>Ga0153987_1000522_pt1 | contig 11918 bp, 20 predicted proteins | sample TSNC071MetaG_FD_102279 | JGI IMG/M metagenome (GOLD analysis project Ga0153987, IMG submission 102279) | Attine ant fungus gardens microbial communities from North Carolina, USA - TSNC071 MetaG | ecosystem: Host-associated > Fungi > Mycelium > Unclassified | place: USA: North Carolina, William B...
ACATCAATGACATAGGGTATTGCTGGTCGGAGGAAAGGAACGTAATTTGGGTTTGGCCGAAGCCGCTTGAGCTATTGATTTCAGACGTTAATTTTCATTGGTGCGAAGCTGCATATGAAGAGCACAAACAAGAGTCCATCTTCCCATTCCCCCATTGTAGTCGACTGTCCGGCGAGGACGTGTTTTCTTTATGAGTTTTCCGTCGATCATAAGCCTGGCATTGGCCAGAGTCTCTTCTTGGAGCTTCGACTCATCCAGAGGGGGTGGCTGAGGGTCACACAGGTAGCGGCCAGGTTTCCATTCTAATTGAGGTACATTCCGGGGTTGAAAATCCGACCTCTGTGGCAGTAGGAGAGGTAGACTACTTGCCATGGACCAGACAGGAGCCTGTGAGCGGTAACCAGAATCTGCTTGCCCTTGTTATTTTCGGAAACTATTCACGCTAATTACGGACAAACAGCTCCCCTGCTACCTCCATACCCAACTAATGTCGGACGATTATCCTAGTCTGTTCCGTGAGTATTGCCTTTCTGCGGACGTTTCCCCATTGTCTGACTCGAATTATAAAGGATCGGAGCAGATGAGTTTGGTGCAGCTTTTTGTTCCTACAGAAGTTGCGCACGACACCGTCGCCGAGTTGGGTGAACTTGGCAACGTACAGTTCAAAGACGTGGGTGTACTGCTCTCAGTCTCTACTGTTAAAGCTCAGCTCAGTCTTTAGTTGAATCCAAATGTCAATCCTTTCCAACGCTCCTTCGTTGGCGAGATCCGCCGCATTGATGAAATGGCGCGGCGTGTCCGCTTCTTTTCTGGTCAGATAGAGAAGGAGAAAGATGTTATTTTTATTCGTCCCCTCTATGACTCCGTCCCCTGCATCACTGTTGGTCCCCGTGCTGCACAAACCATGGACGACTTGGGCACCGCACTTATTGAACACGAGACGAAGCTTACTCGCATGAACGAGAACTACAATGCGTTGACCGAAAGTCTAAGGCAGTTAACTGAGGCTCGGCACGTCTTAAGGGAGACCGCAGTGTTTTTTGACAGAGTGAGTGTTGCACCATTACCGTGGGCCGTACTTATCAGTGAGCTAGGCTCAAGGTCAATCCACTGACATTAGACCTTCATTCGACGATAGTGCTGCGCCCTTGCTGCAGCATGATGACCAAGAGAGTCAGTATACCCCAGGTGACTCCCAATTTGATCTTGAGTTGGTATCCAATTATTGTGGTTGCTCTCTCTAATCACTCGCAACTTAGGTTTGTCGCAGGAACTATTGATCGTACTCGTATTGCTACCTTCGAACGAGTTCTTTGGCGTGTCTTGCGCGGCAACCTTTACATGAATCAGACCGACATCACTGAACCCTTCGTTGACCCAGCAAGTGGAGTCGAGACTTGGAAGAACGTCTTCATCATTTTTGCACATGGAGACGTTCTTCTTTCCAAGATTCGCAAGATTGCTGAATCGATGGGTGCTACCCTGTATCCAATTGATGTTAACGCGGATAAGCGTGCAGATGCGCTTCGTGAAGTTACTGCTCGCATCGAGGATCTCCAAATGGTTCTTTTCAATACCGGCCTGACTAGGCGCGGAGAATTAATCAAAATTGGGGAAAGCCTCCGCACCTGGCAGGACGTTGTGAAGAAAGAGAAGCTCATTTATGAGACTCTCAATCTTTTCAACTACGACGTAAGGAGGAAGACCCTCATTGCGGAAGGATGGGTGCCAACACGGGACATTACAAGAATCCAGCTGGCCCTTCGACATGCTACTGTTAGTGTTACTCTTCATACTCTTGTGAATGTTATCTGACCACCAATCCTAAAGGAGGAGTCAGGAACTAGCGTTCCCCCGATTCTTCATGAGCTCAGGACTCACAAAACTCCACCAACGTTCATGAGAACTAACAAGTTTACAGAAGCTTTTCAAACCATTATGGATAGTTATGGTGTTGCCAAGTATCAAGAAGTCAACCCTGGACTGTTTGCAGTCATCACCTTCCCTTTCCTTTTCGCAGTCATGTTTGGTGACATCGGTCATGGTTTGATCATACTAAGCGCAGCGATCTATTGGATAGTTAACGAGAGGCGCCTCGCTAAAGCCGACCTCGGCGAGGTACGCTTCATCAAGTTCTTATCCTAGAAACTTACCAAACCTTCTAAATCCATAGATTATGGGTCAATTCTTCTAGTTGGTTTCATGTCCGACTGGCCTGTCTTGATTGACTGACAGCCTTTTCAGTGGACGTTACATTATCCTTCTCATGGGCATCTTCTCCATATACACTGGTTTCATATATAACGACATTTTCTCCAAGTCCCTACGCATCTGGCAATCGGGTTGGACCTTTACTGGAGATGCTGGAGTGGGTGTTGGCAACGGCCACACGTATCTTTTTGGCCTGGACCCAGCATGGCACGACGCGAACAATGGACTCGTATTCTCCAATTCGTACAAGATGAAGATGTCTGTCGTATTAGGTGTCATACATGTAGGACATTATCTTGCTGCATCTGATTTTCGACTCAACTTTTCTTCAGATGACGTTCGCACTGTGTCTTCAAGTCTCGAATCACCGCAAGTTTCAGCGCACCTTCGATATTTGGACAAATTTTGTCCCTTCGATGTTGTTCCTGCAATCCGTCTTCGGTTATCTAGTGGTTTGTATTCTCTACAAGTGGTCTATTGATTGGTCGACTGCTTCGACTCAACCGCCTTCGCTTCTCAATATGCTTATCTCCATGTTTTTATCACCTGGCAACGTTGCTCCCGAGACCCAACTTTACCGTGGGCAAAGTACAGTTCAAGTCGTTCTCCTGCTACTGGCTGCTATTTGTGTTCCTTGGCTATTGGCAGCTAAGCCTTACCTAGTATGGAAAGACATGAAGAAAACACAGGGGCAAGGATATTCTAGCCTCGGGAACGGCGTCGATACTCCACGAAATCATGCTGATGGTGTCCTGGAAGGAGAAGAGGAAGGTGATGGTCAAGCTATCATAGAGGATGCGGATGAAGGAGAGGTAAGTGCACCAGACCATGACTTTGAGCTAAGCCTGACAAGCTTTCAGGAACATCATGATTTTAGCGAGGTCGTCATCCATCAAATTATCCATACCATTGAATTTTGTCTTGGTTGTATCTCGCATACGGCATCGTATCTTCGTCTTTGGGCATTATCACTTGCACATGCACAACTATCAGAGGTGTTGTGGACCATGACATTGGAGGATTGGCTCGGCCCAACTACCTTATTTGGTTGGCTCGGCCTGGTCGTAATGGGACTTTTCTGGTTTGCTTTGACGGTTTTCATTCTCTGCATCATGGAGGTTCGTCTCGTCTCCTATTCAGATGGTCAGAGGGTAAATGCGGTGTCGTTATAGGGTCTTTCTGCTTTCCTCCACGCTCTTCGTCTTCATTGGGTGGAGGGTAATAGCAAACACTTTGAAGGTGGAGGATATGTAAGTTGGAGCGCACGTTCGACTTCTCTCGTGATTTTGACGTCTTTACCCTAGGCATTCGCTCCGCTTACGTTTGCATGCTTGGAGGGCCAGCAGGTTTGAGGCTACCTATAGATTTGCTGTGTGCTGTCCAGCATTTGCTGTGTGCTGTCCAGCGATGATCATGATGCACTTGTCTATATCAGTCTTCCAATGAGTGATAACATCACTTCAATTACCTGATGGTGTCAAAATTTTTATGATCTTCGGTCTACTAGTATTAATCGCGTCGAATCACCCACGCTTGCAATTTTTTCAAACTCCGCTATCAACCTGTTATAAGCATCCTAGGCAAAATGTTGTCGTTTCCTTACCCTCCCCACTCATTCTCTTTTCTTTCTCTCTCTATTAGAGGTGAGGCTTGTCGATGTCCCGGCAACAGATTGTTTACCATGCCCATGTATCCTAGATATTTTGTCTAGAAAAAACATAGAGTGTACTTCGTACCTTTTATCGTCTACCTTAACGACATAGACATTCCCCAAAACTTTTACCATTAGAAAAGTGCGTATTCTGTGTATCTATCATGACTATCGACTGATGACAATCCGTTCTAAGTTTTAGAAATGCCAGCCGCCACCGCTACCGCCGTCGCTGCTCCTGCTCCTGCATCACTCAAGGTCACCATCACTAGCGGTGATTCTTTTGATATCAATAATCTTTTTGTTGCCGATGCAAATGTTCGCTCCTCGACTATTTCTTCCCTGGCCGCTGTTGTTCAAGAACACGGTACGGATGCTCTCAGCTCCGTCAAGTTCGGAGAGGTCGTCGTCAAGGCCCTTTCCGACAAAAAGAATTCCGTTGCTCGAGAAGGTGCTGCAGATTCTATCCGCGCCCTCGTCAAAGCCGGTGCTATTAAAGCACTGGAGCCTATCTTCACCCCATCGGGTATTTATAATGGTCTTCTTGAAAATTTTGCTGACAAGGCCCCTGCCGCCAGGACGGCCGCCATAGAGGCTGTCCGGGAGTATGTGGTTTCTATGAATGTTTGGGCTGCACCCATTCTTCTTCCTGTCCTTCTTCAATTTATCAGGACTGCTGGAAAATGGCAGGCCAAGATCGGTGGGCTGACCATCTTCGACCAGCTCATTGTCAGCGCTCCTATTCCGGTCTCCCTTGCCATGTATCAAATCATACCGGTTCTTTCTGCGACTGTCTGGGATACTAAGACGGAAGTGAAGAAGGCTGCTCGGGATTCATTGACAAAAGCTGCTGCGTTGGCATCCAACAAGGATATCGAACAGTTAATTCCTGCTCTTATCAAAGCTCATATCAACCCGACTGAGGAGGTTCCGAAGACTATCCGTCTCCTTTCGGCCACTACATTCGTTGCAGATGTTGACTCAAGTACACTTGCTCTCGTGGAGCCGCTTCTTTCGCGTGGCTTGAATGAGAAGCTCACTGCCATCAAACGAAACGTCGCTGTGTATGCATTGCTCCCGCTTCTCTTCTTCAATCCGAAATCTAACCTATTTATAGTATCGTCGACAGTATGTCAAAGCTTGTCGGTAATGCTGAGACTGTTCGCCCATTGGTTACCTCGCTTCTACCTGCCCTCATCAAGACTGAGACTGCTATCGGTGACCCTGAGGCACGTGCTGTCGTTGCCAGGGCTATCAAGACCCTTCGTCGGGTCGGTCAGGTGCCTGAGGGTGATGGCTCTAACCTTCCTCCTCTCAAGCGTGTCGATACCTCTCAGACCTTTGCCTCTCTATCCACTGTCTATAAGAAACTTGGGGGTTCAGTCGATAACTCCAACATAGTCGCCCAGTATGCCTCTACCTTGGCTGCCAATCTTACCAACGCCAAGTGTTTCGACGTTTCTGCGTGGGAGACCCTTGCTTCTTTCCTTACTGCCATTGCAATATCCCCTGATAGTGTCGCTGTTTGCCGCGAATGGGTTGTCATATGCACTGCCGAATGCCAAGATGATAATGAGGTTCACCAAGAAGAGGAGGAAGGGGATGTTCTTTGCGACTGCCAATTTTCCCTTGCTTACGGCGCCCGGGTTTTGATAAAGAATGCCCGTCTTCATCTTTACCGTGGAAGGATATACGGTCTCTGCGGTATGAACGGTACTGGCAAGTCTACGCTCATGGGGGCCATTGTCAACGGCCAAGTTGAAGGTTTCCCTTCTCCTGACGAGGTCCGGACCTTCTCTGTCGCACACGACCTGGACAGTAGTGAGGCGGATACTTCTGTTCTCCGATTCATCGTCGAGGATCAACGTATCCAAGCCACTGAATCCGAGATTAAAGAGGCCCTTGCTGCTGCTGGCTTTGATGAAATCCGTCAGAGTCAATCCATCGGTAATCTGTCTGGTGGTATGAAGATGAGGGTGGCTCTTGTTCGCGCCATGCTCTTCAAAGCTGATATTCTCCTCCTCGACGAACCGACTAATCATTTGGATGTTATCAACATTGCTTGGTTGGAGAATTGGCTCACCAGTCTCACTGGCTGCACGTCAAGTTTGTCCACTTCCCTATCTTAGTATCTTTCACCGCTAATAAAAGTTTGTAGTTATTGTTTCCCACGATACTAGTTTCCTCAACAACACTATCACTAACGTTCTTCACCTCCATGACTTGAAGTTAGATAGTTACCGTGGTAATATTGAAGACTTTGTGAAGGTCGTTCCCGAGGCCAAGTCTTATTACACCCTTGAGCCTGCTGAGGATTACAAGTTCAAGTTTCCTGAACCTCCTTTGCTTGAAGGTGTCAAGACCAAGGAAAAGAGTTTGATTAAGATGTAAGTGGTACCGATTCCATCATGTCTTGCTCAAGTACTGATTTGAAATGCCAGGCGCCATGTTGGCTTCCAATATCCTGGCTCTAGTCAACCGCAACTTGGTGATGTCACCCTTCAAATCTCCCTCTCCTCTCGTGTTGCAATTCTCGGTCCCAACGGTTCTGGCAAATCCACTCTTGTCAAGCTTATCCTTGGTTACCTGGAGGCGAACAGCGGTGAGGTTTGGAGACATCCGAACGTGGTTATCGGTTACGTTGCTCAGCATGCCTTCCACCATATCAATCAACATCTTGATATGACTGCCCTCGAGTACATGCTCTGGCGTTATCAGACGGGCGAGGATCTTGAGGATTTGGACAAAGCCACTCGTGTTATCTCTGAAGAGGAGAAGAAGAAAATGGAGGATGGAGCGGTCATAGTTGTTGATGGTCAGAAGCGACGCATCAAGGAGGTCATTTCCCGGAAGAAATCCAAACAGTCTTATGAATATCTGGTTTCATTTGATGGCCTTAGTTCTTCTGAAGACATATATATGTCTCGTGAAGAGCTCGTCAAGCGTGGTTTCGAGAAGGTGTGTTCATCTGAGATTTTTTTTCATATAAATATGCTGATAGCGGCTGTAGAAAGTCCTCGAGGTTGATGGTCGTGCTGCTCAGGAAAATGGCCTTCAACGGCCTCTTGTACGTCGTGAGATCGAGGCCCACTTCCGGGACGTAGGCCTCGAATCTGAAATCGTTTCCCACAGTCCCATGAGGGGTCTTTCAGGAGGACAAAAGGTCAAAATCGTATTGGGGGCTGCCTTCTGGCGTCGTCCACATATCATCATCCTAGACGAACCTACCAACTATCTCGATCGTGAGTCGCTTGCTGCGCTCATCAAGGCTCTCCAAAATTTCGGAGGTGGTGTCCTTGTTGTCACCCACAACCGCGAGTTCTCCGAGTCAATCTGTTCCGAGGTGTGGGCTATGCGCGATGGTCATCTCGAGGCATCCGGGCACAATTGGGTCGAAGGCCAAGGATCTGGCCCTCGCATTGATAAGAAGGACGGAGAAGATGAAGATCAATTTGACGCCATGGGTAACAAGATTGAAGTCAAGAAGGCGAAGAAACAAACGTCGAAGGACGCTCGTAAGGAGAAGAAGAAACGTATGGCGCGGAAGGACGGTAGTGATGACGAGCTGTAACTTGGCTCTCCTGTTGTCTATGTGTAATGTCCATGATACCGTTCCTATACATCACGTTTCGCTGTCCCGTATAATGTGTTGTTTAATGATAATCGTAATATCTCCTTTCTATTGTCATAGACAAGTGCACATAGCTAGCCTACAGTGATGGGCTTAAAGTATTGGTAACCAACTTCCAAGCAGTATCCACACCTTCTCCTCCTACCCTACTTATGCAGTGGTCTTCTTCAAGTTTTGTGAGATGGAGATGGATGTTTCGAGCAGCAAACAGCAAGAGGTCCTCGGGATATGAGGTGTAGATGACTTTGACGATAGCCCAAGTCGACCAACTGTTCCCCTCTACCGGCTCTTTACGCAGAACCTCCAGAATTTGTTCTTCACGTTCAAGCCGGTGTTTGATATAAGTTGAGATGAAGTCACGCCCGTTTTCGACAACGGGGCCATGACCGGGATATAAGTACCGGTAACTCGTTAGATCATTGTGGCCGTATTGAAGCATCATGTTGAGACTTGAAAGGTAAAGTCTGAGGTCGTCAAAAATGGAAGAGCCTTGTCCCAAGACTGTATCCGCAGTGTATAGTGCATAGTCATCGACGATATGCAAGGCGATTGAATCGATTGTGTGTCCTGGAGTGTGAAGTACACGGATCGTAGGAGACGACGATGAATGAAAGAGTTGTTTATGGTGTAGATCATGGAATGCATTTTTTCCCTCTGGTGTAGGTGTGAATGTGCCTTGGGATAGAGATTGGATGATTTGAGGCAGGTGATTGTGCTTCGACGTCGCGGCCCCAGTGGTGTTTGGAGGGATGGGGAATTTATGCAGTCGTGGCGCTGGGTATGAGGTTGATGGAATGGTTGGATTACGGGTTTGCCAGCGGGAGAGGAGGAGTGAGAGGACGGTTGGGAGACCACCTATGTGGTCTAGATGCCAGTGAGAGATGATGATGTCGGAGATGTCTGGGAGGGAGGGAGGTGTTGTGGGGAGAGTGTCGAGGGCGGAGGAAAGGGCGGAGAGATATTCAGGCTTTCCTTCTGCGGTGTCGAGGAGAATATAAGGCGGTTTGGCACCGACGATATAAGTATTGGTTCCTGCGAGGGTGGTTAGAAGGGGGTTTACGGTATATTCAATGAGAAGTGGACCTTGCAAGGTGGCTTTTCCAGGGTTCTGGATGGTCTATGAACCTCGTGTGGCGGATGTATATAAGTAGATGACTGACCTGGCCGAGGACTCGCACTACATTATCACTAATCTAATAGCCAAATTATCTGGATGAAATTGGCGGCGGTTGTGTTCTCACCTTTGAGATGGAGGGCAAATCTTCGAGTTTCTGGGCCATTTTACAAAGCCTGGTATTTGACACAACGCTGCGGGATCTGTGAAGGAACGGGGCAGAATTTCTCCGAAATAGCCTGTGAAAGACCAACATGTGATTCTATTTGGATGACGACCAGATTATTCATGCTGCTGGGCAATTTATTAATCGCTCTGCCATTTTTTGTCGTGCTGGAGGGAGGGAGAATTACAATTACCACAGTGCCGGCTGACCGGTGTCAGAAAGGCATAGAACACAAACAAGGCAAAATATAAGTGCTGTGATCAACGACATTCATCATGTCTGCGACCGTTCTCAATCCTCCTCGCGACAATGGCTCAGCTTACAAAAGGAAGAGGTATAGTACTGTATTCTATATACATTCATTTGAATATCCACAAATGTTCAGGTCTCGCTCTACCTCTGTGGCCGTAGACAACGTTCACCCACCAACTCGTCGGCGGTCTCGTTCCCCGTCTTCACCCTCCCGCAGGAGAGATCTGCCGCGTGTTACCGTCAGCGATGTCGATCCCATCCGAAAAGCAGAGCGTGAACGTCAACTGACTGCACAAATGGCTAACAAGGAACTCCAGAAAATTGAAGGAAAGACAAAGGAGAATGAGAAGGGATTCGATGCCCAGGCTGAGTTTGCTAAACTCACGAGTCTGAGATCTGGGGGTGTTTATGTACCCCCTGCTCGTTTACGTGCAATGCAGGCTGCTGCCTCACAAGACAAAAACAGTCCAGAATACCAGAGGATTACATGGGATGCGTTGCGCAAGTCCATCACGGGTATCGTCAATCGAGTCAACATTGCAAATATCAAACAAATTGTCCCTGAACTTTTCTCGGAGAATTTGATTCGAGGCCGTGGACTGTTTGCGCGAAGCATGATGAAGGCCCAGGCAGCGAGTTTACCTTTTACGCCCGTGTTTGCTGCCCTCGTCGCCATCGTCAACTCAAAACTTCCTCGAGTCGGTGAACTAATTCTCACGCGCTTGATCAGTCAATTCAGACGTGCTTTCAAACGCAATGACAAGGTGAGCTAATTTCGCCTTTTTAACAGTCTACGGTGCCTTGACTCGATGGCCCAGATTGTCTGTCATTCAGCAACCACTTTCCTCGCCCATCTTGTCAACCAGGCCGTTGCTCACGAAATCATTGCTCTTGAAATTCTTATTTTGTTACTTGAGCGACCGACTGACGACTCGATTGAAATCGCTGTTGGTTTCATGCGCGAAGTTGGGGCTTTCCTTAACGAAAATTCGCCAAAAGCCAATGGAACTGTATACGACCGTTTCCGTGCCGTTTTGAATGAGGGCAGCATTAGTCACAGAGTTCAGTATATGATCGAAGTTCTTATGCAAGTTCGGAAGGACAAGTATAAGGATAATCCTATCATTCCTGATGGTCTCGATCTGGTGGAGGAGAACGATCAGATCACCCATCAGGTTCAACTGGCAGAGGAACTCCAAGTTCAAGATGCTTTGAGTAAGTTGAAAATCTTTCATGGGGTCATTGTGTCTCTGACATGTGTTGACAGATATCTTCAAGTTTGATCCTAATTATTTGGAGAACGAAGAGAAATATAAAGCAATCAAAGCTGAAATTCTGGGCGAAGACTCGTCAGAGGAAGGAAGTGAGTCGGAATCAGACGAAGAGTCTGGAGATGAGGACGAAGGTAGGTATAGAGTTCTTGTACGCAGAATCGACATTGAATCTATTTCCAGTGGTTGCCGAGAAGCCAGGAATTGAGGATAGGACGGAGATGAATCTGGTGAATTTGCGTCGTATCATTTACTTGACCATCATGAACGCTCTCAATTACGAGGAAGCAGTTCACAAACTGCTCAAGGTCCAGTTAGATGAAGGACAAGAGGTACGCTAGGGACTGTCTCCCTCGAATCGTATTCTTCTTACTGCTGATTAGATCGAGCTCATCAACATGATTATCGAATGTTGTTCTCAAGAACGCTCTTATTCTAATTTCTACGGCCTGGTTGGCGAACGGTTCAGCAAACTCAACCGTATCTGGACTGAATGTTTCGAGACGGCGTTCCAAAATTATTATGATACAATTCATCGTTACGAAACAAATCGGCTACGGAACATTGCTCGATTTTTTGGTCACATGTTCTCCACAGATGCAATCTCATGGGTTGCTCTCGAATGCATCAAAGTCAACGAGGACGATACTACGTCTAGTAGTCGTATTTTTGTAAAGATTATGATGAGCGAGATGATGGAGGTCATGGGGCTGAAAACGCTTGCGGAGCGATTCAAGGATCCTGAGATTAGGCATGCATGTCAAGGCATGTTTCCGATGGATGTGCCGAAGAACACGAGGTTTTCCATCAACTATTTCACCAGCATTGGTTTGGGTATCCTCACAGAAGAGATGCGGGAGTACCTCAAAGTAAGCATCGTTTTTCCTTCGGTGCCGCTATCGTTCTGTACTGAGCATTTGATCGTTAGAACGCACCGAGACTCATTATGGAACAACGCCGTGCAATGCTTGAGGCTGAGTCTTCTGATTCTGACTCTGATTCTGACAGCGACACCTCGGACACTGATTCAGATGATGACACAGATGTTAGTTCATCTAGCTCTGGTCATTCTCATCGTCGAAAACAATACAGCTCTTCACCGCCTCGTCGACGTGTAAGCCGCGAGTCTCCGTCTGTTTCGCCACCTCGCCGACCTGGACGTCGTGATCCCCGTTCTGTTTCGCCACCTCGCCGACATGCACGTCGTGATTCTCGTTCTGTTTTGCCATCTCGCCGACATGGACGCCATGGCTCTCGTTCTGTTTCACCTCCACCTGGTCGTGGTGGTGGCCGTGGACGTTTTCATGACAAGTAAAATTTATATACATATTACTGATGGAGTGAATTACGGTGTATCTTATGTAATGATTGCAGCAGTGAGCCAACGAAAGAGTCAATGATCATCATCCATACTTGATAGGCATACTTGCCAAGACTATGTGAGTTTCGTCCGATAAGCAGAGCACACTTTCTCTGTAAAATAGTCAAAATAGTCTCTCGCATTGCATGAACTGAGAGATCAGACGTGACACATGAGTTTGACTTTTGAATAACGAAACACGAGAAAAAATGCTGATACTTTGAGTGTGTACAAAGATTAGGAAATGTTTTAGGATTTCGGG
>Ga0153987_1000523_pt1 | contig 11910 bp, 7 predicted proteins | sample TSNC071MetaG_FD_102279 | JGI IMG/M metagenome (GOLD analysis project Ga0153987, IMG submission 102279) | Attine ant fungus gardens microbial communities from North Carolina, USA - TSNC071 MetaG | ecosystem: Host-associated > Fungi > Mycelium > Unclassified | place: USA: North Carolina, William B...
AGTCAAAAGTTGCAACTCCACCTCACTGCTTAACCCAATCTACTCTCAACTTATTTATGATCTAAGAAGAGCTGTCCTCTCATCCATCCCTTCTTCCTCACATACAATCTCTCGCCTCTGTATCTCCGGTGCAACCACATTCCCGAAATCATCAATCCCAAGTCGTTGCTGCCGCACCTTCCACAAAATGCACATCACGAGCAGCGAGCCCTGCATAATTCCAGCAACCAAAAATGGAAACCAGCTTGTCCAATTTGTACCAGGACTGGAAGTAATTTATCAATAAAAGTCAGCGCATCATCAGAGCACTCACCGTAACGCAATGCCGAGAATCATCAAAACCGCACCAGGTGACTGCATGCACATCATTGGAATGCTCAGCGCGCCTACCAGTCTCATTTGGTACGTGTGTATCAACTGCGGCGCGTATTGGATTGCTGCTAGAATCGCCGAGGTCACTCCCAGCACTGTACCCCAGCTTTGCATCACCGCAGGAAGCACTGTGGGCGGCGGATATTGAGAGCTGGTGATGGCAAGAAGGTATAAAGTCGTGGCACCACAGAACAGACTGAAATCAAATCACGACATCAACAATTGAAAGAGAGGAATGAGGATGATGTACAAATGTGCGACTGTGAGCCAAGCACAGAAGAGCGAAAACCGCCATCTCGAGCTGTGGACGGAAGTCTTGACACCGCACAAACCGTGCCGCGAGTAAGCTTCGACATTGGGGTCAATGTATTTCATACGGGAGGGGAAGAATCTGATGTAGAGGACGAATCTACGAGGAGGAATCAGATGTACACACACAAGAAAAACTAGAGACTCACATCATTGTAAAGCAGAACCACTGTATGAAAACTTGAAATATGCCGGCCGTTAATTCTAGACAACGTGCAAACCCCTCAAATGCTCATCTTAGAACCCGCCAGAAGATGGTCAAGTCAAGTACTCACAACAACACTACAGCATTTTTCCACTCCCCATTGCATCGTCACCCTGGAGCGACCCCCTTTCTCATCAATAGACCGCAAAAGCCGTTCTCGAGCTTGAGGACTCACATGTTCCACATACCCGCAGCAGACGATGTACTCCCTAACAGCAGAAACAAGGGATTCAGTCCCTCAGATGTCTTGGATGCTATTATTCTGTAATGCTGTGGGATTATAGTTACAAGTTCATCATTAGCTGGTAGCGGTCATACCTGAGGAGCGTAAGAGATGACGAGTCCGACAATAACGATACCTGTGATGAGATTCGTGGTCCAATCATGACTCTGAAGAGTGATATGTGAGAATGCCTCGTTAAGAAAAAGAATAAATGTACTGAGGGGCAATTCATTGGATCCATGTTGGACAAAGAGTATCCAGGTCACACAGTCAGTGACGTCACACGGACTTACAAAGAGATTGTATGATGCACACGCATCCACAGGGATGGTGGCAACGATGGGCAGCAGTGTGAAGCCAAATTAAATTTTGTCACTTGAATCATTTTTCTCCAAGACTTAGTACAATTGATCATGATGACAGTTTGACACATCGTGAAAACCACATAATATCATTCTGGAATTTCAGTTCTTTGACCACAAATTACGGAGACATACACCCACCAGGTGGCAGACGGCTGCGGCACAATTCTATTTCCTACTGGACAAATGTCCTTATTCAAATTGCCTGTGAGTCCTTTTTCTGATGCTGCGATCACAGAAATTGCTCTATGCGACCTCGATCTATCCAGAGGTTTATCCCTATATTCCAATCGGCTCATAAACACTGGGACCATTCCATATTGCCGCGTCGGTCCATTCATGCTGTATATTACGATCTTGTCCTGCCAGATGAGATAGAAACTGTATGGAAACTAGAAAAGCAGGGTGCAGTCAATTCAGTATCTGTTCTAACAACACTTGACTTCCTTGGATACGAAGGTTTCCCATCAGATGAGGCTGATAGCCTGGAGACGCTGAGGTATGTGTTTCGATCCTCCTTTGGGGAGATATTTTCATTCGATTCACGACAGAAATCATCAAATTCTGGCACCCGATCTTTTTCTAGGGGCCTTCATCCCGTCGGTCTCAGAAAAGCAAGGTCGCCGTTTGATTGGATACACGTTCGCCACACTTTCCCCCATACCCCGCTATACTCAGGCATCCCTCACAACTCATGTGCCTGGTACTACCACAATTTGTGCTCACACGCTCTGCGTAGACAGTGATTTCCGTGGAGCCTCGATCGGGTTAAACTTACTTGCTGAGTTTGCTTCGATGTGTCGCAAGAAAGGAAAGTATGATCGAATGGTATTTATGGCAAAGGAGAGCCTTGTCCCTAAGTATGAGAGGATAGGTTTCAAGACGATTGGAAAGGCCGAAGTTGAACTTGGGAAGAGCGTGTGGTTGGAAATGTATATGTCTTTTCGATAGTTGACACGGTATCCATCTTTGTTCTGTGCTACTGACCCTAGCCCCTTTATCGGCGTGCTATTTTTTGTAGTTTTTACCCAATATTGACACACTGGCTTTGAATATGCAAGGGATAGAACAGCTAAAATTGTCTCCTCATCTCATAAGGAAACGATACTGAATGTTAGCGAGGAGTTCTGGGTCATAAGTAGATATCCTCCAGCACAATGCTGGGGTCCACCTAAGTAATCAGAGGAGAAGAGCACAAGCACTAATACGGCACTAATGCAGAAGATGACGGTCATAAGTGAACAATCATCTGCACGTTTGGGTCACCAGGTCTTGCGCCACTATCAAGGCTGACTTGGATTTTTACCATCGGAAGGAATGAACATCGGAAGAAATAGATCTGGATCCTCGGACAACCTCGTCGTGCATCCGGTGCATCCGGTGCAATAACTCCGCAGGTCCATGCCGTCTGTGTACTTATTTGACAAATACTTTCCGTGCTCAGAATGACCTGGAAAAAGCTGCCTAACCACTCACTTCACTTGCAATACTCTGACAGGTCATTCAGATAAAGAGAGCTGAAGCCCATCAAGATGGAAAATACTGACTACGTTTTACAGTTCAATTCTGCCTAGAAGATATCTAGGGTAGGAGGACAGGACGAACGTGCACTCACCGTTGATGCAAACCTGAAAACCATCAAGATGGTCGTATTCTATGATAGATAAATATTCGACCCTTTCGTTGCTCTAGCCCCTGAAATCACCTGTTCCAAAGTAACTTAACCCCACTGGGAAAGCGCATGTGGGCTACTAAAGTGTGGGCCAGCTATCACAATTGTACTTCCAATAAGGCCAAAATTTTGAAATGACTGAGCCATTCAATAGTCATGTCCTCGAAAGTTGAGTAGTTAAAAAAAGCAGATTGCTACCAGTTAATCTATCAGTTAATTAACTGATGAGTGACGTGACGTCTGTGACTGCAGTCGGACGTCACGTTCTCCAACGCACGTTCGTCCTGAGATTACTAAGGTCTCACCCGGCAGCGGCGGATTTTGACATTCCAAGGAATAACTGAAAATGAACTCACCGGATTAACTTTGAGGCTTCGGATCGAGGATCGGATGTACCCATGAGAGAATGTGAAATTTTTTACTGGGACCGGCTGCATTGACATACCGAAAGTGGGCACTACAGAAGGCCTCGAGGACAAATTTGATCCCTTGAATCTGAGATCAGATGTCAAAATACTTAAGCGCTGAGAGTGCCCCACATCTCATTTCATTTCTTTGAACTCCGCCCTCGCTTGGGTTCCTTCTTCCTCTATTAACATGGCCCAGGATCTGAATCGAGCTTTGCCAGACTCTGAAAGCAAAACACGCTGGTCGGAGCTCGAAGAAGTTGAAGGAGACGGTCGTCCTGTCTTTTTTTTGACAAAAGCCGAGTTTAAGCTGCTTGGAATCGCTGGGGTGTGTTTCTTTCATAATCTTGGTTTCTTATCTTACCCCAACACTTGCATAGGTCGGATTTTTCCTCGATGGTGCGTTTTCCAAGTTGTGATTCTTGCTTAATGATGCTGATGTCTTTCAAGCCTACGATCTATTCATTATCAACGTACGTTATCTGGTTGTCTCTCGTCATCAAATCATCCTCATTGTCTCCAACAGCCTGTGGCAACTATGCTCCAATATCGACTTTACGGTGGAGCATCACTCCCTTCCGGCCTCCAGGGCTTCATGAAGGCTGGTGCCAACATCGGTAGCGTCATTGGTCAATTCGGCTTTGGTGAGGATTCACCCCTCGCGTTATAGCTATCTTGATTGATAATCCACACCTTCAGGTTATGCTGCAGATGCTCTGGGACGGAAGGCAGTTTGTATGTTTGATTCCTTTTCAACTATCTACACCTGACACTCTAACCCACAGATGGCAAAGAACTGATGCTTATCATCCTGGCCACGATTCTGTCGATAACAACACCCACTGGTTCCATCTCTCCAGAGGGATCGCTCATTTATCTTTCCATATTTCGTATCTTGCTGGGAATCGGTGTTGGTGGTGATTATCCGATGTCCGCCACTATCACCTCTGATCGGGCCAACCTTCGCAAGCGCGGCACCATGTTGGCCTATATTTTTGCGAATCAAGGCTGGGGTTCTTTCGTCGGTTCCCTGGTAACGATAATCGTACTGGCCTGTTATAAAAATGTGATGGAGGCAGGTAAAACGTCAAAAGTTGATGGAGGTAAATATGACTTTCTGAAAGCAGTACCCTAGGAGACTGATTGGTCTGTCATTTCCCCCTTAGTTTGGCGAATTGTTGTTGGCCTCTCGCTAATTCCTGCGTTTGCTACCCTCTATCACCGTCTCACGCTACCTGAGTCAACGCGTTTCGAAAAAGCACAGCGTCAGCCGAATATCGAGGCTGGTGACGAGGTTGCTGAGCTCAAGCGCCGGAAAGATTTAGCCCAAGTTGTCAGCTCAACTGATTCCCGTCCCAGCTCACTGAAAGAAAAAGAGAAAGTCTTGCCAGTTTCTGTCACTCAAGCCGAAGTACCGACTCAGAAGAAAGCCCACTTCAAGGAATTTGCTGCTTACTTTTCTGAGTGGCGACATTCCAGGCTCCTCCTGGGTACTTCGCTTTGCTGGTTTCTACTGGATATTTCTTTCTACGGCATCAATTTGAACCAAAATGTTGTATTACAACAAATTGGATTCGACGGTTCGTCAGGCTCTCCTTGGGAACGATTGTTCAAGATCTCCACTGGAAACATTATCATAACCGCGTTGGGATTTGTTCCCGGTTATTATGCCACTGTCCTGACGATAGAAAAGCTTGGACGCAGGTGGATTCAAATTCAAGGCTTCCTCATCACCGCTTTATTCCGTAAGTACTCGTTGGTTTCTTTCAATTTGATACGACCATCTCACCATTTTTTTTAGTTGGTATCCTCGCTGGCATGTTCCATACGCTTAGCAAACCCGCATTTATCGTCAACTTTGCATTACTTCAATTTTTTTTCAACTTTGGGCCCAACACTACAACCTATGTAAGTCACAAATCTATTTATAGATTACTTCGTATCTCCATTGATAAATACGCTGGATAGTGTTATCCCGCTGAAGTTTTCCCCACTCGATACAAGGCCTTCGCTCATGGAATTTCAGCGGCCTGTGGCAAAGCGGGAGCTATCATTTCTGCTCTCGCTTTTAATACACTCACCGACAAGATAGGAACACCTGCTGTTCTATGGAGTAAGTTTCAGCCCCTTAGTCTCCCATTTACCACTCAACATCCATCGCCATAGTCTTCTTCGGTTGCAACATTGTTGGTGCCTTTGCTACGTTGCTTCTCCCTGAAGTGAAGGGTCGTGACGCAGATGTCGTCTACGCCCAAGAGATTGAAGGAGCGAGGAAATAAAAATTTAGTTTAGACTGCATCTATCTGTAAGGATGGTGTAGGTCACATCTTACGACCGGGATTTGAGGCTGCTTTTCTCTCCCGTCAACCTCGACTACAATCTTTTACTTGATTAGTCTGTTAGCTTGTGTGGAACCCCGCTAATTATATATTTGGATGGTATTACTGTACCTTTGATTGCTCATATATATATATACTCATCTGTATTGATGAAATTCTAGACATATTAAATATTAAATGTATGCTGTGAGACTGAGCATGACGCAATTGATCCGAGTCTACCGGCATGAGGATTCCCATATCAAATGCGGTCCAGCACATGTTCTAAACTGCAATGCCGGCTCCTGGACTCATAATCCTGGGTCCGGTACAGATGCTCGTGGACCGGTATCCTTCACAACGAAGTGGGTCGACCCACTTCTTGAGCAAGCACCATTGTTATCATTATGGGGACCTGTCGAAGATCTGTCATAATTGATTGAGCTAGTGGCACGCCTCATCGTGGTAATGATTAATTCGAAATCTTTAAAACCGATTTGCGGCAAGGGAAATCTCATGTATATACTTGGCCCAGGTACTTGTGCGATTTTTCACGGCTCCTTCTCTCAGGTTTCCCATCACGAGATCTGGCTGTGGAACAATCAAGGTTGACCTCTTATCCTTCTATTTATTTCTCCATCAACACATCATCTCAGTTTTCGGACGAATAAAGGATGTCAGAGAGATCATGATAGGTGGCTTGTTCTTTTTGCCTTGTAATTGATTCGTTCCTCGGTTTCTACAATCATTTATGTACGTGTATAGTTTGTTGAGTTACAACCGAACAGAAGGGAAGAACCAGGTGCAAACGTGCAACAAGCCTCATTGCAACAGTCTTGTATTTACACCTACCTACATACAATCAGGATGGAACATTTGATCTACATGAAACATCAGAGCGAAAATGGATACCAATGATTGAGTGTACCATTTGCTTTAGGTAGATACCAACGTTCAATTTTTACTACTCTTCTTTTTATAATTCACGTTTTCAGGACACTATAGCTTCTATATGAGCCTGTGTTGATGCTAGTTTCATTCTACTCCGGTAAAGGGTGTCATTTAGATGTGCAGCACCGCAAAGAACAGTGGTGCTACACCTCCCTATTGTTGAATATTCAACGGTAGGTTAACCATGTAAGCATCTCTATTTAGGCATCGCTTATATCAATTGTACTAACCACTACATCGCGAACTGTACTTAACCTCCTCTATCCCTTAATGTATGCTAAGTTGCTCTCTGCCTCATTTTCCTAAGTGTCCTCCCCCAGTTGCCCACTAGGTGAGCCAGTTAGTATTTATCACAATTGTACAATGCCCACTGGCAATTCTTGAACAACTATTACAATATTACAATACTGACATAACTAGGTCGTGTTGCCCATAGGATCTTAACATACACAATGGATGAGGATTAGATAATTGATTAAGTGCACTAGACTCGAAAGTAAGACCCTGACCTCGGAACGCATTTTCGGTTGAAAAGTATCTGAAAATAACTAACTAGATGTCGCTCTAGTCGAAGAGGAGCGAGGACAGGCCTGCCGAGAGCCCAAACCAACCACTTGGCTCAAAGAGTCACATGAATACCTTGACCGCCCAATTGTGAACCCTGGTAAGGTTGATCCAGAACCATGGATACCCACAACATATAGAGGTGCTATGAAGTGGGTCAATCTTTGGCTTGACCAAATGACCAAGGAGTACAACATGCTGAGGGAGGGAGAAGTACTTGAGGCTGTTCCAAGACCGTTGAACAGGAATGTGATAGGATCAAAATGGGTTTTTGCAATTAAATAGAATGAGGATAGCACTATTGAAAGGAGAAAGGCACGCACGGTGGCAAAGGGATATACCCAAGTGATCAGAGAGGATTACGAACAGATATACGCCTCAGTTGCAAAACTTGAGTCAGTCGGACTAGCAGCTGCAATAAGAAAAGGATGGGCAATGATGGGATAACCATGTTGAGAGGTCGAGGAAGGATGGCAGCTTCAGCAAGCAGTCGATAAATTTGGTTCTTTGTGAAGAGCGAAAGACGAGCTGACAATACCCGGTTCCAATGCGATCTCTAGAACAAAGAGTAAGTTGAAGAGCAGATACCAAGGTGAAGAAAATATACACTTGAACTGTCAATGGCATACATCGTGATACGATGGCGGCATGTAAGATGGTACCAAATATCTCTCGACGTAGACCTCGGAAATCCTAAGAGCAAAGAAGAAAGGTGAATCCTCAACGATCGGACGGACAACAATTGTCAACAATCTCGGCATTTGAGAAAGTTCCCGAATTTGAATGGGTGTCTGCCTCACACAAGATAGGGAGTTGGACAAAATGAGTTGTGATGCTGTCCTGACTGCATGATGTCAGGTTTTGTGCGGCTGAAGATAGCCCGATGGAATGAGGGAGGATTTATTCTGTCAAAAAACACCAGCAATGGATCAATTCACGCAGCATCTCCAGCAAATATAACCCCCTTTCTTTCGGCGAGGACATTGTATTGGGCAGCACCTAGTCATTCCTAAAAAAATACAGCCTTCTCGAATCACGGACATTTTGTCGCTTTTACATTTCTTGTATATTCACTGGCAACTGTATTGATACAAGTTTGGTTTGGTGGCATTGTTCACTGTGGATCAATCACTCCATCAAGAACTAGCTTTGCACCGACAAAGCCAGGACAAAGAATAAAATTCTCTACCCCTGGTGTATGTCGATCTCACCATTGGATCCTATTCATACCCTGGCCAGCATGGCATCAAACCATATCACCTCAGCTGGGGTGCAGCCATTCTGACAAAGTGATTGTTCACGGCTTCAATCGTCTCTTAAACAGCGTGATACCCTTGGTGTACATTCTTAATTTCACTCCATCTACCGTGTTCTTTCCATCGTCATTGGCACTCGCAAACCAGATCATACGATGACCGAACTCCATGTTAACTTTCCTCCTTGATTATCAATGGTTCGATCCCAAAGTATCATTCAATCCCTGGAGTCAAAGAAGCTGAGAGGGGATGGATATCTGACCAAATATTGCAGTGACAAGAAGCTCTCATTTGAAGATGGATGGGCGAATTGTATGAGGCAGCAAGCAATGGTACGATTGATATCGATGAACGTTGAGGAGTAGCTCTGTGAAGAGCTGGGAGACGTCCCAGTCGGATAAATTAATCTGCCGAATTGTGGCTATGCACAAGGCCGCGCGTGCATCATTAGGTCCACAATGCCTCAAAATCCTGATTACTGGATACGATGGCAAACCCCACTTCTCAAGATTGTCCATTAATAGTCTGGATGTTATATCTGAACCGCAATTATACCCAACAGGTCAGTAATACCCTTACCCCAGAATCCTCCATCCTTGACATGGGATCAGGAGTACGATGAGTGCTTTGCCCTTGTCAAGGAATGTGTGCCACATGTCAATATCGAGTACAATCCCACAGATTCGGACAGTTTTCGTGCGTTATTTCTTTTTCAAAGTGTCTCTCCTGACGCCTTGAACAGGTAATCTCCTCTCGGCGATGTTCCCATTGCTCATGATGCGACATCGACGAGTATCAAGATTAAAGTGGCGAGACCGTGAATCTACCAACGGCAAGCACTGGATCGAACAGGCAGGCCCCATACTTTATCTTATTCCGACTCGTGTTCAAGCTGGAAACCCTTGATTGATTTAGCCCGAGCTCTCCCCAGAAAAATCCATGCGACAGATGATTGGTTATCATCTGGCTCAAGATCAGTCTTTACTTGGAATTATTATGACCCAGGGGTATCAGAAGGAAGTCATTAACATTGGTCTCGGTATTTTGGCTATGAGGATACCCGGGGGCACTCAACTGTCATCATACATTGAATCTCAGCAACACAAGGTAAACTCCTTCTACTGCCCCGACTACGATTGACTTTTTCCCCCCATCCCAGCTCACTCCTCTGGAGCTGGAGGCTATCACTCAACCACGGACACCAAGCCACGTGCTTCGTAGGTTGTGTATCATCCTGACTCTTAAATCATCATATGCCCAAGCCATCGGACGAACCTCGGCGTTTGACTGGGCTCGACTCGAATTTGATATAGATAAGAAATGTGCAACTGTAGATGGTCATGCATTGACTGGTTGGGAATTTCGATTATATGCCGCCAAGCTTGGAGTGGCACGAGGCGATGAACCCAAAATCATAGAAGAAGAGTATCAATGTTGTTCTGCGTTTTTCAGAGGGTATGAAGAGCTAAGGTTTGTGTGGTATGATGATCCGAAGCAACTTGAGCCATGGGTACAGTTCATTGACATTGACCAAATGACAAGAGTAATACCCAAGCTTAGTGCATAACATTCATGAATATAGTTGTTACAGGAATTAGTGGTGTTCAATCTCCAAGTTATATAATTTGCAAAGTGACTAATTTGTGTGGGGACCCTTCATTCAATTGGGATGTCAAGTCACCTGATGGTATGCAGTCATCTCACTTGTCAAGTTGTCTGGACTTGTCACAAAGTCACACTCTGCCACTAAACATCAGAGAAAATATTTAGTCCTGTATGTTAGACTTGGCTGCTATTGTATATTACATTGAAAATATACAGAGTTTTTTTTCAGATGGTTGAATTGAGTACAACTATAGATAACCTTGCAAAGATTGGCTAAGTGTGACTGTGTGACAGGTCTAAATGACTTGACAGGTGCCCAATTCAAGCAGCAACTTGACATTTAAATGTCCACTGTATCATGTACACATACTCATTTTATACCTGCAATTTTCAGTAAAGCAATACCAGCTAGTTTATGATTAGGTAAATGGAACTGACTAGACCCCATTTGTCATGAACACTCCTGACCCAATTGAAGAGCTCTATGGCATGTACTTGGTGTCACAAAAAAGTGACTACTGAATGAGAACAGGAAGTATAACAAAATACTTGTTCAAAAGAACTACATAAATAGCTGGACCCACGTTACCAAGTAGCCTTGCCAATGCCGCCCTTTTGGTGTAGTGATAAACCATACAGAACACTGCCACTGGTCCTGGCACAACTGTGACACTTGGACAAAGAGAAAACCCCATGGATCATAGAGATAGCAGATGATGGACTTAGATGGGACTTGGACTTAGAGAATAGGATGGCAGACCCATATCTCAAATTATAACTTAGATTCTCCATGGTTCAATATGGGAGATAAAATAGGATCAGTAGATGAGTCATAGAGTACCTGCTGTCACACCGGTCAATAAAATTTGGGCTAAATAAGTGATAATAACAATATAATACTTATTCTTTACAAGGATGAGTACTCTGAGAATACCAGAGAGACTACTGTCTAGTTGTGTTCTTGAGCCTAGTGCTCAAGAAGCAGAATAGTGGCCATAATTACCACTATCTATTCCTCATAATAAACTCCTGCTTGGATCATCTCATACCATTATCAATAAAAGTTCTCCCCTCTGTGTTAGCGACCAACCGCGAGCAGTAGTGGTGCCAAGGAAGGGACTTGGGCAGATAAATGGATGAAGGGGTTGCCACTCATAAATCGGAAAGATAAACGAGAACTCAACAAGAGTCCTCCTAGTATTCTCTACCTATTTATACAAGAGATCTACTAGGTATTCACATGCAACTAGGTACTCTAATATTACCAGTATTTCCCATGTCCATCTGCTAACATGTGTCAAGCATCCAAGTGTCATGCGTCCATGTTAGGACTGTTCCCATATTGTTCTATTAATATTACACCTTCCCAGAGGTGTCACTCTAACTCCCACAGCCGTCCATCGATGACAGCTGCCGTCTCCTGATGCCAGAAGGCCTGTCCAAGGCAAATCATGATACTCTGTACATGCTCTCAAGAAAGGAAACAACATCTGTAGTCCAAATTCTGATAAGGAGTAAGTGACCTGACATCACTAAAGGTAAATGTCATGAATCGCCCCTCCAGGTATTGACTAGCCACAACGGCTAAGTCATTATTTATTTTTCTTTTCTATTTCTTTTCCTTTATTTTCCAAAAGCGCCGCGGCCTAACGACAAGATGACTCGA
>Ga0153987_1000524_pt1 | contig 11908 bp, 12 predicted proteins | sample TSNC071MetaG_FD_102279 | JGI IMG/M metagenome (GOLD analysis project Ga0153987, IMG submission 102279) | Attine ant fungus gardens microbial communities from North Carolina, USA - TSNC071 MetaG | ecosystem: Host-associated > Fungi > Mycelium > Unclassified | place: USA: North Carolina, William B...
ATACTACTGCTACTCTATCTATCTGCTCACATCTTGCTCCTTCAACCACATACCTCCTGTAGACACATCCCAGGCATCAGGCCCTATTTAACCCTCCACATCTTAGTACTAGTTTATTTGTTGCTAAATAGAAGAAAGAGCGTGACATGTGACCAGGTACGCTGACAGGGGCTGTTTGTCTGCCCTGTATCTGTGATTTGACCCTAACTATTCGGCTCATAGGGCGTCTGCAAAACTTTGGGCAGTGTTCATCTTTCCTCTTGTTTTAGATATCTCTCCCTTTTTCGGAGGCTTTTTTCCCTCTGGTTGCAAGGGAAGGCTCAATAAAAAAGACAATCATGGTGTGCTTTGAATCTGAAATATCTGTGGTGTTGGTGATATGTGTGCCAGTCAGTTGTGTGGTTTTGTGGTTTACGACGAGAGCGAAAGAAGGTAGTGTGAGGTTGCCTGTGTATGTTGGTGAAGAAGAAGAAGAAATATTTACAAGAAGTGCTGATGCTGGAAATGCTGGAAGTTCTGGGGACGATCCTTTTGATGTAACCAAACTTGAGGATATAATTGACGGGTACCCTATCGATGAGGATGGATTTTGGAAAAGGGTGAGCAAATAGTATCTCTTCTCATTGGTCCTACCTAACTTGTCTTTCTTTTTTTTTCTTCGGATTAGATACGACGGTGGAAAATGGTCATGTCAGCACTTCTCACTTTTGTAGTCGCCATCAACGCTTCTAGCCTCGGATGGTCTATAACAAGTGCCGAGACTGACCGAATCCTCACTGCTCTATTCCAAACTTCTTTTTCACTCCATCTCCTTGTTCTTACTGGTCTGTCGGTCCATCAGCGAGATGTGGCGTCTCATACGAGATCGATAATTCATATCACATGTCTGGCAACTGTGGTCACAAGTTTATCTTGCGTTGCTAGTATAATGCCAAGCTCAACCGTCGGTGGGATTGCAGGTCAGGAGATCGGGGAAGATGGTTTTCGTGCTACATTTGCGATTTATGTGGTGTTTCTTGTTATTGCATTGACGAGGCCTTTGGGACCAAAGTTGCATTTCCCTTCAGAGAGAATATACTCGGAGAAAACGGTTATGGCTATTATGAATAAAGATGAAGAGAATGTATGTGGTCTCGTTGGTATGATAATTAATCACTCCTCAGAATTTCAACGGACGGACTGACTTTCTTTTTTCTCTCATTACAGGTGCATCTATATGGGACACTCTATTATTTTCATACACAACCAAAGTTGTCATGCTGGGCAACATTGCTCAAAGCCTCGACATTGGTGACTTACCTATCGTCCCAGGAAACATGCGTGCTACCATGAATTTTGCCAAAATGAGAAATGCAATGCGAGAAATCAGGTTCAAATTACCTATAGTAGGACGACAACAAGGAGGACAATGGTCGCCCAGAACAGGGACAGGGTGGAATTTAGCCTATCGATTACTTGTGGTGAACGTGTTACCGTTTATCGCGTTATTTGTTCTAGCTGCGATCTCGGCGGCGTTGTTCTATACTCCTGCGGTGTTTTTGCAGAGGTTGGTGAAGTATTTGGAGGGAGATGGGAAAAGGCAGGATATGAGTTGGGGTTGGGTTTGGGTTGTGGGATTGTTTGTGTCCAATGCGATTACTTTTCTGAGTGAGTTTTCTCTCTCTCTTCATTTGGGTCTTCTGTTGGTTGATCTCGGATCGTTATAGTTACCGGTCAGCTATGGTCCTTGGCCACAACCACGATCCAAGTTCGTCTTCGGATACAATTGAACTCGATCCTATTTGCAAAAACTCTCGTTCGGAAAGACGTTGCTTCATCAGCACCACCACCATCATCACAACAAGCTGGGATGAAACCAAGGACGGAGGAAGAGGGGAGGGGAGATAACGAAGATGACTTTTCAACTAAAGCCCAGATTATGACTCTGATGACAACAGATGTTGACCGTGTCAGCGAATTTGCTTGGCACCTGTTCTCGTTAGTTGATTCTCCCATCGAAATAGCTATCGGAAGCTTCTTCCTGTATCAGCTACTTGGTAAGTGTTGATCCTTTTATTTCACATTACTGGATTGCTGACAAGACCCTATGGGGTTGTTTAGGCGTATCATGCTTCTTCGGTCTTGCCGTGACTTGCTTATTTTTACCTCTCAATCACTTTGCGGGAAAGGTTGTTGTGGGAGCGCAAGAGAATCTGATGAAGGCTAGGGATGAGAGGGTTGCTTTGATGAATGAGGTATGATATTCAACTCCTAAACATCGTTCGTCACATAATTTCGTGTACTGAATGAGTGGATAGATTCTCGGTGGTATTAGGATGCTCAAGTTTATGGCTTGGGAACGCAATTTTGAGGCCCGTGTACTCAAAGTACGTGAAAAGGAATTAAAGTTCCAGAAGTTGAATTATACGATTGAGGTACGTTGAGTGAGTGTGTGTGGGTGAAGGGTATATTGGCGATTGTTGACGTGTTCTGTGATGCTTAGACTCTCTGGAATACCATTTGGTAAATGTCATTTCGGAATGTTGCCCACCGCAATATGCTTCATGAGCTTATTGCCTTTAAATAGGAATGGAAGTCCTATCCTGGTGACTTTGGTGTCTTTCTGGCATTATGCGGTGGTGCGCAGGATGCCATTGACCCCAAATGTAGCTTTCACTTCGGTGAGTTTCGGTGAAATCGAGTTACATTATTTCCTTACTTGACTTGTGATTGAATTAGATAATGGGTAAATTTGACTTCTTTTCTATATGCATACTCTAAAATTGAGATACTGGCCGTAAATTTAGTCTTTAACGAGATGAAATATGCGCTCAACGCTCTCCCTGAAACGTTCATAAACATGCTGCAAAGTTTGGTTTCCCTTCGCCGCATCGAGAAATACCTCGATGGAGGCGAAGTCAAGGCTATTCCTTCTCTCGACCGTCAAGAGAAACGAATTGCACTCCAATCCTGTACACTTACTTGGCCTCAAGACCGATCAATGATGAGCACCGCTCCCTCTATCGCACCAACCCCGAAACAGAAGTTCGTCTTGACTGATTTGACCTTAAACTTTCCTCAAGGGGAGCTGACGCTCGTTTGTGGGAAATTGGGATCAGGAAAGACCTTATTGTTATTGTCGTTGCTCGGTGAAACGGATGTTCTAGCCGGACAGTTGTCGTGTCCACGTTCTCCTCCTGATTCCCTAGTTTCTTTTGCGGAAAATGCTGTCATTACGAAGGATGAATGGGTTGTACAAGGATCGACAGCTTATGTACCACAAACTGCGTGGCTTAGGAATGCTTCTATTCGAGGTGTGTTTCTGCTAAGTGTTTATTTGAAAAAGTCACATTTTGGTTAGATAATATTTTGTTTAATCTGCCATATGATGAGGAGCGGTATCATAAAACGCTTGAGGTTTGTGCGTTATTGAGCGACCTCGATATCTTAGAGGACGGTGATGAATCTGAGATTGGGGAACGTGGTGTAAGTCATTTACCTCATTGCGGTAAAAAAAAGCCTTGTGGTTGTGCTTACCCATCATTATCTACCTAGGTCAACTTGTCCGGTGGTCAGAAGGCTCGAGGTAAGAGTGGTCGTACAGCATTGTGCCAAACCTATGACCCACTGATGTGTTTGTTCAGTTTCCTTGGCACGAGCAGTTTATTCTAGAGCATCGATTCTCCTACTTGATGATGTTCTTTCTGCCGGTGGGTTTCTTGGGCACTTGAAACATAGTTCTTAACTGACGCCGCTCCAAGTTGATGCTCATACTGCTTCACATCTGTATATGGAATGCCTCAAGGGTGCATTGATGAAAGGAAGAACGGTTGTTCTTGTTTCACATCATGTTCGACTTTGTGCCCCAGGTGCAAAGTATATTGTCGCGCTCAATAACGGACGGTTGCAATTTGAAGGTAGTTCTGAGGCATTCCTTGCGTCCCCGATCATGAAAAACCTTGTTCAAACCACGGATAATGCATCAAAGGGAGAGAAGAAGGAAGAACTTGTCAAATCAGAAGAAAACGTTCCAATAGCATTGCCAGAGAAAAATAGCGAATCAAGCTCGGAGACTGGCTCTACTATCACCCCAACCTCATCACAAGTCAAAAAGGAACGAAAGCCTCCGCGAAAACTTGTAGAGGAAGAGAAACGTGCGGTTGGTCGCATCGGCCGCGAAATATGGGAAATGTATATTTGGGGTTGTGGAAATGGCTGGTACTGGATGATTTTTATTAGTATTCTGATTGTTGCTTCGCTCAGTCCCGTAGTCGAGAATGGCTGGTTGAGGTATGATTGAAAAGCGGTATAAAAGCCCTTGTGGTTTGAATCTGATGCTTTTGATTAGGTATTGGTCAGAAACACCGCCAGGGGAGGGTGCCAACAATCCTATATATTACATCACGGTATATGCGGTCATCACAACCATTGGACTAGTTGTTTCTACCGTCCGCTGGTTTGTATTATACAGCGGTTCAATTCATGCTTCGACAGTACTCTACGAGAGACTCCTGGAGACAGTGTTGTTTGCCAACATTCGCTTTCATGATACTGTTTCTAGGGGCCGGCTTTTAAATCGATTTGGAAAAGATTTTGAAGGTATGGAAGACAAAATATTTCTCAAGATACCCAAAAGCTCAGATCTTGTCCGATAGGTATAGACAGCAGTCTTTCAGATAACTTTGGAAGAAGTATCATCTACGGTTTATCGGCTGTTACAACCTTGGTCACCGTCAGTGCTGTTGGTGGACCTCCGTTTATCCTTGCGGCAGTGGTTTTTGGTTTCATCTACTGGAATGGTACGCCGACATCAGTCCTGTAAATCTTCGGGCTCAAATGGTTTCTTGTATAGTCGCCAAGGTCCGTTCTTGTTAAAGATCATCTACATCTGTATTGAATTTGACATAGGTGTATGGTCAAACCTCTCGGGACATGCGACGTCTAGGTTGGTAGAATGGCCTCCCCAGGTTGTTTTCACGCTTATCTTTTCATAGATTCTGTTACGCGCTCTCCGCTTTACTCTATCTATGGGGAGACTATTTCTGGAGTTCCGATCATACGAGCCTTCGGTGCTTCTTCAAAGTTTCTGAGGGATATGTTGCAATGTGTCGATACTGTGTGTCCATCTCTTGCATGCTCGACCTTGAAGCTGACGAAGCTCAGAACTCAAACCCTTATTACTGGATGTGGGGAGGTGTGTTTATTTGGGAATTATCTGTACTCGTTCTAATGTCTCTGTTAGTCAACCGGTGGCTTTCTGTACGATTCAACTTGGTATCTGCTGCGATTGTTGGAGCTACTGGATTGGTGTGTCTTGTGACGCCGAGGATTACAGCTTCTTTTGCTGGTTTTGCCCTCGCGTTCGCTTCCACGATAACAGGGGACCTACTATTTATGGTGAGTAACGTTGTCCAATTCGAATTACTTGGGTGTCAAAAAGAGACTAGGTTCGACGATTTGTTGGTCTAGAACAATCAATGGTCTGTAAAATGAATTTCGGCGTGCCTTTCATCTGCTCACATTTTCTAGGTCGCTCTTGAACGTGTCAAAGAATACTCAGAATTGAAGCGCGAACCTCCAGAATTTATTGAACCGAGGCCTCCCTCTTCTTGGCCTTCTCATGGTGCCATCAAGTGCGAAGACTTAGTCATCCGATATGCCGTGAGTATGTGTTCTCAGACTTTTTGACCTTTACTGACCCTTGCACGACAGCCCGATTTGCCAGATGTGCTCCATCATCTCAACTTCCAGATTAATCCAGGCGAAAAAGTGAGTCTCAGAATGGAAAATCACTGGTCTGAAGTTCATATGACGTAGGTTGGCATCCTCGGACGCACGGGTTCGGGAAAGAGCACTCTTGCCCTTTCGTTCTTCCGCTTTGTGGAGCCAACAGAAGGCCGTATACTGATCGACAATCTTGATACGAGCAAAATTGGCTTGACAGATCTCCGAAGTCGCCTGACTATCATACCTCGTGCGTGTCTCCTAACCTTGCAAGAGGGCTGACAGTCTTCATGCACTCTTCAGAGGATCCAACTGTTCTGAGTGGAACTCTCAGATCAACTTTGGATGTGTTCGGGGAGTACAACGATGCAGATATCGTGAGTTCTTCAGAGCTCTCTTTCCACATTAAAAAGTGATGTACCGATTTTCAGTATGAGGCATTACGTCGTGTCCATCTCATACCATCAGTAGATCTTCCAGCCGAAGCCGCAGGCACGGTTAATATTAATGTCTTCCGTGACCTTGACTCTCTTGTCTCAGAAGGAGGTGAGAATTTTTCTACTGGGTGAGTCCCTTCCCCTGCTTTGCTTGCTTCGGTGGTCTCAGGTCATGTCAGGGAAAAACAACTTTTGTGCATGGCACGGGCTATTCTCAAGCGGACTAAAGTATTGGTTATGGATGAGGTATGTGTCCTGTCGGTTGGAGGTCAACAAGTCGATCAATCTCAATTTACTTGGCGCACAACAGGCAACCGCGAGGTATGAAGTTGGGCATGAGTACAACCATCATGGTTTTGATCGAAATCTAGCGTTGACTATGCAACTGATGAGCTCATTGGAAAAACGATCAGGCAGTGGGACTACTTCGTTCAGTCTAAATGAAAATGACCAACTTTTCCTCAGGGAATTTGCAGAAAGCACTATACTTACCATTGCCCACCGTCTGAGGACGGTCATTGATTATGACAGAGTAAGTCCAAACCACAACTAATCCTGTAGAGCAACCTACATATCAAGCTCTTTAGGTCATGGTACTGGAAGAAGGACGCATCATTGAGTTCGACAAGTATGCTATGGCAGTCTCGTTATGTGCCACCATATATAGTGACTGACCTTTTACAGTCCCTCTTCCTTGCTAACCAATACGAGTTCAAAATTTCACGCACTTTGCAAAGCCAGTGGAAAAGACGAGTTTGCGATGCTCAAGAAATTAGCAGGATTATAGAGCCCAGGTGACCCGCACCTAGAGGATATGACACTAGATTATGCTTGATTGCTCAGACCATAACATGGTCAAGTGAGACTATTGGCAACCATGGTTTGTGGAAAATTACTGCTTACTATTCATCAAACGATTGGCTACGGCCTTTCATCGATCTTGGAATATTAGAGATACCCTGCTGACCCGACTGAGTTCCTGAAAAATATCTGCAAAGATGATTGGGTAAAGGACCCTGAAGAACAATAGCTACAAAACAAAATGAAACAAAAACAGTTTTGGGATCATGCACCAGTAAATATGATACAATATGATGAACCATGATTATTGGATGATTGGTTGGGACAGTCCCACCTGTACCAACATTTCATTTCTATTATTTTCCAGTACTTCCTTATGGCGAATGGTTTAGTCAATCCTTCGCCCCCCAAAAATCCCCGATTCACCAGCACGGCCCTCGTGTCTCGTAGCTTCGGACAAAGCATAGGTTGCCGACAATGTTATATCAGGAACAACTTTGTATACTATCCTCAGATGAACGAAAATTTTCTATCGCATGCAGCTCCAGAGCTCGACAACTTCTTTGACTCCTGACTTATGGTATTCCAGACACAGCGACACTCTGAATATTTTTGAATATTTTTTACCTACCCGGAGGAACACGTAGCTCAAAATAATACTTCATTCTTGACCAAAGCCACGTGTTTCATCAACACCATCATTGCAGTGAAGTATCTGCTGAAGAGTCCATCGAGTCTTTGTTCCTCTTGGAGCTGCGACTTCCTTCTGCTTGCTTTGACTGCTATTATAATTGTGCCAAGTGGTACCAAGAAATAAGAACAAAACGCAAATCGGGCTCTTTTGTAATGGTGTAATCAAATGTTCTTAGAGCCTTCTGCAGCCATCAGCTGCCCTGTTGGGCAAGGACACCGAAGATTCCGTTCCGTATCATGAGAAATTACATATTCTCACTGATTTTATTTTATCAATTTCCGTGTATAGTACATTTGTCTTTGCAGCATTCGAAGAAGGCTTGGTTTGGGATGCCCTAAGATATACAAAGTTCGACAGAAGCGGTGACATCCCACAGTTCTGGAAATGGTTCTTTAATGGAGAGACACAATCACAATAATTTACATAAGACAAAGATATAGCTACTTCCTGACTAGCGACCTATACCTCATAGGTCGGGTCATGTTGCGCTGAATGAATCATTCCTGAATCATCTCCGAGGTGTCCACATTTTCTTGAGGATGAATTCTTGAAGTTCATCATCATTCAGGCCTCGAAGCGATTCATTGTGATCAACGCCCTAGGAAACAAATATCAGCTAGTTGCGAGAAAGCTTGAAAGAATACGCAAACCTCTCGTTGAGCTACTCGGATGACTGCTTTGGCGATTTGAGTACTAATTTCACGAACTAGAGCATTGTGTTATGCTGTGTCAAAAATATGGCTTCTATGACATACTTCGTTCAATACGTGGGTACAGAAGACCCTGAGCACGTTCCTCGCTAGTCAACGCTTCAGCCAATCCGAGAGAAGAGGCCTCGACCATGCTATCTGTGACAGATTTGACGCGTCCGAGAATTGCAGCCAGACCCAAACCTGCAAAGGAACGTGTTTATTCAATAACAAAATGGATAGATTTGGCAGTACAGACCTGGGAAGATATACATGTTATTGCCTTGCCCAGGGTAAAGGGTAGTTCCCTGGAATGGCTGGTCCGGGAAGGGTGAACCAGATGCAAAAAGCACTGATCCGCTTGTATGCTGCACGGCATCGATAAACGAGCACTCCGAGAGTCGAACAGGGTTGGATAGAGGAAAGATGATGGGACGGGCATTAATTGACGCCATAGTTTGAATGACTTCCGGCGTAAAAGCCCCCTGCAAGGCCCGACACGACATTAGTTCACTAATCACTGGCTGGATGACCTGAAGCGCGTACAGTGATAGTGGAAAGCCCAAGTAAAGCAGTAGGCTTCACAAACTTAATGATCTCAATTAGGTTGGTTATCGGAGTGCCACTGTAGTCGTCCCTCGAGAAGTCTATCATACCCAATCAGACAGTAGGAACGGCAAGTCAAAGTTGACTCACATTTCTTGTGCTCTGCAATTTGCCCACGGGTATTATACACGAGTCCTTGCGAGTCCACGAGCCATATGCATTTACGAGCTTCTTCCTTCGATAAGCCTTGAAGAGTGAAGAAACTCATTAGTTGTTGGGCAACTCCGACTCCTGCTGATCCTGCCCCAAAGAACAAGATGCGGTGTGACGACAGGGGTTGACCAGATGCCAGTGAAGAGAGTTTTGCCGCATTCAGGAAGCCACTGAGGACGACGGCTCCTGTCCCTTGAATATCATCATTGAAAACGGGATATTTTTTTTGATATCGTTCAAGGTACTTGAAGGCATTATCAGTTGAGAAGTCCTGAACAAAAATGAGACACGATTTCTCGAAGGTAAAATAGCGTAAGGAAACTAAAATACCTCAAACTGGATCATCAACTTTGGAAAGGCAGTGGTCATTTCATGCATGAACTCGTCCATGAATTCAGTCATTTCCTGATCCGAAACACGTTTTTGACGCAACCCAAGGTATAAGGGATCTTCCAAATATCTTTGGGTATTAGTACCGAGATCCAGACATATAGGGATGGTTGACTCTGGACGAATGCTGGAATCAATTTGAGTGGATAATCATCGGCAAGCTGTAGATGCTTCTTACCCAGCACCAGCAATATACAAAGATAATTTGCCAATTGCAATGGGCATGCCATTTACACCCAGATCACCCAATCCAAGAATTCTGGACCCTGGTCGTGACGTGATCAGCCAGAAAACCACACAAACCACCGCACTTACCATCAGTGACAACACTTATACGTGCTTCGTCTATCTTTGGCCAACTGTTGATTACTAAAACAGATAAGAGACATTCAACCCATACATCTGGAAACACACCTTCACGAATGTTGCCTTTGTCTTTAATGGAAACGAACTGAAAGCGAAGTTAATCATCAGATCCGTTCCAGTGATGATGTTCTGGACACGAACCAATCCTTCTGGACGCCTGTAGATATGTGAATATTGCAAGCAAGCATCCCCAACGGTCGGTGTATAAATTATTGGCGTGAATTCTGACATATTCTCAAGACAAAGCTTGTAGAACATTTGAGGGTTGTACTCTTTGAGGCTGGACAAATAAATATATTTCTCTATACTCTGATCTTTGGACCTCAGTTGTTCGAGACACCGCAGAGCATGGGAGGATTCTTCGAAAACGGGTGGAAAAAGGCTACGCTTAGGTTTAGATGCTGTATGACGCATCAGGAACCTTGGCAGCAAGGAAAATGAAAAGGACAAACGTTGTGGAGCCACCTTCAGCCTCTGAACACCATTCACCACGTAAGGGGTTAGAACGATAGTCATGGTGGTACGGCTGAAGAGAGCAAGATGAAGTAGAAATTTGGAGGAACTTGTGAAGCTTGGGGCTCGAACTTAAATATGATCCGTAAATCGTGATGCTACCGAATAACAATTCCTCTCGGTTTAAATATACACTTTGTCGGAATAGACCGCCTGTTGCTCAGCAACGCCAGTATAGATGAGACCAAGCATACTATACAGCACTCACACAGGACATCAAATGTTATGGTGAAGTCATGTAAAACAATCATTAAAGTTGGCTAATACTTGACAGTGATTATCGGGTTTCCCAGTGGCCTTTGATCGCTAGGCACTGCATTGGAATGAAAATAACCCACATATCGATTAGGAGTTTCATAGCGAGTTTACTCTGGATAATTCGAGCCTCGTACGACTCACTGGAATGGCGTGACCTAAGTTACAATTTACCCAAACATATTTACATTTGATTTACATTTGTTGTCACTACCGTCAATACTCATTCCCTCAACGACAGATGTATGTGTAACAGTAAGAACAAATCAGGCTCAGATGTTTGAAAACATGATACATGACAACCTATGGCGACTAGTGCAAAGCACGGTCGACAATAATTGTTCGTCAATGAATTCTGGGAACACCCCTGATACTCGCCGTCAGGACTCAGAGTAATTGATCGGTGAGCCGGGTACCACGATCAAAATTTGATTTCAAGGGTTTGACGCCATTTAGTGTCGTCCAATGGCACCGATGTAAACCATTTTGTAGGGGCCTTCTAAAGTCTTCTGGCGCAACAACTTATTTATGACTTGCAGGGCTGGGGCCTAGTTCTCATAACCTATTAATACTCGGAGGGTATCACGCGAATGGCCTACTCGCTCAGGAATATTGGAGGCAATGCGCGGCTTGAAACACGGGATTCAGTGCTGTGTAGTCCTCAAATCAAAGCGATAGCCGCGCTCTCCGCTCTCGCGTCTTTAGCTTCATAGAGATAGACCTCCTGTTCGTCATCTGATGACAAACTCATCGTCCACCGTTTGTGGCAGCAGTATTTGAGGTCCGATGGCCCACATGGCTCGTAGCTGATGGTGACTTGATGGTAAGCCCAGCTTAATCACGATATCGTTTGATCCGGGACTGAGACTGTACTTGACGATAAGTGGGCTTCCAATCCATCAACAGCAACCCGGGGAGACCAACTATGATGACTCTTGGTGGCCCACTACGCTCCGCAAAAAAGACTATCCACGCAAACAGGATTGGACTATGACCAACCTAATTTCAAGTCACACCCACGGTCATCAGTTTGCCCAAATCTCTCAAAGTCGAGACACAACGCAGTTCCAATTGCAGACTGCAATGTCACAGTAGAGAGCCATCCTTGCTCAGTTTACCTTGAATAATATGGCTCATGTACAGCAGATTCCCAAGTCATTCAGACCGGTGTATCACTGAATTTCCCTGTTCTGTGTATATCATGCGCCGCCTGTGTTACTGAACCCAACTTTCCGGACATCAAGGTAGATCTGTGTTCAGTTTCTCCAAGGTTCCTTGTATCACATTTACGGGGTCATGCG
>Ga0153987_1000525_pt1 | contig 11893 bp, 17 predicted proteins | sample TSNC071MetaG_FD_102279 | JGI IMG/M metagenome (GOLD analysis project Ga0153987, IMG submission 102279) | Attine ant fungus gardens microbial communities from North Carolina, USA - TSNC071 MetaG | ecosystem: Host-associated > Fungi > Mycelium > Unclassified | place: USA: North Carolina, William B...
CTAAGTCAGGGGGTAGTGTGACATATACCATGGAAGAGAGGCTAATTGGCTTACGACGGCATTTTTACAGGAGGCATGCCTGACTGGTTGGTGTTCAAGAACAGTTTGAACTTGGTCCTTCCTGACCAAGGTATCCGAAAGAAATGAAGTGAATGACTTGTTAGCATACGATAGTCCGGCATGAAACAGGGTGATATGGAGAAATAGGGCGACAAGCGAGAGGCCTGGCCTCGAGACAATTTTGAAAAGGTGCATCAATAGAAGAGATAAAGTCACAGCATGAGGACGGGATGGCAAGCTTCCACGTTGCCTGAAATTTAGAAACAGGTATGTCCACGTGATATCAAAGACCGCGTCTTTTGCTAAGAGTACCGGTAGCTCTTTACGAGTAAGACTAGCGTAGATCGGTCAATGTGGAAGTGGCAGAGGGCAGAGGGAAGTAGTAAGTGGCAATAAATGAAGGTTGCCGAGGACAGAGATGTTCAGAATAAAGCCTGGAATTGAGTACCTGTGCCACGTCAATAACTCATCAAAGTCCCACGCCCCTGCTTGCATGAGGCGATTCAGGATTTTTTCCCCACAACCACCACGTTTCCCTGTTCTTTTGTGTGGCGAGGTCTGATTTCTCAGACCTGGTCACTTTGGTACACCGTCAAAGGCCAATTACGAGCAGCATGGCTACTCCGACTCTGACTGCCGCCGACCTTCAAGTACGTTATATTTGACTATACACTTGCTGCACTACTGAGCATCACTCTTGCAGAAGAGGCACCAACTTGTTGGGGCTCCTGACCCATTCCCTTCTCTGGGTGAAGTCATCACCAAGCCCAAGGTCAAGCCCTCTGCCGTTCAGTTGGATACTCGGTCGGAAATCGCCTTCCCATCCCTGGCTCCGTCCTCGACTTTTACTGCCCCTGCTTCTGCCTGGGGCGGTCCACGCATCAAGGCAGCCATTTTGAAGAACCCGGTCTTCTCAGACTCTATCACTCTTTCAGACACAGCTCTCTCAACCGCAGGCAAGGATGGTAGACCGGCAACGATTGGTGAGGTCATGAAGCAAGTGACTGCCAAGCATAAGGTTAAATTGGAGGCTTCTTCGAATCAAAAGACACGTCAGACCACGTTTTATCTCAAGGCAGACTCCGAAAAAGATCTCGAGAAGGCCAAGCGTAGTCTTGTCGTTCTGTTGAGTCCCGATGTACGTAATCTTTCCTTCCCCATGTTGTTCAAGGCTGACATACTTTGGAGACGACTTTGGTCATTAATGCCCCCAAATCCACAATCCCAGCTATCATTGGGGCTCGAGGTTCGATTTGGGTTCATCAGTTGTATCAAACATTCTAAGTCTGAGTAATAGGTGTTACTCTCAAGCAAATCCGCGATCAGACAGGCGTCAGACTTGATATCCCCAAGAGAGAAGTCTCAAACGTCAACGGTCAAACGAGTGCTGTCAGCTCCGGCGAGGCGACTCCATCTTTGGATGAGGATGAGGATGAGCCTACTATCCCTATAACCGTCACCGGTCCCCAACCCTTTGTCCATGAAGCACGGACTCTCCTCAATCAGATTATCTCGTCGAAAATTTCCAAGGCCACTAGTCGCGTCCGAGACATTTCTGAAAACGTATTGCCATTCATTATCGCTCAGAAGACTTCTCTCTTGTCCACCGCTCAAGATGTTAGCGTTACTCTTGCGCTCAATGCTCCTAGCCGTGAAATCACAGTCAGTGGTGATCGCGAGGGTGTCATCCGTCTGGTCGAGTTGATCAAAGGCTTGGTCGAGTCACTCAGAACTAGCCTCACATCTCTAAAGCTCCCGCTGCCCAAACGTCAACATCGTTTACTTGTTGGAGATGCCGTGCAACAGATCATGGCGACTAGCAAGTGTGCCGTTGTTGTTCCCAGCTCTGATGATTCCAGTGACGAGATCACAATTTGGGGTCAGGGTCCTGACATCTCGAATGGTATCACAGAGGTTATGCAACATGCCAACTCAAAGTACATACATGAGTTTCCTATCCCAGGTCCTGTGTCTATTTCCCGCAATCTGGTTACCTTTTTCAAGTACATTTCTTATGATAAGACACTGAAGGACAAGAACCCGGGCGTTACTGCTTTCCTTCCGACCGTCACTCAGGACAGATCGTCTTACATTATTGACCTTGTTGGTGAGAAACCTGACGTTGACTCTGCCGTTCGTCAAGTTTCCGAAGCTATTGGCAAACTTTATGGAGCGACCCAAGACGTCGCGATCGACTGGTTCTTGCACCGTACCATTACTGGGAAGAATTCTACCAAGTGAGACATCCATTATCATTTAGATCAACCATCTTGATATTGCTATACCTAGAATCACGCAATTCCACGAAACCAACAATGTTCAGGTATTCTTCCCTGAGGAATCCGAAGAATTGTCGTCCGTGCTACTTGTTTATGATCCGTTTTCGCTGAATGCTTCGCCCTCTCCGGACGACAAGAAGCGCAATTTAGACGAGGTTGCTCAGGTGTTGCTCGTGTTTGCAAAAGATGCTGCAGATGTCAAGAGCCACAGCATTGTTGTTGAGAAACGCTGGCACAAAACGATCATCGGTTCAAACGGCGCCACTCTGAAGACGTAAGTTCCCATCTTCCTACACCTATCGCCCTTCTTGATATATCTGGTTTCAAAGGATCACCGGTGGAGATGAGACATTAGTAATTAAATTCGGCGCCAAATCTAGTGAAGATGCTACTGAAGATACCATTCTCGTCCGAGGCGCAAGTGCCGACGTTGACCGGGCTATCAGCGAAATCCTTCAAATCGTGGAAAGCGCAAAACATGACGAAATTATCAACAGCTACGTGAGTACTAATCCATTGATGTTTTACGTCTATCTCAGTATCGGTCACAGTCAACTGAGTTCGAAATCGGCCGCGAATACGTTGGCCGTGTTGTTGGTGCTCAGGGTGTTGGTATAAATAGACTCAGGGACCAACTCACTGTCAAAGTCGACGTCAGTGATGAAGAGGACAAGGAACTCGGCAGCAGGAAGAAGAAAACGATTACTCAAAAATCTAAGGTCAAGATCACCGGTCGTGAGGAGAATGTTGAGGAGGCCAAGAAGCGTATCCTTGCTCAGATTGAGCGATTGGTGGGCAAATCTATTGCACGACTATGAAGTTTGATGATTAATGCCTTAACAGGCTGACGAGACGTCTGAAATTTTGAAGATTCCTACCCAATTCCACCCTTCCCTCATCGGTCAGGGTGGCAAGTATGCTATCCGCCTAGAGGAGAAATATGCCGTCAAGATTACTTTCCCTCGTCAAAATGCCAATGTCGAAGGTAAAACACGTGAACAGCTCAAGGCTGATGAGGTCCTCATCAAAGGTGGTAAGAAGGGCGTTGCGGGCGCAAAGGTCGAGCTCCTCGAGGCACTTGAAGTGGAGAGGGAATCCAACCATACTTCAGAGTTCACTGTCCCTACTCGCACGGTTGCACGTATCCTTGGCAAGGGTGGCGCAAGCATTAATGTTATCAAGGATATGACTGGAGCTGTCGTTGACATCGAGCAATCGCCCATTGATAGTACTGTTACCAATGTCTCCCTTCGTGGCACCAAATCTGCCATCACAGAAGCAAAATCTCTAATTTTGAATATTTCCGATTCAATGGGCGAGGAGACTACTGTTGCCTTGATAATTGAGAACAAGTATCATCGCACTTTGATTGGAACTAGAGGTCAAGGGCTCAAGGACCTCATTATTCGTTGCGGTGGTCCAACTGACTCCAAAACACAAGCCAGCCTTGTCCGATTGTGAGTGTTTTGATGTTGCTCGTGGGACTTGCTACTTATGTTATCTAGCCCTCGTCAAGGCGAGGAGTCAGATGAGGTTCGGATTCGTGGTGATTCAGAGCTCGTCAAGAAGATCAAGGACGAGCTGGAGAGTTCCGTTGCCAAACTGCGTGATCGCGTTGTTCGAGCTGTAGAGGTTCCCAGTAGTCACTATCGTACCTTGATTGGTCGTGGGGGGCAACATCTCAACGAACTACAGAATAAGACCGGCGCTCAGGTACAGTTCCCCGGTTCTCGCTCTTATGCTCAGGTTGGAGAGGCAGAGAATGCTGCAGACTTGATGGAGGCCAACCCTGCCGATATCGTCAAAGTTTCTGGTTCCCTTGCAGCTTGTGAGGCCGCTATCGCGGAGCTCAAGGTACGTCGGTTCGGTCATATAAAGAACAGCTTGTACTCATATTGCCCGGATAGAGTCGAATCAAATCTCTTTCACCTGAAGGTCCTGTTGGCACTATCACCGTCTTGTTAAAATATAGCGATTTTATTTCACAAAGGGGTGCACTTGACCGTAAACTCCGCTCTTACAATGTTCAGGTCGAGCGTTCCCGTTACCCAACAAAATCAGCCATTCCTCCCAGCCCATCTTCTCAGGCTGTCCCTTCTGCCCGTATTGACGAGGATGGAGATGCCGCTATACAGTGGATTACTGAGGTCAACTACCAAAATGCCGAAGAGGGGGAATCGATTTGGACTCTGAAGGCGCAAGACCAGACCGGGTTAGATAAGGCTCTGCAACATATTGAAGAGGCTCAACAAAGGGCAGAACAGATGACCCACATCGGTTATCTTATATTACTAGATAGAAGCTTCTTCCCCAGAATTGTTGGTTCCAAGGGAGCCAATGTAACCCGCCTCAGGCAAGAGACTGGTGCCGACATCACTGTCAGCCGAGAGAATACTACTATTACAATCATCGGTAAGCCTTCAATTCCTCTGATTTATTCTTGACCCCTGATTTCTACGCTACAAAGGTAATGAATCAAATATTGAGGCAGCTAGAACAGCGATTCTTGACCTGGTTTCTGGCCATGCTGGACAATCTCGTCGTAATTAATGTGCTCATACCTCAGGCACTCTTACTGTAGTTTGATCCTCGATATATAGCATTCAGTGAATATGTATGGATTTTTGGATTATTACATACGACCCTAAATGATAATGATGCAAAGGATTCTTTGTTCGGAACTATGAACCGCTCATTAGATAGGAATGCCATCCAAATCATCAATGGGTTCGCCCTCGATGTCCATGGGCATCCCATCGACATCTGCCAGCTCTGCATTGACATCATTGTGCATAGGCTCCACAACCACTCCCTCCATTGGCTCACCGTCCACATCATCTACGGGCATTCCATCAACGTCATCCATGGGATCACCATCGACATCATCTACGGGTTTTCCATCATCATCCGGAACATCGCCAGATATAGAGGGAACATCAGTTGCCAGCTTGAAAGAGCTTTGCTTGAACCGAGAAGTAAAAGAAGCCTTTTGTTCCCCATGTTCGTTCACCTTTTCTTCCGCCTTCGTTTCGAGTGGAGCGGATGCTCCTTCCAGACGTTGGCGAAGCTCAGCAGTAAATTCTGGAGGGAAGACAATCCAGTCCTCCCAAACTTCAACAACGGCAAGAATCTGTTTTTTGAAAGTGTCTGCGGTCATGCGACCAGGAAAAGAATGGTAAATGTTGGCCATGTGGTCAAATACAATTCCCAGGCGCGTCTGAAATTCTTGTCTGAATTTCCAAGCGCTCGGAATCGGAGCCGCTGAGTTGTGTAAGATGTCACAGATGAGATGCAATCGGGCGACTTTTCTCGGAACGGCGGTTCCATCAACAAGTAACGAGGAAACAATGATATCTACAACCTGAAAATAAGATTGGTCAGGAAGCAAGAACAAACAGTGTCAGCATTCCTACTTCATGTGCAGCTTCAGCATGTTCAAGACTAAATGTCATACATTTGGCAATCTCTCCGCGTTTGCCTGACATGCCTCGAAGCATCGCCTCAAATCGTTTCCTAGCAAGTTTCCCTAGTTTACTCTTGTGACCACGTTCCCGTTCAGATTCTTCGGCGGAGTCCGTTGAGTAGATAGAATTATATCCCTATTCAATGAGTCGTCACATACAATACCACTGAGATTATTATACCTACTTCATCGTCAAATTCCGGCTTTAAAGTACGATCTGATTCAAGCAAACCACGATAGAAGGCATGTCGGCGATGCTGCGACTGTCAGTCTTTGTGTCGGTTGCATGAAAAAATGACCAACATTTCTATGCAATAAGAAGGCATATTTCGGATTATTACGTTCACGTTCCCGAAGTGCATCCTCATACTTCGAGTCTTGGCCCTTGACCTCTGCAGCCACAGCTCGGATGAAAGTATCCGTGACAGCTTCTTCTTCTTCTGTGTGAGATCGGCTGAGTGGACTTCGCGAGTAACGCCTACGAGGCGATCGACTCTGGGATGGATATCGACGATTTCGACTACGTGATATACGGCGAGGTGGAGAGGGGCTTTTACCGTTTCCTCTATCAAATGAACGACTTCGAGACTGACGAGAGCTTTTGTGGTAATGGTCGCGAGACCGAGAGCGCCGCCGCTCACGAGAATGGCTGCGACTCCTGCTCTTCTCGCGATCTCGATAATAAGATGATGCAACTAGAAGATATATGTCTGATACCCTGTTCAATGTTAATTTCCGACTCACCGTATTTCGGTTTAGAAGCAAGCGGAACAGCTTTACTCCAGCCGACACGAAGCACAGATCCTCCCCAATCATATCCGTCGAATTCACGTAAAGCTTCCTCAGCATCACGACGTTTCATGAAAGACACAAAGCCACTCAAACCCGCCTTACTTCTCCGAGAAGCCGTCATATCAGCTCCAGGCCCCAAAGTAACATCGGACCGGGGCCACATTATTTTGACCTAGTAGACATCAACTTCAAGCTTCAAAAACTAGAGAAATATTCCTCACAGAACCAACAGGACCAACTTTAGCAAAAAAATTGCCCAATGTCTCCTCCGTAACATGGGGAGGCAAGTTGGCGACGAAAACATTTGAAGTCTTCATATGCATTAGCTTCATAGAAACGAGAGATTAAAACCATTTTTCACTTGCGGGTCCCCGCGATCCTTGCTCCCACTCTGCCCTTCGTAAGCTAAATGAAGTTCAAGATATGACGTTGACTGAACGCATTGATATCTTTACCTGCAAGTGCGGTAACGGAACGCCCGTGACTCTGAGCTGAAATTAGGATATGATTCAAGATGAGTTCTGCATGACCAGTGCGAGGCATACATTGCTTTCCGTATTTAGCCTCTCGTTCAGCTTGATCCCTGTGTACAGTGAGCTCATATTCACGCACAACATGCAATCAACTGTACCTCTTAATTTCCTCTAGAAACGCATCCATGGCCCTCTTTCCTTTGGGTTTCGGAGCGCTAGATGGAGGTGATGTCGACTAAGCATTAGAGCGTTTTGATATCAGAAACCTAAAAACTGGATCGGCATGTTACGCACCCTATCAATAGTCGTCGCTCGAACCAATGAGCTTGCCTCTCCAGTCTGAGGAGGATGATATTCTGCTCTATCAGAGCCTGCCCTAACAAACGCAGATTTTTTTCTGTGTGCTGATTCATCCCCCTGGAAAGCGTCCAAAAACTCAGCGTAGGCTTTGGCTGCATGCTCTTCCTCCTCCCGTTTCTTGGCTTCAGCGGCCTCTTGCTCTTTCTCTCTACGTGATTTTCGTATAGTTCCTGAGGCATATTGTGATAACTTGGCCTCGTCGACGGGCTTTTGCTAATTTGAATGAGGGAGAATGCGTGAGTATGAATGGAGAATGAGTGAACTCTATCCATCGCACTGGGAAGGAAGAGTCTTCGTCATCATCGAAGAACGCTGCTAGTTTCGATTTTGCCTTGTCCATGATATGTGAACTATTCATCTACCAGATTTGTAAGGAGCTAAGAGAATTACGAAAGAACGAACAAACCGTGCATGCGATTCACACGGTCTCATGCCATTAACCCAAATGAGGTTATAGTACAAGCAAATGTACAGTATAGATGTTACATCATCATGAGATTTCCAAGTCCACCCTGAACATAAGCCATGGGCCGCACTGGAGGATGGGGTTTGGCCTCAAACTGGAAGTATTCACAGCTACCTGTGGAATCAATGCGAATCTTCGGACAACATGAGCCCTAGAATTTCCAGACAGAATAAGATATGCCCTACAAATGCGCCCTTGTTCCCAGCCTGATCGACATAATTTGGCGCGGAGAATACCTTTTACATGCTAAGCTTCCTGCAATAACTTAGCTGAAAGGATGAGCATACCGTAGTACATAGTCCGTCGTGCTCGGTCTGATATCCATCTACTTGACTGTCAGATAACAACTGACTCACAATATGTTGATCCACTCACCCTGCCGAACCTCATGGCTTCGAATAATTCCGGATATTTTATTCAGCGTACACCAGCGCTTCGTGACATCAGGTCCAAAGGCAATTCCCACGCCCTTGCAACGAAACTTGTCAGACAGAATCATGACTGGTATAGAACACTGACACGCTTACTGGGCCCACGGCCAGGTGCTTCTTGGGGATCTGTCCATAGCAGCTACTAAGTGATTAGAAAGGGCGACTTTGAGTGAGGAGAGTAATGGTTTACCTCGCCTGCACTCTCAATTAGCACAAAAACAACAAGACGCAGAACAGACACGTACACATTAAGCCTTCCGTACCAGGCTGCCTACCTATTCGAGGAATCTGTCGTATGTCATCCAAAGTGACCTCATCTTGACTAAAGAGGCCCCCGTGCACAACGAAATATCGTTTGAAGCCATCCGCAGAAAGGATACCTTCTTTTTTGGCCGGAGGTCTTGTGGCGCTGACTAACGTTGCCAGAGGTACTGCGTAAAAGTCAGTCGTGAAACAGTGCTTAATAGGCGGCCAGACCAACGTGTTGTAAAGATGTACGCAAATAACTACTCATGTGATTAATGGGAGATTTGAGGAGGAGACATCATGGCCTACCTTGTAACTCTGTTCGCCATGCTTGGTCTTGGCCTCTCCTTCGAATCCGTAAGTCCTATTCATCTCCTTTGCTTCGTGATTGCCGCGATTAATGAACATATATTTCGGATACAGCCCTATACCTTGGATTAGAATGTAAATTGGAAATGACAAGAGCTCTACATTTCAATGCAAATGCTGTCAAGATCACTTCTATTGACCATGACCCTCGATCAACTAGGTCCCCATTCATGAGTAAGTAATGGTTTTTGCTGGGCTCTCCGGTGAGGGAGAATAGATGTAATACATCATAAAATTGTCCTTTCATTCATCAGCTAAAAATGCCATCAACCCATCACTCGCCTTACCGTGGACATCACCAATAACATCGACAGTGACACCATTTTCAATAGATACCTCAACCAGACTCTCCTCAGAAGCGAATGTTTTATGGGCACCGAGCGCAATTTCCCAGACGTAGCGTTTAGGCAGTGTCTTTCCATTCTTGAACCATTCAATCATTTCTCGAACGAATTGCAAAGTGATCTCATATTTTTCGTCTTGAAAGAGTAATTTTGGACCGTTGTAATCTCTGTCCAAATCGCATCCCCCTGCCACGGTCAAGTCGGAGTAAGCTGAAAATATCATAGACAATCGTACCTTCCTGTATGATCTCTAGACATCTCGTGACAGCATCCTTCTCTTCCTCCATCTCAATTGCCTAAAAAAATTGGAGTTATTGCGGACGTACATAAACGACTAACAAGCCTCGTACTTTCTCGAATTCGATCTTTCGGATAAGCTTTTGCGTTGACACCATCTGCTGTCGCACCGTCTCATTGTTGGTCTCAAGGGACAAGACCTTCTTGAAATCCGCCACGGCAAGCTGGAGCTTGAGCATCTGCAAATAACATATCGCCCGACTACAAATGCAAGCGTTCTATTCTCGAAAAAATCAACACGAACCAAGCAATTCAGTGACTCACCGATAGTAAGCTTTTACATAGTGCTGATCAAGCTGGATAGCTTGTGCTGTACAACCATTTGGAATTTATTCAGTTTCGTCAATTCGCCTTAGCCACAACTAATTTATCGCACTTGCGTCACTCAACGCATAACCAAATTCCTCCAGCTTCATCCTGGCATACGCTCTGTTGCACCATAGTGTCGAGTCATTTGGATTCTTTGCGATTGCCTCAGAATAGAGTTTGGCTGCCATAGGGAAATCATGACCTGGATATCCGAGTTTCAGAATAAAGACGCGCAAAGATGGCTTTTGTACGTACTACCAAAGGCTCGATTGGCCTCTGCTTTGATTCGTGTAGCCTCTGCCTTATCTTCATCCGGAACCAGCACGAGATCTGTCAAATTAAGACTTTGCATTTGAGTAGAGGGCACAGAAGGGGGTGAAGAAGATGTTTTTTGCGCTGGAAGGCGTATATCTATGGACAATGAATCAACCATAGCCGCTGTCAGCAGTTCATCTTATACCAGTAATATCAGTACTTGCAAAATCTCTCGAATTTCCCACGAAAACATGATTTAATCACACGACGGGCTGAATATCAGGTGACTTGACATCCCAAACATTCCAGATTATTGAGTACTCATAAGTGATATTTGTCCAGAATGAAATTTCACAACAATCCCACAGCATCAAGTATAGATCTCGGATGTCATGCCTATGGTAGACAACATTATTGGAAATGACCCAAGATATATATACACACAATATTGTTACTTTTCTTTTTCTTTTCTTTTTCTTTTGTGTACAAATAGAAAATGTATATAAGTAAATAGAGATGAAGGCAGCAGCACTTAGGAACAGGTAGCTACACACCCCTGGTATGTGTTGTAAGCATGCCTCCCAGACTGCCAATTGTAGCTAGTAGACTAGGAATGGAGAAATTTCTACAGTAAATGACCAATACCAGTGTCCAAAATATGCTCATGCCAACATCTCAATCCCCCTCTCCACCCCCATACCTTGTGAACCAACCCTCCTCACACATAACACTTGTAAACAAACACTCAAACAAATACTCCAGTCAGACCCCTTTTCAGAAAGGTACTGGTGACTCTACAATGAGCCAAAGCTCTATGTAGAGGGCCTGAGTCAGTTCATTTGTCAGGCAACCTAGCTGGTAGGCAGCCTTAGGCTCCTGACAAGAAACTTAGCAGATAATGAGAAAAGGAGGAGTGCCATTCATTAACCAAGGAAAATCAATGAGAACTTGACAAAGTTCTTCTAGTATTGCTTGACTATTTATACTAGGATATACATGTGACTAGGTACTCTGATATTAACAGCATTTCCCATGTCTATCTAATGTCATGTCTACTGTCATGTGTCCATGTATGTCCATTACAGGAACATTTCTATATTATCCCTAAATACCTTAATGTCTCCCAGGGCATCTCTTCTAACTCCCACAGTATAAAGACTAAGTTAGCCAAAATGGCACTTAGGCTTACTCAAGATAGTGGTACCAAGAGAACTTAATAGAGTTCCTGCTCAATTTATGTCTACTGCTTATACAGGATATACCTGGTCTATGTATCATCTGACTAAGTACTTCTTGCAAGTACTCTATGACTTGTTTACTGATACCATCTTATCTCCTTATCTGATCTAAGTGTTTTGTGGAGAAAATAAGTTACAATTCAAGGTATGGGTCCACCAGTCTATCCTTTAAGTCTGAGTTCCATCCAAGTCCATTGTCTTCTATCTCCATGATCCATGGGGTTTCTCCTTTGTCTAAGTACATGTCATATACCTCATTTATTGGGTTAAGCCAATTTATGACATTCCTCTACCTCTCCCTAATGAGTGACCATTCAGTGACTGCTCTATATATGTACTCAATCTAGGCTCTAGATAATGCCTGGGGCTTGTAAGAGAGCTCTAGAGCGATCTTGTCATAAATTGACTAGACCCTATTGAGGAAGTATACAATTTATACTTAGAAGAAGAAGACATCCCCAGAATTATAGAAGTAGTAGAAGATGACTTGGAACCATCTCCTTGAGTAGGA
>Ga0153987_1000527_pt1 | contig 11852 bp, 5 predicted proteins | sample TSNC071MetaG_FD_102279 | JGI IMG/M metagenome (GOLD analysis project Ga0153987, IMG submission 102279) | Attine ant fungus gardens microbial communities from North Carolina, USA - TSNC071 MetaG | ecosystem: Host-associated > Fungi > Mycelium > Unclassified | place: USA: North Carolina, William B...
ATTGTCTTTGGAAAATCCTTGTGCTAAATGTGGTTAAGGTATTAGCCTGGCAAATGAGTCATTCTGAATTGTCCTCCTCAATTCAGATCTTTATTTAGTATCACCTGACATCTGGTGAGTCACCCTGACATCTAGGATATATGTGGTGCCCTTGGAAATCGCTGTTGTCTGCTGCTGTCTGTAGCTTAATACCATCCAGTTTAAATCTTTGAGTCCGTCGGACTTTGTCGAGGGCTCTAAGGAGTTTCCCTAACATCCGATGGACCTTGTTAGAGGCTTTAGAGAGTTTCCCTTATGGTCTGCATGAGGACTTTTGACACATTTAGCAGAGTAGAGTATCATCTCTGTCTCTTTGAGCCCCGGGCCCACGCCAAGGGAGTGCCACAGTCAAGTTAGCCTTGGCAATTTCATTGTTCTTTTTGGGAACATAGGTAATTACCCAGGCAAGTCTGACCTCCCCCCAGGGGTTTGTGTAATTTTTCATCCATCAATATTTGTTTAATGATGAAGTCTGTAGTTAAGGTAGTCTTGTTCTTTATGTAGAGGTGCTGTCTAAGCAATGTATAGGATTCCAGGAGTGAGATGATCATGACTGTTGTTATCAGTGAGTCCTTTAGGTCATGTCCAAGATCTTTGAGCCTATGAACTTTGTCCTTTATATTACTAAGCTGTTGTTCCATAGGTATTGTATCAACAAGTGTTATCCTAAAGACGTCTCTGAGTAACTGAGCCATTATGTGCTGTCCTCTCCCTTTATAGTAGTCCTCTAGGTAATCTCAAATCTCTAATGCAAATTGATACCTTTTGACATTTCAGAGAGGTTTCTTCTTCAATGTGAGTATGATTTCCACTAGAGCCTAATGATTTCTTGTCTGCCACCTATCAGTGACAGTAACTTGGTCCTTTGGATCTGTTGCTACTTCTGGTGGGCATTTCTCTGTTCCTTTCACAATTCCAAATAGACCTCTAAGCTTTAGTACAGTCAATATCCTGTACTTCCAATCATCATAGTTTGACCCTGTATCTTTCAATGTAGGGATGTCATAGACCTTGCATGTCCTGTATCTTAAGTTGTGTTTATCTTTGAATATATTATATTGGTTTAGGCAACAGGGCCCATAACCTGAAATAGATTACTGAGTTTCTGTTGTGATGTCAGATGTCAATCTGATGTCCTAGTGTTCAATCCAACTCAGTCTGATGTCCACAGAACTATATATTGTCATGTATCTAGTGTTCAATCCAACTAGATACATCAGTAAAGATAATAAGAAATATATAATAAAATATTCACCTTAGTCTGATGTCCACAAAACTGAGGGTAGAAAAAGTTCTTTGTCACAAAAATACCCGTTTGACTAATCATGATAAAAATAAAGAAAGATAACAGAAAATGATGGAGACAATGAATCAAGAACAGGAAGGAGAAGAGGCTCAAGATGCAATTACAACACAACTGTGACATTAGATAACAGAAAAAGAGCATAGTTGTATCTTGCAATGCTAAGGTCAGTCTGAGATCTAAAATCCAGTTGTAAAGACTGGATCTTAGGCATACAAATATACTACTTAAATACCTGAAATAAGTATGTATATATTTACAACAAAATTCAGGACAGCTTCAAGTACTCATGATGACACAAAAGTTGGGATGGCTGTATAATCAGAAAAATGCAAAAAGAAGAAAAGTAATGGATCAGATGTTGTGACTGTCAAAATACAATGAGGGAAGGGTATAAATGGATAGTGAATACAAACTAACTATTCTACTTATATACCTAGTTAGAACAACAAAAATGTAAAACATAAGAAATTACATGCATTGTACAGGCTTATATGAATTCCAAATTCCAACAGTAATATACAGTATCATGAACTAACTAGTTTTAATTATAGAAAGTTATTTGACTGATGTATTGTAGGAGGATAAAACAAAAGACTTTACTGTAACACTGAGTTATGTCAAAATCACAACTTCAAACATCAATTGTGTACTAAAGAATTTAAGAGAAGAATAGAACTCAACCACCAAATTACTACTAGCTCAAACAATCCCACATGTGTTGTAAACACTGCCTTTCATTTATCCTCTTTCTTTATCCTGACATTGTTATGAAAACTTTCTTAGTTCCCATGCTATCCACCAAGTTGCTTATCAATAGTAATGGATAACTATTTTTAATGGTGAACTTGTTCACATATCAATAGTCTTGCATTATTCTTCTCCTTCCATTCTTCTTTGGAACAAACATTACCAGTGAAGTCTGTGGCAACTTGCTTAGTTGGATGTAGCTTTTCTTTAACTGGCTATCCACAAATACTTGTACTTTCTCTCTTTTGATTCTTGATAAAGAATAAATTCTCTCTTTTCTTGGGACAAATTTTTTCTGGAGATCTATAGTATGATCCTAGGGTTTTTGTACTGGTATTCTTTCTAATTCCTGCTTCCCAAACACCTTCAGCCACCTATGGAACCACCTAGAAACCATATCTTTCACCTTCCACCTATCTGTTATAGACTATCTTTTTGGCTAAGTCCATTTCCTATTTTCTTTTTCTTTTTCTTGTATTTTGTATTCTTAGCATGGGAAAGTATGTCATACCATATGACAGGAGAAGTGACAAGATCACATCAAAGATCACATTACATATCACATCAAGAAGTTAGAAGAATATTAAAAAGGTATATGATTATGCAGCTTTATAAGATAGTGGTTCTGCAGCCAAATGATGAGAACTTTGATCTAGATCTGTATTGTAAGATGCTCCAAAGAATGTCAACCTTTATACACTCTAAGCCACTCCACTAGCAAATATAATTAAAAAACCAACTCATGGACACCCTCATACTCAAATGTATTGAACATATAAATAAAGTACTGTAAAGGTACACTAACTAAGACACATTATTTGATGTAGTCCAGTCTAGATTAATAAAAATAAAAACATATGAAATGTATATAAGAAGAACATATACCATCCTGATATAATAGGTTTTTACTTTGTAGATACTCCAATACATTTAAGTGACTAAACTATATCTAAGGTAAGCCTAGAACTACCTACTGCATTTACAGATGGGCTGCTCAACAGGTTATGGGCTCCAGTGAGCCACTTGTAGTGCCTTTATGGCTGTCTGGTACTCTAGGGATTACCTTAGCTAGCACTATATTGCTAGAAGCTTCTTGAAGGCTTGCAATCTTGCCAAGAGTGTCTTTTATGCTCTTAAGGAGCTAGAAAATGCTCTCATTACCATAAAAAAACTATGCACCTATGTACAAAGCCTTGTTTTTCTTCTAGACCTCCTTATTGCTCTAGAAATAATGCTAACAATGTTCTTAAAATTTAACAATAACATTGATATGTCTTCTGTCAGTTCCATAGTCTTTTTTGTTCTTCTCTTAGATGGTACTAATTATCATCAGTAGACAATTTCTATAAAAGCATACTTTTTTTTTTAAATCAACAATTTATTATATAGGGCACATAGACAGTCTATGGTAGTTAAAAAAAAGTCAAGGAACTACAACCCTGCAGTGCATGTTGTAAATACACCTCTTATACTAACTAAGTATAAGGCCCAAGAAGAGTAGATACCAAAAGAAGAAATGACTATTTATAGAGAAAAAGAATAAACCTAGCTTCCAACACATGTATTCCCTACACTGACTCCACTTCCAACCCATGTTCTGTACCATACTGCCAGAAGCCAGATACCATACAAGTACACAATCATAGACACCACATACCTAGTACTCTGGTTGGATGCCTTTTCAGGAGCATACCAGTGACTCCTTGTTGAGCTAAAGCTCTGTGAAGAGAGCTAGGGGTAGTTCATACTATCCTCATCATCACTATAGTTGTCTTATCTAGGATTGACTCTCCAAGCAGATAAAGACAAAGAATGTAGCCCCTCATCCATGTTTCGAGTACTAGGATTCTACTTACTGGGTCATGAAGAGATGAAGTGTTCAATGGGGAACCTGATATATCTGATGAACACCCAAAGTACAGTCCATAGCCCCAGCCAACCCTAGAGGAACAATTCTGGTAGATAGACTATATCTTAGCAGATGCCAAATAGTAGTATATTGTAAGCCAAAAGGCTCACAACATGACAAGCCTCTACTAGGTTGAAGGTGCTGAACACAAGACACAATGCTCTTGCATCCAGCATAAAGTAGAAAAAAGAAGTACTACCTCAGAAGGTGGACAAAGATAAACATTAAACAGCAAATAACAACAATATTAGTGAAAGTGTTTTGGTAGAATAATAGTCCTTCCAGTAGCCATTGTAGTCAGAAGGGAGGAGATGGTAGTGGTAAAAGAAAAAGGAAATAATGAAAGCATACCTTCAAGTTCAAGAATTATGGCCAATTGTTAGAGGATACAAAATTACTCCTAAAAAAGCCTGCTTCTATGGACACTGCCACTAAAGACAACAAGAATAATACAGAATTAATAGAGTATAATGCTAAACTCAAGACCTGGACTCTCAAAGATAAAAAGGCTTATGGCACAATACTCTTGTATCTTAATACAACCATTCAGGCTATGTAGAAGGCACACACTACAAGAGAGTTGTGGTCAGAACTTGAGGAAGAACTTAATCAACCTCATAATATGACTATCTTTAGTGATTTTAAATTTTGTCTAGACTATTGTCTATCAGACAATACTGATTCCATACCTGATATATTAAAAATTGAGAGCTGCTTCAATTGTCTTGCCAATCAGCAATACTCTATTCCAGAGCTTATAGGAGGAATGATTTTGTTAAATGCTTTGTCCCAAAAATAGCATAGTGTGGCAGAAATTTATCTCTAAGGCAACAATGAAGTTAATGATATTAAATTCTCAACTATCAAATATACCATTACAAATTGCTGGGCATAGAAAATCAAAGACACACAATTAGCAAATAAATTATCTGCTATTAAAAGAAAACCTGGTTTTCTATTTTTTAAACAACAGCAACAAAAACCATTTATTCCTCAAAATAATGATTTTCAGAAGAAGTGTGGAAAGCATACTAGCAAGCCAAAGTTTGACAAAAACAAAGCCAAATACTATAACTATGTTCTTGCTGACTTCATCTACACATTACTACAGGCTATGGCACCTGCTGCCATCAACAACCACAGACCTTTTATAAATTACTAAGATTCTGTTATGATATTAGATGTTAATCTAATAGCCTAGAGTTCAATTCAACTCAGTCTGATGTCCACAGAACTAGATATATTGTTATGTACCTAAAGTTCAATCTAACTAGATATATCAGTATAAAGACAATAGAAAATATATAATAAAGTATTCACCTTAGTTTAATGTCCACAGAACTGAGGGCAGAAAAACTATTCTCTTGCAAAAATACCATGCTTACTAATCACAACAAAAATAGCAAAAACAGGAACAGAATTGATAAAGACAAAAAACAGGAAAACCAAGGAAGAAGGCTCGAGATGCAATTGCAACACTCCTTTTCATTGATAATATCTCTATTCCTTCACTCCTATCTTCTCTCGAAAACCACTGAATTTCTCCATTTCCAGACTCTTTGTTATAATATCTACTATTTGATCATCTGTTGTCACATGTTCTCCAACTATGTCTCCTGCCTTCTTACAATCACAAATGTACCTGAACCTTGTATTAACATACTTTGTCCTGTCATTGATCTGACCACTCTTGATTAAGTCAAGGGCTCTCTGATTGTCAATCAAGAGTGGTATTCCCTGTAATGTACACATGTCCAATGATTGAAAAAAACCTTGGTGTCACAAAGTTTTCTTGTAGCAATTGTCATGAACTGTTACTTTAGACCATTGACTAGCTACCACAGCTAAGTTAATATATATATTTTTTTCTATTTCTTTTATTTTATTTTATTTTCTATTTATAGCATGGGAAATATGTCACATTACACTTGATCACATAAAGGTGCGGGAAAGGAGTACACAGACTAGTAGAATTGTGTATAAATAGATAGACCTAATAAATGAGAACTTTAATAAGTTCTCCTTGTTTACTCTGACATTGAGTAGGACCTTGAGGCACTACACTAACAGATCCTTACAGCGATTGCTTAGCATAAAGTCTCACAGTCATACTCAATGTCTAAGTTAACAAGGAGAACTCGTTAAAGTTCTCATTTATTTAGTCTATCTACTTATATACATTTCTACTGGTCTGTGCACTCCTTTCCTACATCTTTATATGACCATGTGTGACATGACTTGTGATACACTTTCCTATACTAATAATAAATAGAAAAAGAAAGAAAAGAAAAGAAAATAGAAAAGAAAATATATATTGACTTAGTTGTGATAACTAGTCAATGGTCTAAAGTAACGGCTTCATGATACTCTTTAATGGCCATCAGTGTAGCAATGAACTCTAACCTCAACTGTTAATAATACCACTGATGTTTGTTTCTTTAATTCCTAGGACACAACTTCTCTTTCAAATATCACTACAAAACCTGAAATTGATTTTCTATTAATTCAATCACTAGCCCAATCTAAATCCATGAAAATTTGAAGTTCTGAAGCCACTTTGTTGTCACTTTGATACATAAGCCTGTACTAACTTGTCCCTTGAAGATATCTGAATATTCAATTCACAGTCTGTATATGTGTCTTCCTAGAACAGCTAACATAATAAGAGAGTATTCCAATACTGTATGCAATGTCAGGTTGGATGTAGATTATCAGATATATCAGACAGCTGATGCATCTCTAATATTCTGTAATATTAACTTTGGCTTCATTCAAGACAGGTAGCTAAATGTTATTTCTTATTGGTATTTTGGTAGGATTACAGTTGGCTATCCCATGGCATTCAAGAATTTCTTTCATATACTACTGCTAGCTCATTGAGATCATCTTTAGGCCTAGTCTCAAGTCTGATCTCTCAATCTTTATTTGCAAGATTTATCTTGTCTCACCTAGGTTCTTTATCTTAAAGATCTTCTCTAGTTTCTTTTTAATATTCTTGATTTTGCTTATTAGCCCAGAAAACAAGAGAAAATTGTCAACATAAACAACAATAATAAAAATTTTCCTATTACAAACTTTGATGAAGATCCCATGATCTGTCTTACTTTACTTAAATCTTAACTCTTCAAGCTTCTTTTTTATTTTCAGATACCATTCCATTGAGGTCTGTTTCAAGCTATATAGTACCTTGTGCAAGGGCTACATTTCTTCTTCTTTCAAGTTTACCCTTTCAAAAATATACATGAAGATCTTTTTGTCAAGATTTTCATTTAAAAAGGTCAATTTCATACTTATATAGTGGATATACCAACAATATTTATTTGCAAGTGCCAGAAGTGTCCGGAGCATTTGGTAATGCATAACTAGTACAAACATTTTGTTGAAATTGACCTCAGAGATCTGTAAAAATCCCTGTGCTACAAATTGAGTCTTGTAGTACTTAATTTAGTTTTTTGTGTTGAGTTTGGTCTTAAAAACCCACTTACAACCAACAACTTTGTGTTCAATTGGCCTGGGAACTATACTGAATAATCTCTGTCTCATGAACTTTTCTTGATTCTTATATTTATTTATCTGTCACTTTTTTTTTGTTTGTCATGTCTGATCTTTTTGTTTAACTTCAAAGCCGTCTCAATGTTGCATTTCTTGACTCTGCTATACAAGAATATCTATGCCAAGCTATAGGTCTTTTGGTCAAACTTTCTGTCTCTTTTGTTGAGCAAAAAGATTAAACATGACAGATAAAAAGAAAGAAACAAATAGATAAATATAAGAATCAAAAAAAATAGAGGGTTAACAGTAACCTGTTAGGAAGTAATATTTTAGAAAAAGAAGTCAGAAAACTGAATAAAAATAGAGTCATAAAAAAAGTATTTTTCTGGAAATAGTAGATAAGCTATTATGTGACAATAATAACTTTAAGATAGATCAATAAGAATAAGAAAAAAAAATACAGGATAAATAAAAAGCCTTAGAACAAGTAAACTGAAATAGACAAAAGAGTTATAGAAAAAGATAAAGGCTCATAGATTAAAGATCCAAGAACTTAAGTTCTTCTGTAGAGAGGAACTGATAGTATGGACCTCTAGAATTAAAGAGATAGATATTATAATACAGCCTAGACAGTCCTCTAACATAGACAGGTGACAGCTGTTATCTGTCTATTGTGGAAGTTAACAATAACATTCTAGAAATGTAATTTAATTAGAAATGATATGAAAATGGCCTGATAATTGACAAGCATAGACATATGACAGATAGACCTACAATAGATATATCTTGGAAAATACAAGTATATATAGTACCTAGATACATGTAGATACCTAGTATAGCTTATAGTATAAATAGTCAAGCAATACTAGAAAAACTCTGTTGAGTTCTTGTTAACCTTCCCTAGTTGATGAGTGACAGTCACTTCTTTTCTTTTTATTCTTTATAAGTCTTTTTTAAACATCTGTGGACTGCTCATTGGCTAGGTTGTTTGTCAATAGATCCCAGATCAATTAGTCAAGATGTAGAATATTAAGTGCATCTAGAACCAAATAGTTAGCCTTGAGAAGACAACTAAGGACCATTATTTATAGTAGGGAGAAGATGTTACACCTATTACAAGAATTTCACAAAAAAGTAATATTAAACAAATGATAACCATGAGTTAGCTTTTGTAGCTTGCTCTAGAAATCTCTACTATTCTTCATAGTAGACCCAATCAAGTATCATTACTATAAAAAGGGTTATTAGCACAACACAAATATCTAAAAAGCCAAAACAACACACTAGCACTTGATAACTGGATATTCCCCTATAGATCAGGTTCTAGATTAACATGACTTAGAATAGAGGTTAGAGGTATCATTAGAAATATAGGCAGAATTGGACTTAGAGGATGGAGAAACTCTAGAGAGTCTATCAAAATTCTTTGATCTCATCAATATTATAACTCTAAATATAATTACAAATACAAGAACTTAAAAAACTCCAGGACACTTAGAAAGTATGTCATACAGTTCTAGGACAAAGAAACAAGAAGATCCTCAAAGCAGAAGACTGGAGAAGGTTCTGGAAGAATAGTAGATAGAGAAATGAATCCTGATTGATGGCAGGGATGATGGAGAAAAGGCCACATCATCTACAAGTTTCAGATGAATGCTACAGAAAAGAATACATAAGTAGCACTAGAAACATCTCCACTTAGTCCAAACATTTGTAATTATGTTATATATTAGCTAGAGTTAGAGGTGTAAGCAAGTTTTTTCTTGGCTCTTACTCCTGTTTCAAAGTTCTTCTGGGTGTTGTATAAGCAACTTACAATGATGTTGAGATGATTGTAAGGTATCTAAAGAAGGATGAAACACAGATTATATCTATAACTTGGTTCTAGAAACAACTCATAGGAGTTTTAGGCTGTTTCAGAGAAAGTATCAGGCTGGAAAAGCCTAGCTCAGTGTAAATGTCAGATTATATTACACCTGTAAGGTTCAGTGTAGGAGTGCAGATAGGGAAACATTTGAGTATAAGAGTGTCCATGAGTTGGTCCTTTGACTATTTTTTCTAGTAAAATAGCTCAGGGTATATAAAGATTAATATTCTTTAAAGCATCTTGCAACATGGATCTAGATTAAGATTTCTATTATTTGGCCATATAACTACTATTTTATAAAGCTATGTAATCTTATACCCTTTTTTATATCCTTCTTACTTCTTAAATATTCTTTCCTTAAATTCTTTAGTGCATAAATTGATGCTTAAAGTTGTGATTTTGACATAACTTAGTGTTACTATCACAAATAATTACTTATTTGTTTGTGATTTAAAAAACTTGGTGGTTTCAACAAAGTAAAGCTTAGAGAGCAAAGTTAAGATGATTAACAAAAAATTTTGTTAAGTCTAAGGTCTAATCCTTAGATTGGAGAGCCCTATATACAAGAATATGGTAGTTGTTATGATTTGGTCTCACAGTTAAACATTTTGTCAGCTTTCAAAGACCTCATTAGCTAAATCAGACTCTACAACAGATACTGAGAGTTATTTATAGAATGATGTCATACCATATGACTGTAGAATATTCTAGAAGGTCATATGAGCATAAGAACTTGGCACACAGACCAAGTACCAAATATATAAGTAATAGGCAAATACAATGGAGAATTCTATTGTAGTTTTTCTTAACACTTTATCTAGGGGTTGACTTAAGGACTTCACAACCTTACTCTAACACAAGAACTCAATAAAACATTGCGTACCTTGCATCTCGCAGCCTAGGCATCTCTTATTCTACTTTTACTCTTAATTTACTTGCTAGGGGTCACAACAACCTCAAATCTCTTGGATAGCAAGCTCTAGCTGTAAAGGGGACTTCACTGTTAGTCAAGAACAGTAGATAGCATAGTGGGACCAAGCTTAGGCTTATTTTCAAGACCAGACCTATCAATTTAGTAGACTTGTAGTTACTTTTTCTTTGTTATCTATCTTGTGCTGGAGGTGCATTGTCACTCTTACATACAAAAAAACAACAGTATAGTCCTTAGGACCCCATCTAGAGTGGAGGTTCCTTTTTTAGAGGTAGTATTGTTTTATCCTTACTAGTTAAGGTACATAGTCATAGCTAGCTCAGTTAAAGAAGACTCATTCTCATACAAGGAATGATTATTACCTTTACTACCACCACTTCCATATATCAATGATAACATGTCTCATCAACAGCAGTAACAACAACAACAACAGGAATCTGCCATTCTCACCTTGGAGAAAATGCTCTACTTTATAGCCCAATAATCTGAGGCTATTACCACCCTCCAACACAGGTGCTCCTTCTTCTTCTCTAACCACTACCATGGTTAAGTCAAAAAATCCTATTAAATCTACTGCTATTAGTGCTCGTCCTCCTGGCCCCCAGACCATCTCTCCCAGTGTTGGTGAGTCTCCAGACTCACTCAACCTCATCCCTCGGTCTAGCTCTAGGGCTGGAAAGCGTGCTCACCCTAGGGGTCACTCTGGGATATACAATACTGTCAGACACTCCTCTAGGAGTGTCTCTGCTGGTGAAGACTCAAGGCAAACATCCTCTGAGTCCTCCTCTTCCTCTGAGGAGGAGGAAAGTGGTGAGAAAGAGGTAGATCTTGACCCCAAGACATCTACTACCTCCAGAGTTTTGATAGGCAAGCTCTCACACAGAATTGTCCCTCTCCAGCTCCTAGCTGCCTCCTCTCTCTCTGCTCCTGAAAGAAGAAATGTTTCTATGAGTTGGGATGACCAGGTTGCTGCTGAGGAAAGCAGAAACAGCACCTCTGGGGCCTTTGCTGCCCTCCAGGTCTCTTTGCCAGCTGGCTTGGTGCCTCATGGCCCAAACCATGGAACAGCTGAGTCATCCACCCAACTAGGTGGTGGCAGTGTTAGGTCTGGGCCCTGTAACATAACAGGTGATAGTGACTGCTTAGTTACCCATGACTGTGATAACTTATCTAATATGTTATAACCTATGATAAGTTCTGGTGTGACAAGTGATGTCACACATGACCATGACTTCTGGGATGGTGACCACCATGTCACATCCTTGTCTGGAAACATTGGCTACTTAGACAATGATGTCAAAGTTCTTGCTGCATCTATTTTACGCATTGCTCGCTTTATACATAAGCACTCTATTGGAAGCCAGCCTCTCGAGCAGTTCCCTCCTATTCTAGGAGCAGGCTCCATTATGTGAATCCTATGATAAAACCAGAGCAATGGTGACAGGAATGGAGTCCTAGCAACTTAAGAAACACTGTGGACAACTGTAAGAGACTAAGTGTTAACTCAGTGTCCACAGGCTGTTGTACATCAGATCAGGTGACCTACTAAGTAATTAATCAC
>Ga0153987_1000529_pt1 | contig 11842 bp, 12 predicted proteins | sample TSNC071MetaG_FD_102279 | JGI IMG/M metagenome (GOLD analysis project Ga0153987, IMG submission 102279) | Attine ant fungus gardens microbial communities from North Carolina, USA - TSNC071 MetaG | ecosystem: Host-associated > Fungi > Mycelium > Unclassified | place: USA: North Carolina, William B...
CATGTTATGCTTCTGTTCCTGGTACCTGTTCCTGGTACCTTTCTTCTTCTATCTTCCTCTGACAGTCCACTGGCCATTGTGTCTTGCAATGAGGCAGCACCTCATTGTATGCCTCATGGGGGACCACCCCCTTTCTTACTCATTGCAACCCTAGTTCCTGTACCACAATTAGTATATAAGCTCTAGTAGATACACTGTATCTCCTTATGCTTAATCTATTGTGCATTCCCTTCCTCTCACTCTTAACTCATCCTCAAGCCTTAAGGCTAAGGTTGCAACCTGAGTTATTAGGTTATAACAATTTACACATACTGATTGTATCTACTTAGCATCTTATACAGGTACTTAAAATATACTAGAAGAGCTGAGTTGACATCTTAGACAGATGTCAAACTCCTATATTGGATTTAGCAAACAAAAGTTGGAGCATAGAATTGTTGAAAAAACGGAGGATGGTTTGCCTTGGAATGAGAAGAGTGATTCTGTCACAAACCAGTAAGTATGTACAAGGAAATCCTAACTATATAAGTGGCTAAAAATTGAGAACCTTCTCAAACAACATGACATCAGCTCGATACTCCAACAAGAATGACCTCTATCTTTACATTTTTGTCATGTCTTTGATATGACATTGACACGGAGTCGTGTGCTCTTCGCTGATTTTGAATTGTTCTCCCACGTGCGATAATTTCACACAGGAAAGTTTCGAAAGCACGATCATCCACCTCTTTATCAAAGAGTTCTTGTCCAAAGGGGCTGTCCTGGAGAGGGGTAATGGGATAAGGTGTGGATCTATCATGGGACTCGGTTATCACCTCATTTCCTGATCTCGCGGCGGCTCTTGAGACCTCTTAATGAATTCTCATGGCACAATTAGGTTGAATGGAAACCAGCAGACATTCACAAGAACTTATGCTATTGATAAAATCAAGTTTAAGGTTTGTTGTACGTGTACCACTTGTAGTTTCGTACGTCATCACATGAGGGTTTTTGATGCGGCCAATTTGTTTCTCGATAACTTTCCTTACACGTGTTATCTCAACAAATACGGTTTCTGTACGATATATCAAGCGGAGAAAAATGTGTCGACTTTGAAGGATGGCCGTCACAACTATCAGACTAAGGTCTGGGAGTAGCTGTAGAAATATCATAGGTTTTAGGTACTATCGCAGAATAATACCAACCCATTTGTATGTTTGTATATTCCATAGAACCTGTCAAGAAAGCTTATCTTCAGGGTTCACTTAAGGGACTATTTGTTTGAATCGCTATCCGGTCATTCCGGACCTCAAGAAAGACGTATAAAAGGGAGTTTCTATTGCACTAAAAGCAGTTCAATCTACAATGGCATTCTTCTTCGACGACGACGATACCACCACTCCTGATCTTCCCCCTCCTGGAATGGGGGCACACCCTCCTAGTCCTCCTCGCACATACCAGATCTGCCTTATGGTCAACGGACACTTTACGGATAATAAGAACGACATGTATGACGCTTTCTATAACTGGCTGCAGGCCTCCTTGCCTAAAGGCTCTAACGTCAAGTTTCAACTCGACCCTTATGAGGCTCAAGAGAAAAAGTACCCCTTACGTGCAGAAATTGACAAGTATGACGTCGTCTTGCTCTCTGGATCGCGTATGTAATTTACATCGATGTATATCATTTAGTGGAAACTAACACAGATTGCATATGAATAGCTGCTGACGCATATTCTGATCAGGATTGGGTCACTCGACTCATGATGTTTGTTCAGGCAGTTGCAGATGGACATCCGAAGATCAGGATCTACGGTCAGTTTACACATTACCTAAGACATGATATGTGTATAAATAACTGCCTTTGATCGTAGGCGTTTGTTTTGGTTCTCAAATCGTTGCTCGCGCCCTCGGTGGCGCAGTTGTGCCCAATCGCGGCATTTGGGAGATTGGCGTCACTGATATGCAAACCACTTATATGGGTAAGCTAATATTTGGCGTAGAGAAGATGGTATGTATCAGCAAGCTTCAATTTCGCAAATGAACCAATAATAACAGTTTTGGAGAATTTGATACAATTTCACCAGGATCATGTCATCCTCGATTCTCTGAGCGATTTCCTGGCTCCAGGAGAACTTTATCTTATCGGTAGCACCAAAAGGACAGTCGTGCAGGGTCTGATCCAATTTTATCCGTATCACGAGGAGCGCGATCTTCCCTTCACAGAGCTGATCCATCGTGTTCATATCATGACAACTCAGTCTCATCCCGAATTTACTGAGGAAATTGTCAGCGAGATTTTGCGCAGTCGTCATGGTAAGGGAGAAGTTTGTAATGCAGGGCACGAGGAGTACTTCGGTGGTAAAGGACATTTGTCGGACACTCCGCCGGTCATTAAGACTGATACCGGAAAGCGTTGGCTGAAACACTACGATGGAATTCGAGTTGTTGGAAGAGCCTTTTGGAGGATGTTGGGAGTAGAATATGGAAATGAGCATCCCGCAAGGATTCCGGCATGATGTAGATACTATTCTAGATCAATAATAAGAATATGCTTGTGGCTTCACTAATATTGAAAGACAGCTGCAAGGCACGAAATTTTATTTTTCATGGCCCAGAAAATACGCGATCCTCATTTCTCGTTTTCATTTTAATTCCTTTCACGAAATTTTTTTGTTTGCCATTAGTTACAGTTTTGTAGCGTATAGGAGTGTCGAGTATCTCATAATCAACCAACTTACATCGTTCTGACTTCAGACTCTCGCCTAGTTTATATCCGTATTACACAAGGTAGCACATGACTCCACCCTTTACGTCTTCCAGGCCGAATTGGTTAGAATTGCTATTTATGGGTATATATATAATTCAGAAGTAGCACCCGGGTCTATTGATGATGCCATGCATCCATTCTGTGCCAGAGTGAGTTTCAATAGATTCAGCAGATTGACTGGTTTTATGATGAGGTGATCAACAGAAGCACAGATGCTTCTTCTGCATGCCTGAGTCGCCGATCATTATTTGTATCATCATAATCTCGGGTGAGAAGCTTTTTTCGAGAACTTCATGAATGTCTTCCGCCATCATGGGACTAGCAAAAGCATATTTGTAATTGTGTCCCACGATGTTCCAGACTAGTTACACTGCCCAAAAGAAAACCAGAAAATTGAGGCAAAAACATATCCAAAAAGAGACTGACATAAATAAAAGCAGAACAACGATCGAGCCCAGCGGCTGACAAGCGAGAATTATAAGAATCTCCTCTTGCAGGGATTTGCTCAATCTTGTCGTCGTGGACGATGAAGCTCCGGGTCGTTGCAACCGTAATCAAGTTTCTTACGATCCAATTTGCCGCCGCTCAACAACTAGCACCGGATGCTACAGTAGATGTTCAAGACCATGGTGGTGCTCCAGACATCGCCACACTGCCGATCGTCACTGCTACTGCTCCTGCCATCACTCCAAGACCGACGCACAAGTACAGTTCGCCACTCCCACAGTGTGTCCTAGAGTGTTTACAGAAAGCTGTTGATTCGTCAGGTTGTGGCAAGTGCGTCGTCCCAGTAGCTGTTTCCATCTCAACGCGGAAGGGGTCTAACAAAAATCTTTCGATAGAAAAGCAGTTGATTCTCAGAATTGTGCTTGTGTCAATCCAGTGTACCAAGCGACTAGCCGTTCGTGCATACAAGAAAAATGTTCTGAATCTGACCAAGAATTGGCTAGCCATATTCAACAGAAGTGTAGTGAAAGTGAATGCATTTTCCGTTGTTGTAATTTGATGACTCACAATGGCGGATGTAGACAAGGAAATCCGTCCAGCTTTTCGCCCACCAACAACCGTACCCCCGATGGCATCATTGACTACAAACATGATGGCGGTCATGACCGATCAAGCTAGAAATGAGGCACACTTGAACAAAGGGAGTGTTGAAATGGAGCTAGCAATGGGTGCTGGTATTCTAGGCCTTGTCTTTGCTCTGTGAGATGGCTGTCCCAGCGGAACCATGATAAACTTTTTTCAAGTGATCAGTATCATGATAGGATGAGCAAAATTGATTTATTGATTCCACACAGGGTGTTGTACATGAGCGTCTACAATCAAGTTTAGCTAGTAACAGGTTAGTGCGCTGAAAAAGCTCCCAAAACCTAGAGATAAAGCACAATACATGTAATGCAATACAGCAGTCAGAGTAAGAAATGAGATCGAGGCTACGACAGCGTAGCAAGAATAAGAGTTAGTACAGTGAGAGGCTATGTGAGATGTGCTTCAGGTGATGTCATCTCGTGCATCAACGATGAAGATGATTGATGAGGATGTTTTAGGGGAGAAAAAGCGTTAATAAGCGAATCCATCGTCCCATGTTTCTACATAGATGATTATCACATTGATCAATATCATGAGCCTGGAATGCACACCTTCTGTTATGCTTCGCCACGCGAGGTACAAAACTCCTACAGATGCTGTCTCCAGGACTGTTGCAATGAAGGAGCCATCAACTTTCTGATTTGAGCTCTGATGGAAGAAAGTCAACCTGGAGAGGTAGATAGGAAAGAAGGTAATGACACACTCGGCAAATGACTCTGCTCAGTAAGAACCACGCCAGTTGTGCAAGCACGAAGAGTGTTGCTGAGATAAGATAATACCACATTGGCCTCGTCTCATTGAGGACATGGAGAACAATGGCAGACATAACAGCAAGATAAATTATGATTGCACTAAAGGAGATAGCTATTAGTTTCATCTATAATAAAAAAAAAAGGAAAGAGGATATGAGTTTACTCACACCGGAGGCCACATATTCATCAACACAAACAACGGTATACTGCGAATTCGTTCAGGAGGATTCGAAAGTCCGCCAAGAGTCTGCGTGATTCCGAGAGCGATGTCAAGGCAGATGTAAAGAGTGCCACCGAAAAGGATCAAGGAGACAATTGACAGCGGCTGTGTAAAAGTGTTAAGATAGGATGTCATGAAAACCACAGAGCATGACGTACCGCGATACTGGCCATGGTACCATCTTCTATCAATTGCGTTGCAACAATCGCATTAGCAATAAGAATCCAGAAAAGAGAAACCACGAGTCCAGCATGGATGGCGGTGAAAACAACAAGAGACATGGAGCCCTGTGGCAGGAGGGACGTGTTGGTGATAATTTGTAAGGGGAGAGTGAGCAGGTACACGATGAGAAAGGTTCTGAGCTCCCAGCGGCCTGCAAAATACGGAATTTCGAAAAGAATTTCACTGATCGCAACACGATGAAGACTCACCGACAGCAGCTTTTCGACGGTTGCAAAGAAAGATAAGGACAGCGACGACGATGATACTCACACCGCATGCAGCGATGTTGGCAACATTTGAAATGGACCCATCATATCCTATTCGAGGGATTCCACACTGCGGATTGACACCAACAGGTGCTGATTCTGTATCTCCTTGAAGAGATTCCGGCGAGTGATCAAAAAGCTAACGAAGCAAGACTTAGCAACAAGATAGTGAGATGGAATGAGAAACACACTTGACGAAAGAAAAGGTTACACCAAGGATAACTGGGTGTCCAAGTGCAGATAGGTTCAAAGTCACCAAAGTGGGCCATTGTAGAAAGACGCAAAATTCAACTTGCCATCAAAACATGAACCAAACATTGCATCAGCACTACTTCTCCCACAACAATACAAAGTATTGATTAATCATGTCGACTACCTACACCAGTCTTCCTTCCAACAGTAGTGTCAATAGTAAACCACCGCTAGTACCTCTAGGTGGTATACTGCACTTTGTAGACTTTAATAATGCTTAAATTATTCTTAAGAGTATACATGTATTTTTCTTTGTATGAAAAGGAGAGCAAAGCACATTGGTCCTTGAGGGTACATTCTACCCCCGGCTCAAAGGTAATGGTAGATTTTGGCTACCCTTGCCCACCCCAAGTGGGCCCTGATTATCTGAGTATGTCAAACATGGGCCAAGAATCATCAAGACACTTTCAATCCGAATCATTTACAGCACATCACAAATGGAAAAACAACAACAAACTACATCATTTCTTCAATCATCAAGACGCTTTTAATAATCTGAATCTCAGGCCATTCACAGCACATCGCAACAACTAACCTCATTTCTCCTTTGATCGGCAATCTAAAGACACTGATAATAATAGTCTTCAAAAACAGTGATCAGACAACGTCTTCCAGGAAAGCTTACAACGCACCATTAAGCTCTGTACATTTGTACGGAGAGATACAGCCAGTACCACCCGTCCATCCAATCCCACCACATTGACCATATTGGGGTACAGTCCCAGGTGCAGTAGCAGGGGTGGAGGTGGCAGGTGGCGACGACGACATCGGCGTCGAAGTATGCGGGGCTGAAGTCGCACCAGGAGGATTGGTCTAGTCAAAGGTGAGCAAACAGCTCAGCTCCTTCTCACAAGGCAAAGCACGCTTACAGAGCCGCTTGAGCCGTAAAGAGGCGGTCCAGGAATTATGTACGTAGTACTAGCCTTGTTTCAGAAATCCCATTTTTTTTGTTCATCTAGGTCTGACACGTACTCAGTCTGGGCCTCTTGTGTATAAATGTTGACGGTCACTCAACAACATACATCATGTCAGGCAAACTCTCGCTTCCAATCACAGAATGAAAACTCACAGCCAGGGTCGCTATTAGAATAGCCACCAGGAAACGTCACCAACTCGGCCGAAGTAGGCTGTCTGCTGCCGCCACCCGTAATCTGAATCTGAGCACATTCAGGGTAGAGTTGCTTTTATCCTACGATATCAGCTTTGAATTCATTTCTCAAAGAAATGACGTACAGCAGGGAGAGAGTGCAGGGCAATAGTCTCAAACCGGATCATATATTGGCCACTGGGAACAGAAGAGGGAATGGTCGTCGTCCAACTGCAATTATCTGCGATCATCTTTCCAGAACCCCACATTCCGTTCCCAACAGTACCCGACAAAAGACCCGCCTGATCGATCTTGAACTGCAGAAAAAAAAAACACGTTTAGCATACCAGCAGACCAACCCCAAATACATTTATTTACCCATTCAAGCGTTCGTGCATTGGCGGTGTCACAAGTGGTGCCCGGACATTTCGCGAGGTAGGTGAGCTGGACCAGTATCCATCAGCACAGCACACTTCATCCACACACTGTTCGTCTCCCCATGAGGGCTCACCATAGGTCCGTAAGGATGAGGCCAAACCTGGTTCCAGTATGCGGTGATCGAAGTGCCGGCAGAAGCTGTGGCGGTCAACTGCAAGGCGCCAGCCGTACCGTCATCGTTGCAGGCAACAGTAGAAGCAGTCGCGTCCGTGATGGGGTCGCTTATTGAACAAAACACCTTGTTATACTCTGACAGAGAAAAACTAGAAAAAAAACACAACTGACTAAGTAGCCCAAGGACGCTGGATGGTAGTCTGGCCAACAGGCGTGTTATAAGCATGCCACCCATCATACCACTGGCCATCCCAAGAATAAGCAAGGACACCACCATGTGCCTGGACCTTTGAAATGTAGAGCGTCAAAGCAGCAACAGAAGCAAGCGTCAACATTGGAGAGACAGATAGAGAGCGCGTTTGTGAACAACGAACATGTTTATATACTTGAAGACCTTATGTCCAAGTATGCATTCTGCCGGGAATGTCTCGCGCGCGATGGACGCTACGGAATATTCACGCATGTGTGTTTTTCCAGCCAACGGGAAAATCATGCAAGAATGCTCGGAAATAGCTTTTGATGTCAAAGTGAAAGGACCCACCTCGGAACGGAATCATCCCAGTCACGAAACGAAGAGTCTCCCTGGGAGGGGGGGGGTGGGGTTTTTCTGATTCCTTCCCATCTGTACCTGTATCATCCCTCACTCTGGATAGGAACAAATGACGTCAATCCATGCCACCAAAGACCACAAAGAAAGTATATCTCTATTCAGCCGAAGTTTCCCAACACCACACATACTACAAAAAAAAAAAAAGACGCCAACGTCAAGAATCGCCCCAACCCAATGCATCTCCTCAATTCAAAGGAACTCTCGTCTTTCTGCATCGAGAATAAAAAAAAATTTTTTTTGACCCACTGATTTTCCGAATCTTCACAAACAGCACAACAACAAGGGGGAAAGGATCAATCGCAGGATCAACCCGCCAAAAACTCTCATCTTCGGGGAGAGAGAGAGAGAAAGGGAAAAATCTCTGTTCCTCATCGGAAAGGATAAAAAAAAATAAGATCCACAACAGATAGCATCACACAACAGCCATCAAGACAGAGATTAAGTTTATCGTACACACAAGAGAAGCACATTTCATATCACGTCCTTACCATACACATACACAAAAATCACAGAGAAGACACCTCCGCATGAACATCAACACCTCTCTTTCATGAGCCATTAAAAAAACAACATCCACAACCCCGATAACATCACACAACAGCCATCAAAAACGAGAGATTTCTTATCGTACACAAAAAAGTACATTTCCTATCATGTCCTTACCACACACGCACATACAAAATCACAGAGAAAACACCTCCGTATGAATATCAATACCACCCATCTCCATCGCTCTCCTCGTGAGCCCAAGACGAGCCACCGCATTCGAGGCTTCACGCACCAAACTAGCAGGCCCACTCGCACAAACACCCACACCACCACCCACACCACCACCCCCAGCAGCAGACACTTCAGGAGCCATCACTTCCTTCGACACTTCCAGTTCACGCCCCTTCGCACCACCGTCATCCCGCTCATCGCCATCCCGACACGGCGACACGAGGTCGTCCAGTATCCGATAAACATCCGGCCGTACCATCATCACATCACAATTCGGTATCTCGGGCACCGCACCGGGATCACACAAGCACGTCACATACACCGACATATGCAAGGACACAGGAGCGCACATCGAGCTCTCAGAAGACGACGAAGAAGCCGCCGCCATCCGCGCCATCTCCACAAGCGCAGGCGCAAACCATTCAAGCATACCTACACATACACACGCCCTCGTATCAAAGAAAAAAAACAGAATTCAACGAGCTCACCGAACGATTTCATACACCACACAAACTCGATCCGTCGCGTCTTCTCATTCGATCGTCGTCCCAATCGCACACATCGACCTAATATATCATCCAACATCCCAAGCGTAAACGTCACACCCGCACCCCCCGCCATCAATAAAACCGTCTCGTATCGCCCAAGATCAAGGCTACACCCACCATAGGGCCCGTCGATCGAGACCAGGACTGGCCGCGGTAGTCCATCATCATCAAAAGACGCTTTCGATGATTCAGAGAAAACTACCGGCCCGTTGCGCGCAAACTGGTTGAGAGCACGTGACCAGTCTCCGGTCACGCGAGCACTGAGGGTGATCCCGGGTGGGTAGACCTGGGTCAAACACGAGACAGACGGAGGGGCGGTCATGATCGAGAGCGGGTGGGATTCAAAAAGACGCCCTTCAAAAAAGACACCGAGTCGGACGTGTTGACCAGCCGTCCAACCGTCTGTACAGAACGGGATATTGATCTGCAGCACGAGTCAGTAGTCGTCAAGGTTAATGCAGATGTAGATACCATGGTGACATGGGTGGAGATGGGAGTCAGCGTCGCATCCTTGAACCGGTAGCGGAGGAAACGGAACAGCATATCGAATCCGTAGAGAGCGAGAGGGGGATATATCCACGGACGAGCGTAGACGGTGTGATAGCAGATCGTGACGAAAAAAGCGACAAAGGCCAGAGTACTAGCGAGGTTGAATAAAAGGGGCTGTTTGATGGCGAGAAACTCACTGAACGACGTAGAAAAACTGGTAGAAAGCCCTCCTCACGGGCCTGGCAGAGGTGATGACGATAACGCAGAGCAGACCAAGAGCAGCAACGCCAGAGGTCTCCTTCTGCTGGCCGATAATGGGGAAGCCCCAGGTCAAGTGATTATGGATCCAGAGGGAACCATGGATGAGGGCCGTGAGAAACAAGCCACGGCCGGCCCAACGATGGACAAAATTGAGTCTTTCGTAGCCATTTCCGGGGCCCAAAAGGAGCGAAAGCACAGAGTTTTTGGTCGCAAAGAGGAAGACGACAGGCAGTTGAGCCAAGGTGATGAAGCCGGCGCGGTTCGAGTTGTCGAGTAGTGGTGCATGCAGTGTTGTGCACAGGAGGACGGTGAGCAGATAGCCAAGGATGATGAGGACTAGGAAGATAGTTAGCATGATTCGAGGAGAACAACGGGCGACGCACGCTGGCAGACGTTGAGCTCGGCCCAGGGCACGGTCCAAAGGAGGACAGCGGTTATCCTATTGATGATCTTGCTTCTGCGGAGGACAGCGGCTAAGCCATTGATGACCTTGCGTGGTGTCTGTCTCTGGGCCAGTGGACGAGCAGAGTCCTCTCTGACGCCAAAAAAGTGACCTGCACGGACGAGGTGGGGAAGAGAAACAAGAACGGCGACGGCGACGACGGAGAGCCAGACGAGCGAAAAGGCGAGCTGCCAGGCTGGGGCCTCGGCGTAGGAGCTGCGTGGGGTCAGACGGGGACGGAAGGCAGACGGGTGGGCCTACTCGTATTGGCTGAACTCGGCGGGGACCTGCGGTGCGATGCCCGTGTCCATGCAAAACAGATCTGGTCATGTGATGAAATCTTTGTAGATAAAGATGGGAATAACACAAATATACCTTTATTATCACTGTGGATAGAACATCAAGCAGTAAGGGCTAAGAAGCAGATATACTTGTTGTTCCTCTAGCTCCTATTTGGAACAGGGACTTCAATGCCTAAAACTAGGTGGGTGTTCTTTGTTGGATTATGGCTACTGCAAGATAAACTTCTTCTAATGCCACTTCAACAAACCCTAGAAGAACCCTGTAATAAAATAAGTAGAATTGCATTGTGTTGTCAGATGTCAATCTATCAACCTAACAATGAATTCAACTCAGCCTGATATTCACAGAACTGAAGATAGAAAAAAATGGTGCAGCCTCAAAAATAACATTTGCTGACCAATCCATCAATAGACAAGGAGCAAACCTCAAAGAAAAAACAATAACAAATTTTAAAAAAAAAGAGGTCCAAGATGCACACACTGTTAAGACTCCAAACTTCCACTCAGCTATGCTTGGAGTAGAGTCTAAAGCAATTAGTATTCTCTCTCAACCTCTTGATAATGAGGCTTCTGTTAAGGATTTTGAGAGAGTTATACTTGGAGCTTGTGAGGCTTAGATCAATACTAGCAATTCAGCTCTTAAGCTTGGCTAGATTGTCTGTCCTAGCCTTTCTTCCTGAGAAAGTTCAAAGAGAGTAAAGGGAGGAACAGAAGAAAGAATAGAACTACTGTTCTAGTCTTCCCTCTCATGTATTTAGGAAGTCCAAGCATTTGTAGATAGTCAGCTCAAGAAAGGCTATATTTGACCAAGCAAGTCACCACAGACTTCACCTGTGATGTTCATTCCAAAGAAGGATGGAAAGTGGAGGATGGTGCAGGACTATTGATATGTAAATAAATTTACCGTAAAAAATAGTTACCCTCTACTGTTAATTAGTGACCTAGTAGACAATATGGGCACTAAGAGGGTGTTTACAAAGATGGACTTGAGATGGGGGCATAACAATGTCAGGATCAAAGAAGGAGACAAATGGAAGGTGGTGTTCACAGCACATGTGGGGTCGTTCAAACCAGTGGTCATGTTCTTTGGCCTAACGAACTCACCCGCCACCTTTCAAACAATGATGAACAACATCTTCCAAGATATGATCAACAAAGTGTCACAAACTTCATTTGGACGTATCTCCATGAATAATGGGTCTTTTTTGACAATCTAAGTTGCATTGGAAAGCCCTCAAGAAGACCTTTCCAATGATGCTAGGGAGCCCTCGACACCTTAAG
>Ga0153987_1000530_pt1 | contig 11837 bp, 12 predicted proteins | sample TSNC071MetaG_FD_102279 | JGI IMG/M metagenome (GOLD analysis project Ga0153987, IMG submission 102279) | Attine ant fungus gardens microbial communities from North Carolina, USA - TSNC071 MetaG | ecosystem: Host-associated > Fungi > Mycelium > Unclassified | place: USA: North Carolina, William B...
CTTCTAGATAGACATGTGACCTGTGGGAACTTGGTGCACAGACCAAGCCCAACATGTATATAAGATAGGGATAATACACTGAGGAACTCTATTGAGTTCTTCTTGACCTCAATCCTAGGGTTAGGCCACTGTCATCACAACCTCGTCCTTACAGTACTGATCTGAAGAAAGTCAGAAGCATTTGTGATATTGCATCAGAGTGATATCACAGACTGTTGATGGAAGGGAGCATAGCAACCTGACTTTAACAGTGTATACTACTCTTACTGAACATTGATGAAGGAGAGTACAGTAATCTGACCTTAACACAGTATACTGCTTCCACTGAATGTTGATGGAAGGGAGTAAAGCAACCTGACTTCAACACAATTCAAATCCATTCAGAATTAGTAGAGGTGATTAAATGGGCCAGAGGCCCAGATGAAAACCTTATCACATCAGAGTGCTGAGACACCTGGGTTCAAAGGTATATTTGCAGCAATTAGTAATCACATTCTGCAAGATCTTTTTTGATATATAAAGCATCTTTCATATGGTTTTTTCTATGTGATTGTCTGACATGTAAGCTCAGTTCTTGTTCAAGAGTTAGTCAGACAACTTTGGAATGACGTAAGCAGATATGTGTACCTCATTTTGGAACTTTTCAATGAGCCAATGAACTCTATGATCTCTTTCTCGTCTTTCCCAGTCATCGAAGAGAATAGACAAGATAGTCATCCACAAGATGTGTCTTATGATAATTACATGGACTTGGATCAAGATGATTCTCAAACCAATGGATCGAGGTTGACCTGGCCGGGCGAAATACTCACGTCTTCACATCAGTACATGCGGTAGGCAACATTTTCGTATCGTAACAAAAAATGTTGAGTTTAAGTCAGATGAGGTAGTGGTCATGGAACCTACGTAGACGGAGAAGAAGTTATTGCATCAGTAACAGGAACCATCGAGCGCGTGAACAAGTTGGTTACAGTTCGAGCTATTCGTAGTCGGTGCAGTGCTCGTCGCAACAGATACCTACCGTTCCGCACTGATCGTTTGTCAAAAGGTACAATCCCGAAGTTGGCGATCTGGTTGTTGGACGTATTACAGAAGTATGTGTTTTCATCATTTGTCAAGTTTCTGCAAGTAAAGCTCTACAGGTCCAACCACGACGATGGAAGGTTGATGCTAATGGCAGGCTGGATGCTGTGCTCATGCTGTCATCTGTCAATCTTCCGGGAGGTGTCCAGGTATCCTGATCACTCTCGAGCTACCGTGGCCGATACTAAGTTCATCTCAGCGGCGCAAGTTGGAGAGTGATGAACTACAGATGCGGAGCTTCTTCGAAGAAGGGGACCTTCTCGTTGCTGAAGTTCAAGCCTTTTATCTTGATGGATCCATGTCTCTGCACACTCGTTCTTTGAGATACGGAAAGGTACTAATTTCGCAATAAATGTCTGATGTCTTTTGATTGCCTTATATTAGTTACGAAATGGGCAGCTTGTCACAGTTCCTGCAATTCTCATTCGACGTTTGAAGTCTCATTTCATTTCCCTGCCCTGTGGTGTTGATTTGATTCTTGGATTAAATGGCTACATATGGGTGAGCAAGTCTGTCAAAGCAGCTGAACAAGAAGGGGAAGAGGGGTTTGATGCCGAGGGAGTTTACTCCAATGTCAATGACGTGTGTCTGCATTCAATCATCTCAGGAACGAATCCAGCTCATTGATATGGAATACAGGATATTGATGAGATTACACGGGCAGCTATTTCGCGGGTTACCAATATTGTCCGAATCCTGGCGTCGCATTTTAAACCTCTTACAGATACGCTGCTGGTGGAGGCGTATGATTGGACTATCAGTCAAGTAGGTGGAGTGAGGGATTTGCTAGCCGAAGACTTCAGCGATGCCTTAGTAGCTTGGCTGGCATCTAAGAGCTGAATATATCGACCAATCTTTCTAGGATACTGCTCCCACGTACAGGAATGAAAAACTGTTGATAATACAATTTTCAGCCACGGCATCTTAAATGCAAAGTTATTACGAACAATGCCTCAGGATAACCAGAAGCCTTATCTGCAGTATCTTGTAGAACTTGCGATCTTGAGCTAGCTCAAAGCATCCCGTAAAGCCAAGTGGGTTCGTATGTGCTTCAACCTATCATCATTATTTTGTGATGACTGATAGTCTCACACCCACTCAGTCATAGCCGCTTTGGAGAATGCGTATAATAGCATATTACAAAGCATGGTAACAATTTATCTTATTGAAATGAAGCCGCCAAGTTAGTTTACCCAAACTTGTCTTCCATCATCAACTGCTTCAATTGACTGAATACCTCTCGAATTGATGTGGCGCGTTCTGCGCATGATCATCGCAAGCAGGGCAAGTTCAATACATCTATTTATCGCTTGGCAGACCAGATAGACGAATGGTACTCGACATTCATCGCTTTTTTCTTGCACTTTTCAGCGCTTTAGCTTTGCTACCATTCAATTTTCACTGATGAGGACATGTTCATTGACTATACACAACAGTACTAGCAGAAATACATTTGTCATGGCCGTGTGCGATACCTAGACCAGCTGCTGCAGCTTCACGAAATCTGGGGTGCCCAGACCAGTGACCTAGAGGGGTATTGGTCAGTATTCTGAAGAAGTTGGAGCTAAAAGGACTAACGGGATCCCAGCCAGTACCGGCAGTGAAACCTAGGCATTCCAAGATCAGAAAGAGAGCAGTGAGAAGAGATCTAATTACCTCGTGTGTTACAACCTGGATTGGAGCCAGCCGTGATGTCATTGAAACCACTCGAGGCAGTTGAGTAAATGAGAGGGTTGACAAATCCCAGCGTCGATTTCCCCTGGGAAAGCCTAAAATCGTTGAGGAGTGCGAAGACACCGGCAGCAGTCTGATTTGCAGTATCAGCTTCGTTGAGTATTGTCAATGGAAGGGATTCGTACTGGGGAGCTGGCGCTAGTGCCTCCGACGGATTCAACGCGGCCTCCAATGACAACCTGGAAACCGTTACCTTGCGCTGAAACATCTGGGTAGGCCCTGCCAGTTTTGCTATATAAAAATAAGATTCATGGTCTACTCCCATGTTAGTTCAAGGTAGTTCTTACTTATATAGGCCATCGAAAGTACTCCCGAGTCCAGTAACGAACTGCGAAACAGCCGCACTTTGATATGATGGCGTGGAAAAGTACCGGGAAAATCCACCACCAGAGAAGCTTACAGCAATTTCAGGGTTGACCCTAATTGTGCCTCCGACACTCGTCACGAAAGGGCAGCTAGGAGAAGGAAGCTGGTTTTAGAAAAGTATTGAGAGAAAATCACTGCTTTGACTCACCTTGATGGGAAGCTAGGCTGGAAGAGGACGCGGTTTGTACCGTCGTTGGTAAGACAGTCGGTGCCACCTACTCTGCCAGTATGTGATCTTTCGATGATCCACATAAAGGGTTATTAGACTTCTTACCCTTCGTCACCACTTGAAAAGAAGGCGGTGACCCCGCGGCTGCCCAGCTGTGCAAATAAATTACACACACTGATCGCATAATCTTGGGGGACCTGAGATGGTTGATTCGACTCAAAGGAGTTGGTTTGGTTGTACATGAGATAGACTCACAGTTTGCTCATCATCGCCATATGATGTGGTGATCACTGGTGGGATAGAGCTTTGGGCAAGAACGAAATTTATCCAATCCAGATAAGGCTCGTTGGTATTGGTACGCGTTGAGGAATCTGGGTTGAAAGGAGGGGAGCCACCTGTACTAAGTGATCGTGAGCATCCCGATTGCGCTGGTCAATATGGTGTGATATTATACCTCCAATAAGTATTTGGTGTAGGAAAAGAGATACCAGTGGAATACTGAATATCGAGGTTTGCCTGTACACATGATTAGTAATTATGACACTGGAAGAAGTGCCATTGACCTCGACACCGGGATCAGATTGGTCATCTCCTCCATTATTGACTCTAACAGTGGTGAAACTAGAACCCACAGCATCGGGACGGAACCTTTGGAAAAACGTCTGGGCAAATGTCAATCTCACAATATATTAGATGAGTGATGCCTATGACCTGGAGGTCTGCTCGATTGCTAGAGCCTCGATCAATTAAGTCTAGCAACAGAACAGATCAATGAAGACATACGCAAATTCTGTATGAAAGGAAGCAGGTCATGAGCTTCATGTAAGAATGACCTTTGAGAACGAACCGTCCAGGTAGCCTGCAACACCGAGCCCGTTCCTAGAAGTTTGACTTGGAACATAGTCAATGGTGTTATATAAAGCACGAAGACAAGCTGGGGTGATAATCGATGCACAACTAGATGGGACCGTGGCCTCGGTACCGAGGGTCGAATTGGTAGCGAAACCATCATTGGCTTTGATCTCGGGTTGCAAAAAACTAGTAACACGCATAGATTTCATGGTGCTAAAGTAAGTAGTAGGAGCGACAAGGTCGATATGTGAATGTAATTCACGGGGAAGTGAGTAAGCCAAAGTTCGAACGACCTTTTCACCAGATGTAGGGTGGTAATAGACATTGTACTTGGTGGAAAGCATGCGTTCAGCCTGGTCCACAGAGACTCGAACGGTGACCCAATCTCCGCCTCCGGTACGATGCATAACGTCATCATCTGTCAGTCCGTGATCTCCGAGCCAAGCTTCGACTGCTTCAGTAGACTCGGGTCGGGGCCGAACAAGCTGCTCCGTCTCTTGTTGAGTAAGGTGCTGTCCGTACCTGTCGAGACCGCTGAATGACCAAAAACACCAGAGAGATAAGGGTTGACATACCGAACGTGACTGGGATCACTGATTTCCATTAAATTTTCAATGAGTTTTTCCATTCCATTTTGCTTGAGACCAATGCGAAGATCGAAAGTATAGTCACTCGGAGCCTCCGAAAACAACTCCCACCCTTTGGGAGTTTGAGTCCAGGAGTGCTTCTCCATGAAATCATTCCATCTACGGACCAACGGAGTAGCAGCCATAAGCTGAGCAAAAAGCAAAACGGAGACAGAACGCCAGAGCATTGTGGAATCCAATGGCAAGGAGGAACAGGTGAAGCAGTCAGAATCTCTGAAAATCCAACTACGAAGCGGTATATAAGTGATTCTAGAGCCTTCTACTGACGAACCTTTCTTGAAAGGTTCGCCATCAGAAAAGGTTCGCTAGGATGAGATTCTTGTCCTATCCACTTACCGAGTATTTGTAAGGGTGCGAGAAAGAAATAACGAGAAGCCATGTTAACGCATGGACAATTGCTCTTTTTACCACCGAAAAACTCAGGGTGGCATGTCCGACTAGCTTATGGGATGGTTAACGAGGTTCAAGTCTCCATAGCGAGAATGCATTTCAACCTACATTGTTACGATTAGATCTATCTACTTTCCGTGGATCCATGCGCCAAAGGTGGACAATGTACACTGGAAGGTCTCGCATCTCGTATCGTGGTGATTATTTGTCAATGCACAAGGGCAGGAAACAGCATGAGAACATAGACACATGGCACCTTTTGATAAGATGTCAATTTCAGAATACTTGGATCTTCAGGCGTTATAAATTTGGACCATGGTCATAGAACGGGTCATGACAAAGTCGGAAGCGTTGTGGCCATCCACCCTAGCCGAAATCAAAATGACTTTTGATGAGTGTCAGCAAACTTGAAAGATGCTGAGAAGTAGTCCGTGTTTAGATTTACTAGATATTGGGCTGCTCACAACAAATCGGGTCAATGTGGCCACGAAGATTACAGCCGCCATTAGAAAAAGGTTCCTATGGATGGCCGTCAATCGAGCGACCGAGCAGGGGCGGAAGCTGGATAGGCTCAATCAGAAAAACTTTTTTTTTACAAGAAGTGCCTGTTGTTGCCTCAACTGCACATTAGTAATCAGGCAGAACATCCACAATTTGTTCGAAATCTGAAGAGTCCTTAAGTTTTTAATGTCAATGGTCACGGATCAGGCACATGAGGATGTAAATCACGTGGAGGCCTACTCGCAGGACTCACGCATTGGAACCTACCTTCATTTTTCTGTGTTCCTCCTTTACTGAGCTTTTCATGCCTGAAGCAGAAGAACAGGGTATGTCGCATTTTGCGCCAAATCTCAGTCTACTCAATCTACGCGTTTCAGACACATGTCGAATTTGCAGTGCTCCAGCAGAACCTGATCAGCCTTTGTTTCATCCTTGCAAATGTTCAGGGACAATCAGACACATTCACCAGGACTGGTCGGTCGTGCACACACGCTTGCTAACAATTGCTCATTGCTTCCGAAAACAGTTTAACGACATGGCTTGCCCACAGCAAGAAGAAAACATGCGATGTCTGCAAACATCCATACTCATTCACTAAGGGTTAGCTTCGTTTATATGAGAAAACTTGCGGTTTAACTTGCGGCCAGTGTATGCACCTGATATGCCTACAAGATTACCGACTATCCTACTTGCTCGCAAAATGTCACAGCATGGTCTCATCGCCATTCTTCTCATTCTACGAGCAATTGCAGTTGTAATCATCTGGCTTGCTGTGTTGCCTTGGGTTACTGTCTGGACTTGGCGAATGTATTTCTCTATGGGTGACTCAACGTAAGTCGGGGTGATCGCCGTATCTTACTTCTGGCTCAAGGTCGGCTTCCTTTCAGGGCGTGGTACATCAGTAATTTAACGAGGAACGATTCCGGACGATACTATCCGAAGATGTCTTATGAAGCCTCCGTCCCACCTCCCCAAACCTTGATCAGGAAAATTACCTCACACCCAGTTTGGCTTGCGTTGTCTGCGGATATTTTCGCTGGTCAGGTTATTGCATCGTTGATTGTTCTCACATTTGTAGCAGTTTTTTTACTTCGTGAGTGGATATCTCAAAACGCGAGGCCTGGCGTGTTTGAGGATGAAGAGCTATTCCCGGACATGCCTCCAGCAGCCAATGAAGCAAATGATCCTCTGCCCCATCCTGCGCCGGTCCCGGCAGCGCAGAATGCAATCAATCAACTCGTTGATATGGAGCAGCAGCAAGATGCCCTACGTGTGCCGAGGAGGCTTCAAGAAGAGTTATTGGTCCTCGATGATGCGGAGAGACGTGATGGTCCCGATGGCAGAATTGTTCCAAGACAGGGCCGAGCCCAGAGCAGCGGTAGTGAGTCTGGTGCTGTTGCCATGAATCACGTCGAGGCTGAAGAGAGAAAGGGAAGGATGAGAAGAACAGACAGTAGTGAAGAGGATGGAAACAGGGCAGGTGGGCGACTAAAGGGAAGGCGTCGTTCTCCACCAATTTCAATAGCAAGAGCGAGCTTTCTGAGGGATGGCCGGACAGTTCATCCTTCTATTATTGAAGACGATGATGATGCCGAAACAATCTATCCGTTTGTTTTGCCTTCGGAGGCTGATATTGGTTCTTCAGCATATCGGGTTCGCTCTTCCACGGAGTCCCTCTCATCACCATCTTTCGGACGGCGGCCGCCTCTACCCTCTTCAATTCCTGCCTTTCCTGGACAAGATCCATTGTTTACATTGACCCCCAGTCGAACTCCACTAGGCTCGCCTAGCTTAGCTACATATCGTGCTCCTGAAGAATTGAGCATTGAAGCTGGCTCATCTGGACGTCGCGGGCTTTCTAAATCCTTGATCGAGGGTGCACACGAAAGGGGTGAAATTTTTGATAAGAAAGGAAAATCTCGAGAGATGTCATCTATGCTTTCAAATAATCCGACTCGTCCTCCAAGCGAAATTGCCATATCCTCCCAGGCTTTCCAAGCCCATGGTTTTGTCAATAGGATCGGTGAGCTGGAAGACGTCTCTCCTCAGTCACTTTCTTTGGAGCTGTCTCAGGATGGCCATGAGTCAGAACAATATCGAAGTTCAGCTAGAAAATCTGATTGGAAATATCGCACATCAGTTGATGATTTTGACCTCGATGCTGAGATGGGTTATTACTTCGACTCAGATGATGATGATCATCCAGACTCCCTCCTGGGAAAGTCTGAAGTATTCCAACAACCTGCTCCAGAGTTTGCTGCAGAAGCAAGGGAAAATGAAGTAGAAGTAGAGGCGAGAAGAGAAGATGAGGACGAGGAAGATGAAGAAGTGGATGAAGATGGGGATGAGTTGTTGTGGAATGATGCCAATTGGGATGGGATTGAGGTGGAGGAGATTGCAGAGGTCCCAGAGCAAAACGGTGAAGGACTGATCCCGCCGGCGGATGCAAATCCAGCGCAGGTCAATAGAAGAAGAGAACAAGGTGTAGAGGGAGGTGCCATACCTCAGGACCTGGCGGATGACATGGAGGGCGGCGTTGAGGATGACATGGAAGGCGCCCTGGAAGGTTGTCATTTGTCCTCGACATCTAAATCATTATTAATCCTGGTTTAGCCATTGGAATGCGGGGACCCATTTACGGCGTTTTTCAAAATGTAAGTTGACCTGCGAACGGATGGGCTATAATTCATGGGATATTACTAGGCTGCTTTGATGATTTTTGTCCTAGATACTGCCATTGGATTGGGTGTTTGGATCCCATTTACAATCGGGAAATGTGTAGCTCTCCTTTCGGTACGCCTACTCACTTTAACTGATATGTCACCAGCCTCACTCCTTTTCTCAGCTAAACCCCAAGCGAATAATCCAGATTCTCCACTTGCCAATCCGAATAATCCGCTTTGTCACGGACCCCGAAGTTGACCTGATTATTTACATCATGCAGCTCCTATACCAAGAACTTTTTGTGAAGCATCTTGGTTCGATTGTTGTTTATCCGTTTTCACTGGTGGAAAAAACACTTGGAGAAGACACGTTGGCTGCATACCTAAATTTCGTGACTAGGACGGCGAGTCTTCTTCTATTTTAACACCATATCCCTCGCTGATGGTTTCGTCTAGTATGCCAGGATTATGAATCTCTTTAGTGATTCATCAGTTCCTCTTGATGAAACTGTAGCAACGAAAACCATCTTTGATCAAATTTCATCGTATCTTGGTCCCACGGAAGGTTACTTTGCGTTACTTGGGAAGGAAGTTCGCCTTTGGTTTGTCAAATCCAAAGATACTTGGTATCGTATGGCCGTTAGTAGTGGACCGGCTGAACGAGTTTTTGCCATCGGCCTTGGATACACCATCATAGCACTTGCCTTAGCGCTGTATCTGAATATCTTGACTGTTGGTAATGCGAGGACTGCTACGAGAGCTATTCGCAATGCAGTACGGCAGCAACTCTTGGTTCTCAAAGTATGTGTTTTGATGATCTGGCGTTAGCACTCACAATTGCGTAATAGGTTGCGGCATTCATTGTTATTGAGCTTGTCTTGTTTCCTTTGGGATGTGGTATCGTTCTGGACCTTTGTACGGTCTGGCTTTTTCCTGAAGCGAACCTTGAGTCTCGCATTGCATTCTTTGTTCAATCGCCACTCACGGCCATGTTCTATCATTGGATCGCTGGAACCATGTTCATGTACGTTTGATTCGTGGATAGAGATTATCGTTGATTTATCCACTTTTTGCGACAGGTATTCCTTTGCTGTTCTTCTGTCTGGATGTCGAGCTGTGCTGCGTCCCGGAGCAATGTGGTTTATCAGAGATCCCCAGGATCAGAACTCCCATCCTATACGCGATATCCTTGATCGACCAACTTTAACACAGCTGCGCAAGATTCTGATGAGTGCCGTGTTGTACTCAGTGGTAGTCTGTTGTGCTGTAGGAAGTATTGCTGGCCTCTTGATTCTTGGCAACAAATCTATCTTACCATTCAGGTGGAAGAATCGGTGAGTTGGCACTTCCACTCCAGATCACTTATCTGTATTGCCTAACGCTAACACCTTATCTCAGTGAGCCCCTGTCAAACGTGCCCATTGACCTTCTGTTTCTACATCTCGTCCTTCCTTATACCATGCATTATTTCAGACCGAAACGTGCAATCAAATACTCTACCACTATCGTATGGAAATATTTGTCAAGGAGGCTTCGACTCACTTCGTACTTTTTTGGAGAAAGTCGAGAAGACGAGCAATTCACACCGTTAAAATGGTTCGGTGTGAATATCAGTGACCCGGAACTTGTCACTCGTGATGGCACATTCCGACGAGTACCCGCAACTGATAATCTAGCTCTTCCACGTGACATGCGGGCTACTGCAAGGGTGACAGAATCTGGAGAGCCATTTGACAAGGCAGCAGAAACTTTGATTAAAGCTCAAAATGCGGAAGCAATTAAAGCCAAACGCGACATAAATTTTGATTATGAAGTCGTCTACATTCCTCCTGGCTTCCGCTATCGTATTTTTACTTTTATCTTCTTCATGTGGACCATCGGGGCTGTTATCATCGGCATATCTGTTGCACTTCCGATTTCTCTTGGAAGGAGTGTCTTCAAATTATTTCTGGCGCGCGATGTTCACGATGGATACTCCCTCATTCTCGGATTCTACCTCCTTGTGGCCTGTTATCTGTGTGGGCGTGCCGTTGACAGGTTGGACAAAAGACGACAGCGTCGTCGCTCACCTGATGGATCTCGTGCCGATTTAAGAGTGCTTGTCGTGAAACGTGGTCTGCTTTGGTTGATGAAGATTTCATACATGGTTGCCACTTTGGGTGTCTTTTTACCTATCTTGGTGGCCCTTGTCGTGGACTTATACATAATACTACCCGCACGAATGTCCTTCGACCCAACACTGAAGCCGAGGATAAGGATTGTCGACTGTTGGGCGCTGGGTCTGCTTTATGTCAAGATTGCCTTCCACGCTCACCGGATACGACCAAATTCCAGAATCTCGAGAGGGCTTCATCATGTGAGTTGATTGCATGATTGGTTGGATCTTTACTCATGGACTCTCCTAGATCATTGCTCATGGCTGGTTGCGTCCGGATCCCATCTCAGCAACCAACGAGGTGATAGTGCCTGTTGCGGGTGGGCTGTTGGGGATGATCTTTCTGCCCGGTGCCCTCTTTCGAGCATTCCAATCCCTGTTCCCTTCGATTGCTGTCGATGGCAGGCTTGTTTGTAGGTTGTCTCAACTCTCAGCCTGTTGATACTTTTTAATTCTACAATGACAGTCATGAACATCTATCCCGGCATCTTTGTGGCTGCCGGGTTGATGCAGTCGAGTAGGTATATAAAAGTGATTGCTGTCTCATGGTCGCAGTCTATCAGGGATAAGGAGTTCTTGGTGGAGATGCGACTTAGAAACCATGACCCAGATGCAGAGGACAAGGCAGTAGAGATTGCTAGTTGAAGTCTTCTACCATTCATATTTTCTTGCTTTCTCAATGTATTACGCTACACTTATTGCACTATTGTTAGATCACATGCTCTGTAGGTTTTTAATCTCCAATTTACATCTTAGGGACCACGTCTAGATGATATTTGATCGAAAGCCAAAGGAGGTCTATACTGGAGAAAATTTACCAACAGACACTCCTTAAGTGGCATCATCACACTACTCACATTCCCACCAGACCTAGGCAGTCATTATTTAAATCAAACAGAATCAATCACGCAAACTCTCAATACAGGGGGAGAGTTATCGTCTGAAATTATAGTGTACAAGATACGAGTAGAGATACAATGAACAAAAGCGCATAGAAAACCAAACTCAAGCACCAAATCCATAGAGTGTACGACCTGATCGTTTCAGAGCGTACACAACATCGAGTGCCGTCACTGTCTTGCGCTTAGCGTGCTCAGTGTACGTTACAGAGTCACGAATAACCTAGAACATCGGTTGGCAAACGAGAAACAAATGAGCAAGACCACTCACGTTTTCAAGGAAGATCTTGAGAACACCTCGTGTCTCTTCATAGATCAGACCAGAAATACGCTTCACACCACCACGCCGTGCGAGACGACGAATCGCAGGCTTCGTGA
>Ga0153987_1000533_pt1 | contig 11761 bp, 11 predicted proteins | sample TSNC071MetaG_FD_102279 | JGI IMG/M metagenome (GOLD analysis project Ga0153987, IMG submission 102279) | Attine ant fungus gardens microbial communities from North Carolina, USA - TSNC071 MetaG | ecosystem: Host-associated > Fungi > Mycelium > Unclassified | place: USA: North Carolina, William B...
ATATAGCTCACTCGATGAACGAGAGTCAGGATCACAGCCTGCGAAACAAGGCAAAGTCCATTCAATGGCATGATCAAGTCTGGATTGGTGTGTGTCAAAAGGTCTTGGAGTTTGGCAGCGTCTTGAGTCTGGAGCACTCCAAGATAGATCTCGTCCCATTCATCTGGCTTGGTCTTGGGAGTAGATCGTTCTTGTGAAGGTGGAGGAGGTGGAGGTTGAGGAATGGTTGTAGGGTGGGAAGCTTGGGGCGCAACTATGGTTGGAGGGAGCCATGGGGCACGAATCACTGTTGACGGTAGTGGTTGATGTTGGGATACAGGCTGAGGATACGACAGGTGAGACGCATAAGTCTGCTGTTGCTGAGGATTAACGACGGGTTGGATGTTTTGTTGCTGGCGTAAATGAGGTTGGCCATGAGTTGTTTGAACGGACGGCAAGGGACCTGGTGAATTGTGTGACTGAGAGGATTGGTGCACGTGATGCATCGTGTTCAAGCTTAAAAACTTGACTTGATCGGAAAGTGTCTTGACGGAATGCTCAAGCTCACGAATGGCAGCCTTCAACAATGATGAGAGATTGAAAAGGGGAAACGATTGAGACTTACATCGTGGCTACGAAACGCCTCGTTTTGCCAAGCCGTTAACTCTGATTTGACACCATGTATCTCACCACGCAATTCACGTAGTAACTCTTGATGCATTGCTGACGCCTGCTGAGAGTACGAAGGAAGGAACGTTTTAGCAATAGCATCCTTAACCTGTCGCTCAATAAGCGAGGAAAGATTGGTTACGAGAACATGGGCAATGTGATTAGGAATGTCAGGCCTAGAAAAAAGCTTCTCCATTTCGATGGGAAAGGCCTAAATCAGACGTCAGTCTACAATACATTGATCAGACACAATCCTTCATACCTGAGTGATGTTGTCAACGAGACCTCTTCCAATCTGGTCATTCAGGGCCGCCTTGACTTCATTTTTGGTGATACTCTCGAGAGAAGGAAGAACCGAGTTCTGAACTTCATTCTTGACCGCCATCTCGACGACGCGAGTAGTGTTTCGCGTGAGTTCGGTTGATATCAACTTTAAGATCTGTTCTTGACGCCTAAAGTCATCGGCTTGTTCGTGCGCACGAGCTTCCTCAAATCGCTGGTCTGAAGCATTATTTTCAGCATCGTTCAAATGAAATAATGACAAAGTACTCTTACTTTGCTTATCCATCTCTTTAGTGATCAAACGACTGAAACGATTTTGCAGATTGTCCTCCGTCCTTTTTATTTCTCGACTTAGCATTTGAGCAATCGACGATTCAATGTCGGTATTTGTCCTGGCCTTCTCCTTCTCCTTCCCACTATCCCAGCCAAGTCCTTTTCCTTTCAGATTCTTGTTTTTTACATCGGGTGGGCGACTGTCATGACTAAATTCATTTTCATTGTCGGAAGTCGGGGTACGAGGTCGCAGCCCAGAATTGACGGTGGTGGCCATGGTGATCTGAGACTGTATCTGGGAGGATGAAGGGATAGGCTGAGGCTGTCTGATCTTCTCAGGTAAAATTGGTTGGGGCAATTGTTGTGGCAGAGGTATCGACTGATTGTACGGGAACCGAACAGGAACCATAGCAAGAGCAGAATCGAACCACTCACGACGAATTAGGACCTGGTCGACACCACCTGAATGAACAGAGAAGGCGACCAGAGCCAACTCGCCAGGAGGTGCCTTCGCAGCAATACATGCAGCATTAGCCTCAACACCATGGGGATCTGAATCTGCAGTGAGGATGACAAAGTGGATCGTAGGCTTGGGACCGTAGAACTCGACAACCTGCTCAAAGTATCCTCTGACACCTTCTTCACCTCCATAAGGCGTCTCCAATGCTAATTTAAAAGCGATCATGCTCTCACGACGGCTGTTAGCAATCCAAACTGTTTGTATGCGAGAGTCGTAATTCATATGACCAAACATGTCGGGATCTTCGACTGGTCCATTAACGAACTTGATTGTGGAGAGGACTGCCTTGGTAGTACCCGATAGCAGTTGGAAGATAGTACCATTCTTACGCCCGACCACGAGACCCCCATCAACAAAGGTAAGAGATGAAGGGACGTCCTCTCCTCGAATCTTATGGGTTGCGTAAGGCAGCCTATCGTGCATGTTCCAGATCGTCAAAGTGGAATCCTCGGAAATCGTAGCAAGAGTACCTCTCAAGACGTCGAAGTCAAAGGCAGTGATTCTCTATCACATGAGAGTCAGCAGAAGTTCAGAGTGGGATTGTGTTTGACATACCGAAGGAACAGTGAGGACCTGACCTAGATGATGAAGATCAGCATGAGCCAGAGGCAGTCTACTTAGAGCATGAGTGTTGGCAAGATCGATAACATAAATTTTGTTATCCGAAGCAACCGCCAAAGTATCGGGATCCTTGGTGTGCCATTTCACTGACCGAAGCGCTTCAGGCGTACTGATGGGAGGGACACAGAGAATCAATGTTCCACTTAAAAAGGGCTCATGAGCAGAGGTCACAATATTACAATGGAAAACATACGGTACGTCGTCTTCGATCGTGACTGGCAATTCCCAAATGACAAATCCACCATCTACCGTCACTCCAGCAAGCCGGTTCCCAAAAACAGCCATGTCGGCAACACTTGAATTCACGGGGAAAATGTTTGGCAGTTGGAGAAGTGTACGGTCTCCGCTGGCCCTTGAGATAACACGGACACGGCCCCTTGTCATGGCATAGGCAACCCAATGTGTCGCTCCAATGGTCGTACCAGGTAAGAAAACTGAATCCTGTTTAACAAGTGCAATCGCAGTTGACTTGACATAATCTTGAGGTGCTTGTACCTCCTCTAATTGCTGAGACACGTCGACGATAATGGTCTGAGGTTGAGGACTCGGGCTCATATGAACCTTGCCACCTGTTTTGGCCTGGTTAGCAGGGCCTTTGCGATTACCTCCGCGACTACTGGGGCCTGGAGAACCTTGCTCGCGCCGGATACTGCCCTGCACAACATTAGAGGGTGGAGGACCCTGAGTAGTGAAGCTATCTGGTTGACGGGGTTGAGGTCGCTGAGGTTGAGGTTGAACCTGAGCCTGGAGGTGAGGCGGTTGTTGGATAGAAGATTTGGGCGGGGATGCTCTCGGTGACGAGCTACGATTAGGGGTAGGTTTATTGCCGGCAGGTATGAGTGGTAATGAAGTTCGGCTTGCGATTGGCTCTCCCTGAGAGTAATCATTTCCACCAAGATAAGATTCATAGGCAGAGACGGGTGCCGGCCCCGAAGACTGAACAGGAGGTTGAGGGAGTTGCCCTCGTGAAATATTCTCAAGAAGGTTTTCGACAGACTGGCGTTTAGGGTCAGGCACAGTGGTCCATGAAGACTCATCCGTACCACCCGAATTGACACCGGAAGGCTGGGGAGGAGGTTTCTTCTTTGTTTGGTTTACCGGGTTGTTTGCGTTGGAAAGTTGATCAAATGGAGAGATGTAATTAAAGATGGATTGACGAGGAGAAGGCACTCGTTGTGGTTGAGGTTGGGAAACAGGAAGGGGAGGTTGTTGTTGGTGCTGCTGCTGCTGGGCAGGCAGGGAACCAACAGTATCTTGAGCGGATGCATCAGGTCCGTACATCCGATATTCGCTCTCACGAATCAAAGGACCGTGAGGTGGAGATGGAGCTTGAGGTACACCTCTGACTGTTTCCGTATAATTATTGCGGGGCGGATTCCTAGACATTGCGGTGAGAAAATTTAGGAGAGGCAAAAAAAACCGGAGAGATACGACAACGGACAGAATCGCAGGAAAATAACATTGGGTACGTACCCTGCCATTAGTTGCTCCAGCAAGATCTTGCCCTGTGTTTCGTTATGTCCAGGTGACGCGTTCGAGCGCTGTGAAGACCCTGGTGGTGTCGGCACCTGGGTGGGCAGAGGCACATTGGCTGCCTGCGGGGCAGGTCGACTGGAAGACGTAGGCCCACCAAGGAGAGATAGCAACGCACTTTGGCGGTCTGAGGCGGTCGTCACTGTTGGAGGAGCACTAGATGCCGGAGAAACATCTGTCATAGCCACAATAGGACTGGCTGGGGCTGAAGTCACAGTGTGGGTGTTATCGGTATTTTGAAAAGTAGACTGTACCGGGTGTTGTGGAGACAGCTGCTGTTGCTGCTGAGGTTGTGGTGGAGATTGATGTGAAACTGGGGCAGCGATATTCTGGAAAAGAGCGTCAATTGGATTAGAGGTCGAGTCACTTGCGAGCTGCGTGGGAGGCTGGAATTGCTGATGCAGATTCTGCTGGCCTGGAGGGGTAGAACCCCTTGAAAAAAGTTCGAGGATATTTGTTCGATTGGCATCCATACGCGAAGAAAACTGAGGAGGGCAGAAAATCAAGAAGTCGATGGACGCAGCCTAGGAAGAATGGAGAGCGATAGAGACGAATTTCAGTTCTTCCAGCCAAGGTATACCATGCCCTTGCCATGAGGCTGTTGTATTCCGGCAACTGCCGATGTCCCAATTTGGTAATAGAGTCAGACTACCACGATCATGCCAGGCGAATGCAGATGATCCGACATATGTTAGATTATTCGATTATTCAACGAAGTACGATATCCGCTTGGGCGTTGACAGAGGCTTCACAGAAGGGAACGGACATACAATAGCTACCAGACACTACACCACGCATACCACATTGATACAGTCTGGTGTTCTGACTCCATGCTCTAAGTTCTAGAGAACCGAAATGAACTAGCTGAAAAATAAAGAAAATTTGTAAACAAGTGTTGAAGAAGAACCAGAAATATTGAATCCATGCTGTAGTTTGTCAAAACTTGAACAGCCAGCGCCGCAAGTTCAGGCAGAGTGAAGCTAATTCTCCCATGGAAAGCATCATTTATGTTATTATATCTGCAGTCACGAGAAGCATGTAGGCAAGGATAAGGCATGATCGTGGTATAACAATGATTGAAAAATATCACCATAGACCATGATCATGTCTCCGGGATGCGGTGTAGGGCGTGACCTGGATCACGATGAGAAACATCAGTGATCACGTTCGCGGTTATTACATGAAGATTAAATCTTACGAAAAGAGCGCCAAGCAGATCGATTGGTGGGCTGCAAGGGGAGAGGAGGGGCAGCAGACTTGAGTTTTCCAGATGAGTACACCGAACGAACAGCGAGTTGACAGATGAGACGACCAATTTGACAATGAGTTTTGGGAGTCAGTCGAGCATCATGAATGTGTCTTGTCCTCGTTGACCATATGGATTCAACTCGGGCTGGCGGGCTATCTAATCGACCGACTATTTCAGAACAACACGAATTCGAATTATGACACACTGATGTGATTTATATGAGAATGCAGCCTCTCAGCAAATATCAGTAAATAGATTTGAATTCCATATAACATATCAGACCAAGCATCAGCCAAGCATCAGCCATCAGAAGACTTTCACCACTGAACCAACAATCGCAACCACACTTCTTACCTCAATGATCATGATCGTTGTGCGTTAACACCGTGCTTCATGCACAGTTCCTTCTGTCTAACTGCCGCGGTTCATATACATAGGCCATTTCCATGGTCGACCAGCACGGCGCCTGCGGCAATAGCAGTTGCAGCTGCGGAGACAGGTATGCCCATACATCAGATATGTCAGACCAACTCTGAGCCTCCACAGCTGCCAATGCAAGGCCGATGAATGCAAGTGCTAAGTGCTGGGATGTTGAGCTTTGACCAACAATCACGATGTATTTTGATGCTCAAGCACAATCTAAATAGTCAAAGATTCAGAGTTCTCGAGACAGATTACTAGCTTGATTATCTGTGAGTTAAACGGGAGGACCGTGCTATGAACGTGGATACCAACCAATTTGCTCGTATCGTTGTGATCGCATGGGATCTAGCATCTTCAGCTGATCTAGGAACACGCAACATTCTGATACCAGTGTCTGAATGTCAACATCTTCTCTATGGTTCCGCAACATTAGACCCTTATAATACACCAATGATTCTAAGCACCCTATATTCGCAATCCGTCAGCAACTACTCGAATCTTTAGCCCATCTACCTACATTTACTATCAGGCTGCTCAACCAGCAGCTCACGGATTGATTCAATCTCCCGTTCTAGTGTCCCACGTGCGCTATCTGATGAGATAACATCAAACACAGAGATAAATTGCGAGACGGATTGCGACGCACCGTTACCGATAAGCCAACGGTGATATATCCAGACACTCTGATCATGAGGATCAGTGTACATTGCATCTCGGATGAGCTCGAACTCTAATTCAGTCTTACAAAAGACGGCAAAAACCCATTATTAGATGTGGCACCTACCCTTTTGCTTGGATTTTGATTCATTGAGCTTTCCACTTGCCCACAGAGACAACAATACTTTGGATCGCTGGTGCCAAGCGCTGAAATTGGAAAAATTGGAGAGAATCTTCTGTTTAGTGTATACCAACTCGGATTTCGGTGTTCGTGCATTGGGTGTATTAATCAGAATATATCGCCTGTAATTCCAAGCGTGAACTTATAGAAAACGTGAGACCAGTCCTCGGAACCGAAGCCGAAGCTCACAATTTCTTGCATCCACATCAAGCATTCGCTCAACAACAACTAGGTCTTTCTCCCAAACAGACTTGTGCCATTCGTTGGCGTTCTCTTCGCCTACAGCACCTGGACCATCTGGGATATTCTCAAGGCACCACTTACGATGGTTCCATATCCAGTAGATCTTTGGATGAGTCTTGAGAGCAACCATCGTCATCGTTAAGTCGCTCAAGAGAAGCTGATTGACCTGCTCCGGTCTCCTGAAAAGCCAATCAGCCGTACGCCTGATAGTCTTCAAGGAGTTCACCTCTGAGGAAACAGGCCGTTGATGAAGATATTGCGCCTGTAATTCCACACGGTGTAGAATTCCGGGTTTACCTGAAGGAGCTTACTGGTCATATGGAGAGCATCTTCAGACCAGTCTTTCTGTTTCTTCTACTTCAGATCTGCATGAGATAGGAAAACCAGATATATAATTTAAACACACTCGAGATAAAACTTGGCCAGTAAGCGCGAGGTACTCAGCGATTTTCGCTTGTTCCTTCTGTTTTCGCACCTCAGAATCTGCTTGAGTATGACGGACTCGTTTGACACCATGCTACAATTAATCAATAGAGACGAGGGACAGATAGCTATCCCACTGACCATGGCTTAAAACGATGAGGCGTGGGAAAGGTTGGCCTTGGTTGTGAAATCGCTGGCAAGGTAAGACGGGCACATCAGGATGCCTTCAGTTGCTACAAAAACCATCTCCTACCCCGAAATTTCTTCCATATTTCCCCTAACTTATCCTGTTCCTTCTCCACTTACCCACCCTGATTTACTCAGCCCAAAGGACATCCATCGCGAGGAGGATCTTCTACGAAACCCCAATTCTTTCCGTGCATGGTGGACTGCTCTTCAGGCGACCCGAGAAAGCTATGTTGCACAACAGAAAGCAGAACGTGGTATTGACATTCCAGACGAGATCCGTAGTCTTCTTGGACCTCTTGCCGCCCCGTCTGCCCGCCTGAGCCTACAACGACTAACATATCTCTATGAATCAGCCCTCGTCCACTTTGCGGGTTCTTTCAAGCTGTGGAAATCATACTTGTTGATGCGTATGTCGTTTGTCTGTGGGCGTCCCATCGTCAAGAAAAGGTCCGGTGGAAAGAAAAAGCTGCCTGAAATGAAAGATGCGCTCGAGAATGAACTTGAAGACCTAGAAGAATGGGAAGGGCCTTTGAGCCCCATTATTGGTTGGGAAGAGTGGAGATGCTTGATTGTGACTTTTGAAAGGGCTTTAATGTATTTACCAAAGGTGCGTGATTCAAGTGCCTCGAGAAATACGAGTAATGTGTTTAATGTATAGTCTAGTTACCAAGACTATGGTTAATGTATACCTCGATATTTTTTCACCCTGCCTGTCCTTCCAACCTGAGTCGCACTCACGCACGTCGAACCTTTGATCGCGCGCTGCGTACGCTCCCACCCTCCCTACACGCAAGGATATGGACGCGATATCTGTTGTGGGCAGAGCAAAAAGGCGGCTCCACTACTTTTGCCGTGTACCGGCGTTATTTGGATGTAGATTCCTCATTATCGGAGCGATATGCTACTCTGCTGCTCAGTCCTATCAATTCGGATCCTCGTCCTTTAGAAGCAGCCAAAATTTTCCTGTCGTTGGCAAGAAAAGCTTCAAGGGGTGAATACACCAGCCCGGAGGATAGAAGTCCCTATCAGCTCTTGGAATCGTTCATTGATGTGGTGGAGAAGTTTTCGGACCAGGTTGGGCTTGGCGTGGACGAAACTCTGGGTTCCAACGAGGCCATTGCAGATGCAGAGGAAGTAGCCAATGAGATATCCACTGACGGGAACCTTGTTCGAGTCGATAATCCTGTTTTATCGGCATCGGCTCACGATGACGTCGCAAGACCGTATGATCGCGACGAGGACCCTGTCAATCCTAAGAAACTGAACATTGAGAACATCATTAAGAAAGACGGTCTGCATGTTTACAAGGATCAGGCAGGACGGCTATGGACAGGCATGGCAACATACTGGATTAAGCGAGCTGAGTTTGACAGGGCCAAACATACGTTTGAGGCCGGCCTCAGAAGTGCCCTTACTGTTCGTGATTTCAACCAGATCTTCGACTCGTATGGTGAATTTGGACAATCCCTCATGGATGCACTGATGGAAAGTCTCCGTAATGAAGAGGATGAAGAAGAAATTGCTGAAACTGAGAAAGAATTGGACCAACAGATGAAAGACTTTGAAGAGCTTGCTGATAGACGCCCATTTCTTCTGAACGACGTGATGTTACGGCGGAATCCCAACGATGTGCAAGAGTGGGAGAAACGCATTGCTTTGTGGGGAGATGGGGATGAAAAGGTCGCTGAAACGTACAGTCGAGCTCTTGAAACCATCAATCCTCGCAAGTCGACTCCAAACTTGCACCGGCTTTATATTTCGTTCGCTAGGTTTTATGAAGAAGGGGGTGTATCAGGACAAGCTGAGCCTGATATCAACTCTGCCCGAAAGATATTGGAGAAAGCAACAAAGGTTAACTTCAAAAGTGTGGATGATCTCGCCGAGATATGGTGCGAGTGGGCAGAAATGGAACTTCGTCATGAGCAAGTTCTTTTGGAATTCTGTCTTGTCCACTACTAATGATTGCCTCAAGTAATTACGACGAAGCCATTCGCGTCATGCAGTGTGCTGCTGCTGTCCCAAAAAATACAAAAATCAATTATCATGACCACGTTCGTTTTCTGTTTTCATGTCATGTCATAAACTTATTTCCAATCATGTCACCGACTTCTAGGTCCTTTCGGCTCAAACCCGCCTCTTCAAGTCGCTTAAGCTCTGGTCCTTTTACGTAGACCTTGAGGAGTCTATCGGAACCGTTGACTCTACGAAAGCCGTGTATGACAAAATCCTCGAGCTGCGTATAGCCAACGCACAGATCATTGTCAATTATGCAGCTTTCCTTGAGGAAAACAAGTACTTCGAAGAGAGTTTCAAAGTGAGATTTTTCTTAAGCCAGAGATATGCATATTCACAATCGCTATCTAGGTTTATGAGAGGGGCGTCGACCTGTTCACTTTCCCTGTCTCTCTTGAAATTTGGAACATATACTTGTCCAAGTTTATCAAACGCTACGTTAGTATTATTGTTGCCTTGATAAAAAACCAACACTGATATAATCACAGGGTGGCACAAAAGTGGAACGAGCACGTGATCTTTTTGAACAAGCTTTAGAGAAATGCCCAGCCAAGTCGTGCAAACCTATTTTCCTCATGTATGCCAAATTGGAGGAGGAACATGGCCTTGCTAAGCGGGCAATGTCAATTTACGAACGGGCAACACAAGTAGTCAACAATGAGGACAAATTCGATGTGAGTTACCCTCTCTTATTTTCAATTGCGATGCTAGAGCTCAACTTCGTTTAGATGTACATCATTTACATTGCAAAGGCTACTGAGAACTTTGGGCTCCCAGCTACACGCCCCATCTATGAACGTGCCATCGAAGGTATAGTCACACAGACACAAATTGGACAAGCTTCTCAGTCTATCATCACAGTACTCTCGGATCGCCAAACTGCAGAGATGTGCTTACGTTTTGCAGCTCTGGAGCGCAAACTTGGAGAAATTGACAGAGCACGCGCGATTTACGCTCATGCCTCACAGTTCTGCGACCCTCGAACTGAACCACGCTTCTGGAGCGAGTGGAATTCATTTGAGATTGAGACTGGCTCCGAGGATACATTCAGGGAGATGCTCAGGATCAAACGGAGTGTACAAGCCCAATTTAACACTGAGGCCAGCTACTTGGCCGCTCAGACAATAGCGGCCCGATCAGGGGGCCAGGCATCCAAAGAAAATAGAGAAGAGCAACTAGATGCCATGGCTGCCGCGGAACGACAGGCTGAGAAAGGACCTTCATTTGTCGCTGCAAAAGCCACCGCACCTTCGGAAGTCGATGGAGATGAATCAGAGCCAAAAGCTACCGACCCTGTCCAGTCGACCAACGCTGACGAAATACACATTTCCGATGATGAGGACCTATAAATTGCCTTCTATTACATTTATCTGTATAAAAACTCTTTAAGCCGTTTTTCCCTGTACCTATCTATATGCCACCCTATTTGAGCAGACTCTATAGAGTCTGACACTGGGCCTGGCATCTCTTTATTCTACATGACCCATCGGTGCTTTTAATCATACGACAAAATTTTGAGTAGCTCTTGTTATTCCTATGCACATGACAAAGCTGCCTCGAGAGATATCTATTTTGCTGAACATCTACTGAATCGTATGTTACACCTCCAGATCTACTTTCTCTGAATGGTAATTTCAGCAGAATTTCGGGTTATTAATGATAGGATGATTGGCATAGACTCTACATGCAGTCAGAACTTTGGACTATGTCTGGCCTTAGTTGGAAATTGATCTATCCCTAGGACCAGACATGGAAACATATCACAGACACTAGTGCTGAAATGTGCTACCAAGTAGAAGTTACTGGACACTTTGGTAGATTTGCTGCAGTAGCCCATAGCGAAGGCTTATTGTATTATTTCAAGACTTTTGAGTCAGCTTTTTGATCATTATTTCTGGGGTTTTGACAGATGACAACATATTATATGAGATACATTTGTTTCACTATCAAATTATACTCAGATAAGCTTCCATCATGATCATCGAGACATCTGCAGGTAGATCACAGCATCGTGGTGGTTTCCATCATTCAAATAATTCATCGTAGTTGTAGTAGTCCTTCATGAAGTGGTAACCGACTGTGACACCACGGTCGAGGTATGGGGGCTAGCAGTGCCGTAGCCAGCCACCGAACCTAGGATTACTCATCCTCACTGTGTCAGACATAGCGAAGGTTCCATATCCACGACGCGTTCGTGCTGTGCCCGGTGGGGGGGGGGTCCTGGCTCTCGGTAGAACTCAGCCCAAGACTTTCTACAATGACAAGCTCCCAGCATCGGGTTGCTGCAACCTATTTACTCCTGGGAATTCCGTGGAACGCTTCACTCGCTTAACAGCGGAGTGCAGGGAGAATGTCCTTGAGCAGGAAGAAAGAAACCGACTGGCGAAGGAATTACAAGAAGGCATTCTATATACAGTATTTAATTGTATATATTTACCTAGGAAATGGAGATTGTCTCGGAGTATATAAATATATTGACAAGGTGACATGATGGAAATTGAGGAAT
>Ga0153987_1000534_pt1 | contig 11738 bp, 8 predicted proteins | sample TSNC071MetaG_FD_102279 | JGI IMG/M metagenome (GOLD analysis project Ga0153987, IMG submission 102279) | Attine ant fungus gardens microbial communities from North Carolina, USA - TSNC071 MetaG | ecosystem: Host-associated > Fungi > Mycelium > Unclassified | place: USA: North Carolina, William B...
AAGTTCAGCTAATATGACAACCAGCTTCCGATAGAAGAAATTACCTGTGTCTTCAGGTGCCACTTGGACCTCATCCCCTTGCTGAAGACGCAAGCGCTCGGCTTCAATGCTATTGAAGCCAACGATGGATGGGGACTCATGGCCTGATCGGATAATTTGGTTTGCTGCATCCTGACCTTCTAATAGAACAGGAGCCGGCTGAACCTTCTTCTTGTTCTCAAGGTATGCTGAGACACGAGACATCCACTAGGTGGTCGATTGGCATCAAAAGTATTGCTGTATTAATAAGCCCTCACCTTGATGGTCATGGGAATCTGAGTCGCATCATAGAGGCTTTCTATTCCTCGGAAACTGGCAATCCAAGCAAGAACGAAATGTACCGATATATCGACCAGACTTGGAAGTTCCGTATCAAAAAGCCACTCGCGATTATCGCTGAGTTGTTCCTCTACCAATGCCTAGGTTATGCGATCATGTCTTCGTCACGACCGACAGCAACGCGGTACGTACATAGTGAGAAGCCAATTTGCTGATCGTCTGGGGCCTTGCAGCTTGAATTGCTTTGATGTCAAGTGGAGCATCAAGGAACTGTGTGTTGTATCTAAAGAGTGATTTGGGGTGACAGGGTAGCTGACTTACTGTACTTCTATCCTTGATGAAATCAGGATTAAATCTGTCCCAAGGTAAAAGGAGTGGCCCGAGACTGAAGATCTTGTCGACGTAGTACTTTGAGAAAGCTTTTATCAAACCAGAGTCTGAATTTCTTCCATGCTTGCCACGAGGGAACAGGGTGCCATATCCTGCGGAGGAAGGGAAGCGACGCTCCAGAGCAGAGATAATCAAACTGGAACAAGGAACCACAAATCAGGAGCATGACCTTGGACTCGGACTGCCAGGGCTTGCCTCGTGTCACAATATACATCATTACCAATTGTAAGAATTGGAATCCGGCGATACGTGATTCCTAATAAGTCGGTGATCTCAGGACGAGGCAGGGTGGGAGATACCTAGTTGATGAGTGAATGCCTGCGGAGATCCACACATATAGACACCTACATTCACTCGAGAATGACTGATATTCTTGAGAAGTAGAGCATTGTCTATTTTGTGTGAGTATGGTGAGGCGTTGTAGCTTTTGTAGTTCATGTTTTGAACTTTTTTCGAACATTCAGGCTGAGAGATAGACGCACCGATAGAGAATCACTGGAGGAACCATGGACATGGCGAGGAGCCAGGGGAATACCGCAGCGAGTAACTTATATATTTCAACGGATCCCGGTTTCCAAGAAAGCGAGAAATTAACATGTGCATGTGAGCGGACGCACGAGAATTATTTGGACAAATCTGAAATAAGTTATCCTTGGACTCAAGCACTCAAGACCGTACGAACACAGTCCGCGGTACTCAAGACCGTTAGTCGTTGGAAGCACCATTACTCTTGAACTACTGAACTATTGACGTGACTACAGCCACGTGTAGATCATGATCACCGTTTCTATTTGATCCCAAGAACGCTGTGCATTAGTTACGACAACCTTGCCTTTTTCCTTTCACCATGGCTGATCAACGGCCCCAGTTGCCCTCTGCCGGCTCAAGTCCAAGACCTGACATATATGGTGACCCCTTCGCCGACCGCCCTCGTCAGACCACCTCTGCTGAGCCTGAGCGCTCATTCCATGGCTCTGCGTCACCTCAGCCGCGGCCATTTGAGAGCACACTTCCCCAAGACCTTGGTGGTCAAGACAACTATGATGACGATGATTACATTGAGAAGCAGCCCCTGAACGCAGGTGGTTCGTTCACTGGTGGATTTTATCCTCCACAGTATGAGTCATTTGACGAGCATTTCCCCTCCTCTAGCTGACGTGTCTGCCTTTAGACCCCTCGATCCTAGTGTTTATGGTGATTTCGATCCTGGTAGACCTGGGTCGAGCATGTCGATGTCGACCAACGGTGTTGAGAGTGCTTGGCGACGACGTCAAACCATCAAGCGCGGCGTCACCCGCAAGGTCAAGCTCACCCACGGTAATTTCATTGCCGAGTATCCAGTTCCAACGCCGATTTTCAATGCTGCGGAGGCAAAGTGGAAGAATGTTAACACGACTGAGTTCTCGTAGGTATCACTTTCTCAAATTCTCGAGTATCGCTGATACACTACGACTCTGTAGCCATATGAGGTATACTGCGGCGACAGTTGACCCTGATGAGTTCACTCAGGTGAACGGGTGGTCCCTTCGCACTAAATTATATAATCGTGACACTGAAATTCTTATTGCTGTCACATCCTACAACGAAGATAAGACGCTCTATGCCCGGACGCTCCATGGGGTGATGCTTAACATCCGTGATATCTGCAAGACAAAGCAGTCGAAATACTGGAGGAGACATGCTGAAGAAGGGACACCTGGCTGGCAAAAGATCACCGTGGCCCTTATCGTTGATGGCCTCGAGGCCATGGATAAGACCGTTCTCGATATTCTCGCTACAATTGGAGTTTATCAGGACGGTGTCATGAAGAAACAAGTTGATGGAAAAGATACTGTTGCCCACATCTTTGAAGTGAGCATTTCAAAGCCATGATCCAAAACAGACACTGATGGATATGAACAGTACACTACGCAGTTGTCGGTTGATCCTGCACCGCAGCTTGTTCTCCCACAGGAGAATGACCCAAATAATTTGGTACCGGTACAAATCATATTCGTCCTCAAAGCGAAAAATCAAAAGAAAATTAACTCCCATCGCTGGCTTTTCAACGCTATTGGCAAGATATTAAATGTAAGCAGGGTATTGGATACCTTCAATTTTATTTTGATATTTCAATAGCCTGAAATCTGTGTTCTCATTGATGCTGGAACCAAACCTGGGCACAAATCGATCTATTACCTCTGGGAGGCCTTTTACAATGATCCTCACCTTGGAGGATGCTGCGGTGAAATCCATGCCATGATCAAAGGTGGAAAGAAGCTCTTGAATCCTTTAGTCGCCGCCCAGAACTTTGAGTATAAGATGTCCAATATCCTTGGTTTGTGTTATTCAAGCGTCTGTTACCAAAGTCTGATTTTTTGTAGACAAACCGTTGGAAAGTAGTTTTGGCTATGTCTCCGTACTTCCTGGTGCCTTTTCGGCATATCGATTCCGCGCGATTCTTGGCCGACCTCTCGAACAGTACTTTCATGGTGATCACTCCTTGGCTGATCGTCTTGGACCAAAAGGTATCTATGGCATGAACATTTTCACTAAAAACATGTTCCTAGGTATGTGTCTCAAGTATCCTACGCATGAAATCCTTTTATTCATTTTTCAACAGCCGAGGATCGTATTCTGTGCTTTGAACTCGTTGCTAAAGCTGGTGATCGTTGGACCCTCACCTATGTCAAACCCAGCAAGGCCGAGACTGATGTGCCAGAGTCTGCTCCAGAACTTATCGGCCAACGTAGGCGTTGGTTGAACGGTTCATTCGCTGCTTCTATAGTAAGTCGTCGCGTGATCAAGGTTGTTGGACTGGGCTTACAGTCTTGCACACTAGTATGCTCTTGTCAATTTTTTCCAGATCTACAGGTCCGGTCATGGTATCATTCGCATGTTTTTCTTCCACCTTCAAGGTCTCGTAAGTGATTGATTATAATAGTGTATGGGTCACTAATGCGATGGCTAGTATAACATCTTTTCTCTCATCTTCACCTGGTTTTCACTCGCAAACATGTGGCTCACCTTCAGCATAATCATCGATCTTCTTCCATCTTCAAACCAATCCCATCCAATCTACATATTCGGTACCCAGACAGTTGTTGGTAGTCTACTATCTATTTCTCTGCCATCACTGAGGTTGTTCTTCCCAGACACATTGGGTTAACTTGGCTTTGAAATGGATTTATTTGTCGTTTCTTGCCCTACAATTCATCCTCGCTCTGGGAAATCGACCGAAGGGTGAACGAGTAGTCTACGTCACTACACTTTGGTAATTATCCTTACGATATTCTTGATCCTTACTCGTGAAGGTGACGCTTTTGTCAGGGTTTTCGGCATTCTTGCGGTTTATCTATTGGTTTGTTCATTCTGGCTCACTATCCTAGCTTTCCAGGTCAGTTTACGGTTTAATGTCATCAGCACTCACTTTCATCTCATCTTCGTTTTAGGGAATCCCTCAAGCATTAAGGGAATCGAAAGACAGCGCAATAATCACCTTTTTCAAGCCACCAATTGGTGCTTTGATATTTGCTATGATTTCGACCTTCGGTATTTACTTCACCGCCTCGTTCCTTTACGTGAGTATGGGTTATCGTCTTGGGGATGTCAAGAAACTCATAGTTATCCAGCAAGATCCCTGGCATATGTTTTCAAGTTTCTTGCAATACCTTTGCCTTGCTCCCAGTTTCACCAACGTGCTCAACGTATATGCATTCTGCAATCTACATGATGTTTCTTGGGGCACCAAGGGTAGCGATAAGGCTGAAGCACTGCCATCCATTTCATCTTCCAAAAGCAAGGATGCTGAGGTTGCTGTAGTCGAAGATACGACAAAAATACAGGAAGATGTCGATGCCGCATTTAAGGAGACTGCTTTTCGTGCCGTCACCAAGGTTGCAACTACGGAGGAGATTGAGAAACCGACGATGGATGATCAGAACAAGACGTTCCGCACTCGTTTGGTCGCTATGTGGATGCTCACGAATGCTGGCCTCGCAATTGCTATCGAAAACATGAATGGTGTTCCGAGTAATGACACCAAAGTAGACCAAGCTTCATTGGCGAAGAAGCAGAATTTCTACTTCGCTGTCATCTTGTACTCTACCTTCGCTCTTTCATTTGTGCGCTTCCTTGGGGTGAGTGCGAGCGTTTCATGTGATTAGAACTGAATACTCATTGGAACCCCTCAGTGCTTATTCTACTTCTTCAAGCGCAACCTCTTCAGGTGTTGTCGCAGGAACTAGAATTTTTCTTGTGATAATGACAACCTCCTTGGTATTCCTTTTTCTTACATTCGGACATCTGTCTTGACTCGACTTGGGGGGTTGCTTTGTTGGTGGTGATTCTTTTGGGCATACAAATAATCCTTTCTCTTTTTTATATCATTTCTGACCTCGATTGTAAGCAGCGATCGATTGATGACTCTTCCCTACTGAATCTTGAAAAGTTATTTAATGTTTGAGGTCTTCTGATATCCTAGTGATGATTCGAGAGCTTGGTTCGGGGAATGTTTCTTAATAGTTATATAGGTCATGGATGGAAATTTTCGTTGTACGCCCTGCCGATCATGTCTGACGAAAGAATCCATGAGATTGAATACATGCTGAGACCTCAGGAATACATCCCAGAATATTCGTGTCTACCACTGTCATCTCCCCTCTGAGTGCTTTGTTGGACAGGACGTATGCCAGAGAGAAAGTGATCAAGGTCCACGCTGTTGTCGGTAACAAACATGTGCAATCCGACATCTGTATTTGACGATTGGGGCTCAGGTTCGTTTCCAGGTTCGATGAGACTCTGACGACACATTGGACAGGTAACCTTCTGAAAAATGAATTATGTGAGGAGGAAGAATTAGGTTAGAACACTGGTGCAAAACCTACTCCTGTCTTTATCCACTTGGTTATGCTAACCAGAGAACGAATCAGTCAATCAATTTCGCTGAGTTTGATAGTGAAGAAACCCAACTCGCGTCTGCAGAACAAGTGACCACATTGCCAAGGTTGATTTAAATGAGTTACGCCAAGCTCTCCGGAGAAGAAAGCAGGAGACACCATTACGCTCGCAGATTCTTCTTCGGCGAGAATAGCGAGGAAAGATTGCATGCAGACGCTGCATACAGAGTCTATATCAAAAAGTGAGATGGCAAAATTTTCATGAAAGGATAACACATATTACCTCTATGTCCTAGCTTCTCAAGTTCCTTTTCGGTAATAGAAGGTAGAGTTTCCAGAAGTTTATTGGTCCTCTCCCCATTGGGAGCACTGTATAAGTAATCATAAGCCGGCTTCGGTAAGAATGATGATATACTCACTCTCCAGTTATTAGAAACTGTTGTAATGATTCTGTGATGACATTCTGAAATATATCGAGTTCATCCCGGCTCTCGTTCATGGTTTATCAAGAGAAGGCTTGATCGCGTGATTTCAGTATATAGACGTGGGAATTTGATCATGATTGAAGTGTTTATATATATATTATAATAAGTACAATCCAACAAGAGGATAACACAGCAGGCCCAGCCAGAAGATATTAAACGCAGAAAGGAGAGGACTAGTAGTATAGCTTGAAATGGAACTCGTCTAGAAGGGATTTTCGTCATCTGCTTCCATCTTGGGGTGTTGGTCCGTGCTATTGACAAGGGGGTTGGATGATTCTTCCTTGTCACTTTCATCAGTGCTGGATTTTTGCTTATTTTGGTATGTAAAGAGCTGAGTTGGTTTGAGACCCCTACCACTATAGCTGAGCAATGTTATGAGATGAGGAAGGGGCTAGTGTACTTAGTGAACTGTTTCTTCTTGGCCTCGTTCAACCTTTGGGTTACCGGTGTCATGAGGTTGTCTGTGGGAGATATAAAGTTTGGGTTGCTGTAGAATGGTCAGCTACTCAATCTCTGATTCAGGTGCAAACAGGCGCACTGTGCTTTTGTAAATTTTTTTGCCAACAGAGCCTTGGCACCCATGGCTGGAGCCTGCTTCACGAGTGGCGCCTGAGGTATGACAACTTGCGCTGCTTGGGATGGATTGTGCAAAGGCTGTATTGTGCTGGGCGAGGTGTTGTTAGGGGTGATGCTGGCAGACATTGTGAATAAGGAGCACGGACGCTGAGCTGCAGTAAACCGAACCTAGTCAGGTGATTCATCAGTTACGTAACGCATTCGACCAGTCTCGGTACAGCCTCGGATTGAATGTTGGTGTCTGTTCATGCACCTCTAACTCCTCCCTGCGTCTTTCTAAACATCACGCGTGCACTCTTTTTTTCAGCATCTGCTGCGGCACTCCAATGCCTAAATCCAATATCCTCAAGAAAAAACGTATTGTGGTGCTCGGTTCACGCTCAGTCGGTCCGTCGTTTCACTCTTCTTCATTAACTCTCAATAGCTTGATACTCGACAGGCAAATCTTCTCTCGTCCTACAATATTTTCAGAATCAATATTGCGAGAACTATTTTCCCACCATAGAAGGTTCCTTTCAGCGTTCCATAATATATAATGGTAATGAATATGATTGCGAGATAATCGATACCGCTGGCCATGTAAGCTGCTATATCGTCCCCTCGCTCCTCCAGTGCCTCGACTTAACTATGACAACACATAGGATGAATTTTCCCTCGTCAATGCCAACTACACTATAGGAACGCATGGCTACATCATAGTCTACTCAGTAGCGTCTCACAACTCTCTTGATATGGCCAAAATCCTTCACGAGCGCGTACTCAATTTTTGCGGGGTGCAACAGGTTCCATGTGTAATTGTCGGCTCCAAGTCAGACCTACAGCAATAGTATGAATTTCCCTAACTGGGTTGGAGCTGTATTAATACATTGTATCACCAGTCGTCAGATAGATCCGACCGAGGCGCAAGATTTTGCAAAGCTAAACAATGCTGCTTGGGTGGAAACTAGTGCGAAGGAAAACATCAACGTCGGTAAGCATAAAAGTTTCCTCACGATTTCCAGCGATCCTAATTCTGATTTAGCCCAGGTATTTGAACTTTGCATAGGCGAAATCGAGAAGGGCTCGACACAGAATGCTGCCTACAAGCCCCCACCTCCTGGACGATTCAAGACCAATTGTATTATCATGTAACGGTGCCTGATGTTCATCTTTCTCCTCGTCACCCTGTCTCACTGATCAACCTGCCTGCACTTATCTCTGAATCTTGTGCCAATCATCATGAGTCTCGTTTCTTGAGTCAATACTACACATATATTTTTGTAATCTTGGACATTTCACGTAATTGCAAAGAACAATTAATCACGAACAATAAATCATTTCTGCCAATTTGTCCCAATCTTCTGCTTCGTTTTATGCAGTGCCATCGCCTAAAAACCTAGTCTTTATCTCCCTTCTATCTAACCCAACAGCGCGGATAGTCTGTGGATCCCCAGGCACTAAGTCGATTGCCTGATCAGACCATTTCACATCATCGCCGTCAACGTCCAAGACGATCCCCTTGAGAGGCTTTTGGCATTCAAGAGTAACAGTTTCTCCATCTTGACCAACGATGACCTTGAGGCCGAATTCTGACTTCGGCGGGAACTTGATGAACTTAAAGGGCTCAGGCCTATTCCCGAGATGACTTTAACGCGTACTCCAATCATCAAAAAAATTCACACCCATACCAATTTGAATATCGACCCAATACTTCGTCGTTGTCTCCTAGGAGCCTTGAAGAGAGAATTATGGTTCTCGGGACTTCATTTCTCTTTGTACGTACAGGAAGACCAGGAGCTTCGCCTCTGAAAAGCTCAGAGCTTGCATTTGGAGCTAATTTGATGTCTTTGGACCAACTCTCTATCCAATCAGAGTGAAGATCAAATGCAGTGAGCTCAAGCTTGGCTCTTTTCTCCTCGAGAGTGCTATTCGTTCCCCAAACCTCCAACACAGTTTCAATCTTGAAATAAGCAGCAGTCTCGTCGGAATCAAAGGTTTGTTTCTCCTTCCGAGTCATTCCAACAGTATAGGGCTTCAGTTCACGAGCAATGCTGAAATAGGCGGGTTTAGGTCGAAGGAAGTAATCGACTATCGCCCATGACGTTACGGGCCAGCAATCATTGATCTTACAAAGCAGGTTAACAGGATGAGAATAAGCATTCGAAGATACCTCCAGTAAAATCGACCTTACCTGCCAAACAAGAGCACCTGCTGTAGTTTGTCTGCCAGGCCCACGCCAGTTGCGTCTCCATAAACGGTAGGCAGATGCCAAAGTTTCCGCCTGCATCACCTGAGTGTAATAGACATAACTTCAAGACTTACAGTAAGCTCGGATATTGACACACACATGACTGAAGCAATATCTACCTCTCCATATCAAAGGCGTGTTTGAAGTTTTCCATAAGGTAAAGCTGACCAAATACGTTTCTCAACTAATATCCTGGAACAATTGACTTTCTTACCTCCAGCCTACGCTCGAATCCATCAGCTTTGTTGTGGTTGTTGCAAACTCTGATCAACTTGAACATGGGTGTCAGAATCCCAGAGGAAGGGTGCACACCGGGATTGGGGATAACGCTCAGACAGGTCTCCTTCAAGCCAGTAATCTACTGTTCGAATATCCGGATAGCCTTCCCTGTGAGAAGGATCAAAATGAGGAGTTCCATACTATCCTTCAAACCTACATTCCGAATTCGGAAACAAAGCGTCCGGCAAGAATATCCCAATTATGCCATGGTTCCTGTGAACCATGCCATACATTCCCTACCATAATTTTAGCGTGTAGCATGAGAGATAAGTGATATGGCATACATTGATGAATGTCTCCGAATGATTTATCTGTTGTCGGTTTGCCGTGTCCGCTGTATGGAGAGCCACGGTGGTAGAAGATATCGGAATGCGTCCCCACAATCTCCGGAAGCACGTTTTCGTATATATACCGGGCAGGGAAGTTGGTCTTGCGGAAATCGCTTGTTTCATCAGTGTAATCCAGGTCAAGGTTCAGAGATTCTGCGATCTGATAATCTGAGAAGATTGATGTGATGAGTAGAAATAGACAAGGGGAAAACAAATACCCTCATTATTTCCAGCTGCATAGGTTTAAGCTACACACACAATTCTGCTACTGAAAAATGCAACGAACCGAATATCACAATGGAAGGATGTCGTCGCAACCGTTTAACATTTTGGACAGCTTCCTCCTTTACTGACTGGACAAAGGTGTCGTAGGCTGGATATTGCCCACAACCAAACATGAAATCCTGCCAGACAAGGACTAGCAGAAACGTCAACCTGCAATTGACAGGGATGCAAGGGTCCTTTATGCTTACTGCCAAGTTCTGCAATAGCAATCAGTTCAGACTTCCTGGGAGGGAGGAATAGATTAACCATCACAGGTGTCATAGAATGCGTCGTGTTCATAGATGCCTCCGCCCCACACGCGAATCATGTTTTGATTGCCCTCTACCAGAAGTTTGAGCCAGTTTTTGTACCGCTCTGGCGTGACACTATTTACTGTAAGCCGGAACCGCAGTGGGATTAGTATAGTTCTACATACGTAGTCAGGAAGGAATCGGCAGGGATCCAATTGGAACCTTGTTCAAGAACATAAGTCAATTTGGAGGGAAGACTGAGATATGAGCCTACCACCGCAGAAAATTCTGATGTTATTGATTTCAAATAGGAATGTAAGCCCATCTTGGTCCATAAGTTTTTCTTGCACGATGCGAGCGCGGCGGAAAGCGAACCGCTCCGTTCTTGCATCCAGGAGTCTTCCATGCTATATACCATTCACACCTTCCGTATCAATGGGATAGAATTCGCCCACCTCGTCTCTTAACTCAACAGTTCCTGTGTAAAGAGGTTGTTCGCCGTATCCAACAGGGTACCACATCTTCAGGTCTCCGGGGTTGAACTGAAGTGAAACCTTGGCCTGGCCAGACCCAGCCGCAATATTATAAGTTGCGGCCTTGAAAGTGCCATTGGCTTCTTTCAGAATGAAGGCTGCAAAACAACGTTTCTTGTCGGAAAAGGTGAGACCGACTGTGAGGTTCACCCCGAATGACTCGAATACTTCACTCCGAATGTCGACATCAACAATTTTGTTGTCATAAAGCTGCAGCTCAATGGGTTTCCAGGGGCCAACGGTCATTAAGGTCGGGCCTGTGTACAGTAGTGAGTGTATTGGCTAAAAGATGGATCGTACCACTTGCCCCAGTCCCAACCATAGCTGTCGCTCAGAAAATCAAGTAATTTCTTGATCCCAAGGATGTAGACTTACTTGTATTGAGCTTTACGAACGTGTAGACGACTCGAGTCACCATTCCAAAGGCTAAGTTTCCCGTGTTCTTTTTCGATTTGACGGCCCTTGAAATTGTAAGCCATCCACTGATAATTGAATTTCATTTTCCGAAAAAAGCAACATACCTTCGAGAAAGCACTTTCAAAATATAAAATGAGCTCGTTACTTCCAATCTTGAGGTTTTCTTTTACCGAAACACGATGCTCTATGAATTGGTTTGAGGATCTTTTCCCCGAATTATTATGGTACGATCTACCCAAGGAAGGAAGGAACAAACTTGAGAATTTCCTTCCCGTTCTGAAAATTGGATGAGGGCAAGAAGAGGGCAGGATACGAAGGAAGATACGAACCAGAACCACTGAAGCAAAGGTATCGAGTCCCTCAAACACAAGATCGGCGTGCGATACTGATAAATCACTGTGCGTTACAGGGAAACTGGTCTTGAACTCCCAATTGGCTTCTCCGACCCCTGCAGACAATTCAATACCTTCAATTCTATTGAACTCTGCTGACTGACATTGTACATCCCACTCATGCAACCCAATAAACTGAATGTCAGACCAATTGGTGAGTGAGCAGACACTGACTAGGCATCAACCCACTGGATCAGGAATCTTCCCAATTTTCAGGAGTTCAACGTGCACAGTAGTTGGAAAGCTTGAGACTTTGATGTTCTGGAGAGTTGGATCAGCACCATCACTTTGGCTAAGCACCCAGTCCGTCAAGCTTCTTTTTTGGAACGATTCCATTTCACAATGGTAGGTCTGAACAAGAGATTTAAGAAAGCACAAACACCGGAGAATGTTATCGATA
>Ga0153987_1000535_pt1 | contig 11724 bp, 7 predicted proteins | sample TSNC071MetaG_FD_102279 | JGI IMG/M metagenome (GOLD analysis project Ga0153987, IMG submission 102279) | Attine ant fungus gardens microbial communities from North Carolina, USA - TSNC071 MetaG | ecosystem: Host-associated > Fungi > Mycelium > Unclassified | place: USA: North Carolina, William B...
TGGATTCTTAAGGTGTCGAGGGCTCCCTAGCATCATTGGAAAGGTCTTCTTGAGGGCTTTCCAATGCAACTTAGATCGTTGAAAAAGACCCATTATTCATGGAGATACGTCCGAATGAAGTTTGTGACAGTTTTACTGGTACTCTATCTAGGTAGTCTTGAATGATGAGTCATAACAATATAGTTTTTAATAAACTGATGTTAGTGTGCCAAAGTTAGTGTTAGCAAGGTCAAGAGGTGCTGCTATGTCACAGGGTGTGACACACCATCTCATAATACTCTTGTAAGAAAACACTTTAGTCTCATATTATGATTTTGGTGTTCTGGGATCTAGTTTTATACTTGTATTGGGACTTGGATCTGATTATGCATTATATGTCACAAGTGTGACAGGAGGATTACCTAAGGATTATATAATGGGTTGTGTTATATGCTACATTGATGGGTCACATAATAAGCTACATAGTAACATAGAAAAGTAGTACATAGACTGTTATAAACTGCTCTTTTCACTAAGTCTATTCTATTATTCTTTTTCTTTTACTTTCTTTTCTATTTATAGCATGGGAAAGTATGTCACACCATGTGACAGGAGGAGTAACAAGGTCACATCAAAGGTCATGTCACAAGACATGTCACACATAGTTTGGTTGGGAGTACAGAATAATAGATGTGTCACGACCTCCCATCAGATTGTAACACCTTACTAATCAGGTCACCCAACCAGAGCCTTCTGAACTCTGATCCAATCTTGCTACTATACAGTTCTTGAGAATCCTTATATACTAGAATTCCTTAGAGTAACCTTAGCTTTGTTCTCAATTAAGTCACCATCCAACTCTGTAATCCTAGTGAAGTCACAAGCTCAATACAGTGTTCTCTAGAAAAACCCACGACTAGCCCTAGACTTGACAAGGTGCATAGACCAAGTAGAATATGTATAAGTAGGTTGACCAATAAAACAAGGACTCTAACAAGTTTTCTTTGTCAACTCCAACTTAGAGAGGAATTTAGACCTAGCTCAAGGTTTAATTTCTTACACAGACCAAGTATATTATAAGACAGCTCCAGAATCTAATATTTCACTGGTCTTTAAGGCCTTCTCACTTAAATTGGACTTCATAACAGATGTTTGCTATAAATAGATTATGACGTCATATTACTTAATCATATAGAACATTCTAGAGAATCATGTGAGTACAGGAGTATGGTGTACAGACCAACTACAATTTATATTAGTAGGACAATACAACAAAGAACTCCATTGAGTTTTTCCTGACCTCTACCTTGGAGCAGCACTAAGTCCTTTATGGCTTCTTGCTAACAAAGTAGAAAATGTATAAGTAGTGTGGCATAAATAAATAACTGATAAGTCCTTGTCAACTCAGACATCAAGTGGAATCTTGAGTCAGCACTAACTTGGGATCCTTATATCTCAAAGACAACATGAGAACTGAAGTTATATAATACTACTAGAGCAGTATATATAATTTTTGACTGCTAAAGAATATCCAGTTAGATATCTTTCTATTGTTATTCAAATAGAACTCAAACAAAAGTAAAACTGACATATGATATGAGTTTGTTGATCTAATAGCCCTATACAACAATAAACTCAAAAAAGTTAAGGAAAGTTAACACAATTTCACTGGTCATGCAGAACAAACACTGAGTGACATGAGCTAACAAAGTCTCATGAAGTTGTTATAATTAGAATATATATCTAGAGAGTCACTTTATCAAAGTAAATGTCATAAACCGTCAGTTTAGACCATTGACTAGCTATTACAGCTAAGTCAATATGTATTTTCTTTTCTATTTCTTTTCCTTTATTTTCTGTTCTATTTATAGCATGGGAAATATGTCACACTATATGACATAAGGAGTGACAAGGTCATGTCAGGTCATGTCACATGTCACATCACACTTGGTCATATAAAGGTGCAGGAAAGTAGTGTACAGACCAGTAGGATTGTGTATAAGTAGATAGACCGAATAAATGAGAACTCTAATGAGTTCTCCTTGTCTACTCTGACATTGAGTGGGACCTTGAGATGCTTCACTGACAGATCCTTACAGTAGATGACTAAAGAAATGACTACACAAAGTGAAGTTTTTAAGGGAATTTTGGATTTTTCTATGATAGGCTAATATGAAATGGAGACAAGGAACAGGTGGAGTATGAGACACAAATAGATATCAGGAATGGAGGAAGAAGAATAATAGCACAAACTTTGGGTGCTGCAGTTTTATTCAACAGTTATGAACTGCCTCTTTGAGTTATTGACTAGTCCCCATGACTAAGTCAATATTTATATCTCTTTTATTTTATTTAGGGTTTACATAAGCAGTGAGGCAGAGATAACTTGAGGATGATACAATAGCTACAAATGTACACAAATACTGTAGTAGGTATTAGTAGCTCAATCAATTGGGAACTAAGTTCTCTTTGTCAACTCCAACTTGTGGTCACTCACTACAGAAGTGAGCAAACTGATTGTGACATAACAGATCACACAGAAAAGCTGCCTGTGACAGAACCCAGCTATCTGCAGAAACTTGTGTACAGTGAAAAAAGCAAGCTGCCTGCAACAAAATGATATCTTCTGTATGATTCAGGCATAGTAGATACCATTAGTAGAGAACAAAAACCATGTTTGATATAAATATAAATGGGCTTTACATGAGGTTGTTTCTTCCACAATTATTTGAAGCACTTGGAAGCCATTCCAACTCTCTATTGAAACACCGCTCTGACTGCAGACCAAAAATAAGTAGCATTATGGTCAACAACTTTTTCTATCAGTGATTTCCTTGCAGTTCGGGTCCGCCTAACTGATGTCTACTTACATAATCTGCCGACACTGACAAAACCCGTTCAAATCATTCAAATACTTAACAATGGCTCGTCGTTCTGCCCCCTCCACTCAACCATCTTACTTGCCTCATCCTCTCAGCATACCAAAGAGAACTTTAAATGATCCAAATCAGTCCGCTTTTTCTCGGTGCGTGACTTCAACCCTTGCTATGTTATCCTAAATGTCGAAACTCTTACAGATTTCTTCGCAACGAAATACTGGCGTCAGAAAAACTGCAAGGAAACATTAGCATTCTCATAGGCGTCAGCCTCTTCTTTGGAGGAATAGCTGCTGTCAGGACCTGGGGTGAGCTCATGATCCCTGCTTGAGTACTTTGCAATGTTAGCCAAAATGTGTTGGTGCGTACCTTTTGTGTGATTTGTGGAGATCTTCATTGACCAGGACATGTCCAATCAATCCACAGTACTCTTGGTCCCATACTTACCAAAATTGATATGCTACCTTTGAAGTATCCCTTATCTTCGAACCTGAGCGTAATACACCCTTGTCATATCCACATACTCAACAGTTTTGATGTTTTTGAAAATAATAATTCCATCACAACTGCACTCACAGAATGCCACGTGTTTCTCGAGTGAGGTGAAGCCATTACTTTGAACTTGCACTAATGCGTAACTTCCTCTCATACAGAATTCTACCTGACATTCATTGCGAATGACGCATATCCCTTGGCGCTTCTCTGAAGATTTCTTGGGAAAGCCTTCATCTCCGATTTCTTGCCATAAACTATTTTGGTTCTAGCCAACTGCCAATCTATCATCACCACAACCTTTGACGAAGCACCTGAAAATAAATGAGTCCTCCGACGAGTGACAAGACGTATATCTTCTCAATGTCGCGCAAATACCCAGTCTGATTCTCACACTGCCTCACAAGCAACCACCACATCCTGTATCTCCACGCAAGGTCTTGCGAGCACCGCGCCCGCAGGTAGAGGCTAGGAATGCTCCGAGTCCACTCCATGTGATTACGTTATATTCTTCCCCTGTTTCATTCATGCGCTGAAGAACAAAAACTGGAGTTAACCGATTCTACATTAACGGCGTATACGAACTCCTGCAACAGATGGGCTGACTTGAAGGTGATCAGACATCATGACCCCATGACTCCATCTTGAGGGCGCAGTGGGGTTTCAGACTGAATGCTCGCCGTTTCTAGACGTACAAATCATAAAAGGACATATACAGGATGCAAATCAATGAACACTGTCCGCTTTGTGACTATTGGGAAAGCACAGGATCCTTGAGACTATGGCGGACTTGGCTTGTATCGGTGAATTTCCAAGAAAGGCAGATTTGGTGCAGATCTTGGTGTTCTGAAAGGGGAAAGCTACATAACTGTGTCCTTTCATGCCGATACCTCACGGACAAGCTTCTTGGATCAGACTTAGATAGGATCTGAGTTGAGTTTGAAAAGCACTCAGCTTGTGCCGAGACCCCGGAACTCTTGATTTCAACAATTTATTACGCAGTATACGAACACACACCGCAACCGGAACTCTGATTATGTATCTGCTCATCTCTAATAACTAGGAAACACCCTGAATTGTGAATTATATTGATGGCCGATCGTAGGACTCAGCACACCTCCAAGTCACCTTCGTGTATTCTGTAATGGATCTCGATCAGCAAGCCTTCGGGCATGTGGCGCTTGTCGAGTTTTTCTGACCCTCAGGAGCTCTCACAGATATAGATGGAACACCCAAATCATGCTTTAGGGCTACAGGAATTGTATCCTCGGTTGAATTCCTTGAGTATAAACATGTCTTTCAATTTATATCTTCCCGACTTCATATTATCTAGGTCTTGATATTGAAAGGGGGCGACTACACGATCATCGACTTGTCGCATATTGCATTAGACCTTCTTATCATTTCCCATGCATCACGAACCGATCAACAATGGGGATAAACATGGTCGATTTCGATGTCACACATATAAATTTGGTCTCAGAAGCTCAAACTGTTGCACCATGTGTATTTTTGAGAAATCTAGGCTGTGATAATTTGCCATGCACAGTTTCCGGTGCTATTCTGGTAATACGTACTATGTCTGCTCCAACGATCTCACACATGAATAACTCCAGATAGGTCAAAAGCTGTGGTTGTCTCATGGCAGCGTTGACACTACCTGGTATCTCCGGTGTTTGTATTCGGTCTGGAAATACCACCAGGACTGTCAACAAAAGTTGGAGTCTGAATGGAACATGAATTATGACCCAGCTCGGATCCGTTCTAGACGCATTGAGCCACACGGTAGATGTTTTGGGCTAGGGTTCCTCGCTTGAACATTCCTCCCTACACTCGTACAAGGTATACAATTCGGAATCGAGAAATTTCACAATAGACACCGACGGGATTCGCAATTTGGGTAAACTTTGTTGGCAGAAGGATTCGAGGGATTGAGTTCGCTGTGGAGAAGGGCATTTTGATGAACGGGGGTGCGCTACTGAAAAGATGTTCTATTTTCAGCGTGCTGTACCTCACCGATTTGATACATTCCGAGAATATCTTCAATACCTCCTAACGATAGGATTGTGTCTACACTAGAGACTATGACAAGGGGCGTATCTACAAAAAGTATAAAGGCAAACAAACAAGCTGACCCCAGTGATAAAACGGGAGTCTTCTCAATGTACAGGAGAGTTACTCTTATTGTATCATAAATCTCAAAGACAAATATTAGAATTGATTGAAAAGCATCTCCTGAACAGACTGGAAATTGCAACATCTGGACGGCTGACAAGGGATTAATTATTTGGTCATGTCATAGTTCTGATTTACGAGATCGATTCATCTATTGAATTACTCTTGTCACAGCATCTTTGAAGTCCTGGGATTACTTGGGCAACTCGTGCCCATAGCTTGGGTTACGAATGCTCAACAAGCCTATTTTGGGAACTCGCGCAAAGATTGTTTTAACAAAATATTTGAATTATCAAACTTTGAATCGGCCTCGACGAAAATAAACTGCGGTTCGATCCCTGGGGTGAAAACACCTTGATGGGAAGATTTGGTCTTGGACAGAAAGAAATTAGCATGCATCAGAATGCATTAACAGGCCCTACACGGAGTAAGAGAATGTATGAGAATAACGTCACGAAAAGCAGGTCTGCTTTGATAACTTATTAACTTGTTGGTGGCTTTTTACGTGATCACATCAGGGAGTGACGATCCATAGTGGATTGTTTGTAATTTGAGGTTTGACAGATGCTAATTTATTTATGCTGCTGAGAATCTTTGTCATGGGCAAAGCTGGAACTAGGTCTGATTCGGGACCAAACTGAGTTTCTCCTGATTGGGATCAAATATGGGATACCACATTGGTGGCCGTAAGCGATCAACCTTGAAACTGACATGTGGACTCTCATCTGTCAATTCAAGGTTTGATTGTCGTCAATGAATTTGTCCAGGGTCACATCTAGTCACACTTGTCAATCACTCAGCTGAAGCCTGCATGTCATAAACTTTAGGTAGCTAGTGAGATAAGCTAGACTGAATCACATATCACATATGTATGCCTTGGACAATTTGGCTAACTTTCCTTCTCCTTTCACTTACATATGGGAAAGCATCTCGGGAAGCATCTCGACACTGATTAAGTGATCACTTGACAACTAATTGTCCGCCGTTCCAATACTAATAGAACTACTAATAGACCCTGGGATCTGAATGTCGAGTTGTCGATATTTTCGTTCTACCTTCAATTGGACGTCTCTCAATAAGTCTGCCACTTGAGTCATCTCTCTCTGTTTATCTTTGATTGAATCATAGGACAGGATGCAGTTACACTAGAAGGAATCATCTATCTAATCAATGAAAGCTCGGATAGTAGTAACAGATATTGTTTTCTGGACTTGATGCGAGCCTGCGCGATGCACATGATTAGTCTGCTTTATTGTTCCAGATATCTATATGAGTAGTGTATCTTGTTTGTATTCGCTATCCTTTTGTAACATTTCCCGGGTTATTTCAACAGCAGATACCTTATCGACTGACCAGCAACCATGAGACTAGTTGACCGACATCTGTATTTTCAAGTTGCAATGGCAATTAGGCAACCCTTGTTGACCTTTGGTTCACAGATGGACGCAGAGGGTTTAGACTGCAAGGTACAGTGTCAGGGATGTATCGATGGCACCAGAGGGAGGAGAGGTGGTGTATGAAATTAACAACGTCTCAGGAGTTACCGATGAAGGTTTCTCTATATACTTATACGAGTGGCCGGTTTCCCGGTTGTTAGTGGAAAGGTAGGATGGACAGAACGGAACACACCACATTGATCCGATGGTACACATGTGGGAGTCCATTTTAATCGGGTAGAGTCGTGTCCATTATGACAGTATGAAGACTCATTCTCACTGATGGGTGGAGGATCTCTGCTCAAAGTAGCTTTCCAGGAATGTGTCATCAACAGTAGGTAAGGTGTCGGCACTAGACCTAGTCAAAAATGTGGCGGTGGTCTTCAGGTTGTGAGTGCGAGTCTCGCCACATAAGCAAGACGTGTTCTCAGCTGGACTAAACATGTACGCTAGTGTATGAGGCATCCGGACGATTCGCATTTCTCCCTAAGGCCTCGGAAATGGGGTGTTAGCTGGAGTGATGAGATCGCGGCTTGTCCGACCTATCATAGTCGCCTTACGTTTCAAGCCATATAGGCCATCTTCAAAACCACGGTCTTCATTGATTCGCTACTCGAATTTCAAATCCATTGCCTCCGCCGAGCAATTAGATCAATAATGTAATGCAATCAAAAGACGCTATAGACTGTAGCCACAAGCATATATTCGAAAAGACAAAATAGATACATGTGAACCAACAAGCGCAACAGTGTCGAGAACGATAATATATGATACATGAAGCGAGGATAGTGAGTGACTGAAAGCAGAAGAATTATACAGGAAAATAGCATATGAGTGACGATATGAGGTTATTCTGAAATGAAGCTAGCATTAAAAAAATCTATTCCCTGGGCCATATTCGTGAGGGGATTTTATTTCTGAAGACTGCATGGCGGTATGATTCAAAGAAACGTCGGGTAGTGTGACATTCCTGGAAATAGAGTGTGGTTGGGGGTAAGGTATTTTGGGATTACCCGAATAACTAGCAGGGTTGATGGAGGAGGAAGGGGCATACGATCGATTAAGGTATTCATGACTTCCATGAGGTGGTATCTCACATTGATGGCTTCTTGGCACAGGAGATGGCGAGGATGAGCATGTAGTGACAGTATTTGGATCCGGATTAAATGCTGTGGTGAGTACCTGGAACTGGTATGGGTTGGTTGCATTGCCATTTATGTTTGTGGATCCTGACAACGACAATGAAGTATGAGGTGAAGATGACGACGGATATGGGTCCATTTTCGAGCTGTCAATTGATATCATCCGGTCAGAACCATGACTTGCAGAAGGCCAGGAGCATCCCCTGTCCATTCTGTGAGGCTGCCAGCTTTCTGTCGGATTAAATGAGTTATACAGTGTGGCGACAGGATTCGGAGCCTGGTAGTAGTTATATGAGGTATGACTGGGTTGACTTATGCGACAAGGTGCGACTTCTTGGGGCGTACGGTCCGAAGGCGTAGAATACAGTACATGAGCATCCCGAGTGGGTGATGGTTGGAAACCATCTGAAGAAATGCTATAGCGGGATGATACAAGGCCGTGTCTGCTATGAACTTGGTAGACTTGAGTCAAATCATGCGGTACACGAGCACAGTGCCCAGCAGAATAGAGGCCTTCATCTGTGTGTGAAGATTCTCCGAGATCTTGTCCTGCCATTTCATCTGAATGGGAATTGTCCAAGTGTCTAGGGCCGGTGGTATCACCCCGCTTTTTCTTCCTCGTGTTGTTGGGCCTACGCCTGTATACATAGTCGGGATATTTGGAATTGAAATTTTCTTTCAGAATTTTGGCTTGGTCAAGATAGAACTGCTTTTCTGACTATTGGCATCCTAACTCAGACGACAACTATCAAGGCTCTCGTTCTACTCACCATCGGCATGGACGTCCACTCCTTACTTAATAATTTACTGATCTCGCCTGTGCGCATGGACTGATTTTCTGCGGAAACTTGAGGTCGCCTCCGACGAGCAAAAATCATGAAGGCATTCATGGGTCGCTTCGGTGTACCATCGGCATTAAGGGTCTGAGAGGTCAGGGCGATATCCTCTGAGTGGTAGTAAGTACAAGCAGCTTTGTGAAGTGAGTAAGTGCAGACACCTTCGATCTCATTCTTGTGAACTCCAAAACTGCCATCATCTGAACCTGACAATGACTGCGCGCGGTCACCTGGTCGCTTGCTAGCGAGGGGGAATTGGCTATCGCAACTGTCACTAATTGCTGGACGTCCTGCCGAGGACGTATATATGTATTGGTTCATGGTAAGGAGTGAGTTGATGGCAAGAATAGACCTGCGAAGAAAGAGCGACGTTATGGATGTCAATAGTTAAGAAAGAGTGAAGTGAAGGACACCTGTTAGTGGCATCCAGTCGCGGGGTGATCGGCACGGCGTGGGTCTCAGATAGATCGGTATACGGTGACAGGCGGAACGAAACGCGGATACGACCAAAGTTTGTAGTCAGAACTGCCCTTGCTGAACCAAGAGCGCGTTGTATCTGCCAACTCGAGATGTTGACGTATGATGCCCAGGGAATAGGAAGCGCTGGATAAACACAAGCCATTCAATTTACGGTCTGCCTGCTGCCGAAACCTTTCACTTTTACAGCCGGCTCTTAGGAACAGTAACGGATTTCAGTATCTCCTTCCGAACAAGCACCGGAACTTGTGATTTCACCTTCGGCTGCGGCCGACAGTCTTGAATAAGCGCCCGGTCCAATGTTTCAGAATTACCATCTGAAGAGAAAGTGATCAACTGAGATTGGTATTTGACTCTGAACAAGAAATCTCCATTCTGAGCAGGGATGTTTCTCATCACCTTGATCTGATCTTAGATCACCATAGATGACTTCTCGGTGGAGGCTTCTTGTCAAGCCCTGACCTTGGTCCGTTGACAAATCATGACTCTACCATTTTAAGTTCGGAATGGAGTGACTTTTTCACAGCCGGTATCTATCGCGTGACAAATGCTTGGAGACGAAAGGGCTGTGCTCAATTGCGGCTCCGAGGAAAGCGGCACTGAAAAATTTACACCCGATACACTGCCTCTTTGACATCAACACATCTTTCAGAGAGCGAGCACCTGTGTCCCTCGTGTATGTTAGATAAACTCACCATCCTACCCGCGACGAAAACTAATGAGGCGCAGTCGCGAACGATGCAGTCGCCCTTACATACAGCACAATTGCCTCGTTTTCAGAATGAGGCTAAAGGGTACTACCCTGTTGCCAGAAACCCAGGATCCGAACCCAATTGATTTGGCCGATAGCTCTCCAAACACTCTCGGTGTATAGGTAAAAGCATTGTCAAAGTACCCCTGCCGTAAAGCGCATTTAGTAACAATCAGTTCCTTTTTTTAGAAGTCAGTGCAAGTCTTCTCAAGTTGAGACATTCACCTGTAAGCATGGATGCAGAGGATCCTGGAAGCGATCACCTGAAGCTGTGGTTTTCAGTGTCTTCCTGCGTTCTAAGCTGCGTATCCGCCGCGGTTTTACTGCTGACTTGGATGTAGATGCATTTTGGTGTCACGCAGGACAATATACTATAAAGAACAAACACCTTGAGGGATGCTATTTCAATCATGATATAACATATTTGACTGGTCGGATAACATAGTTTTCTCATACTTGAGACCTACGAATGTACACCTTGGCGTACAATCAGGAGAGGTGGCCAACCAGATCTTGCTTGCCTCTTCGTAGCATCCTGGATTATGAGTAACCCATGCCAGTATATATTAGGTAACTGTTGTGTCACCTCAAGGGCTTGGCCCCCTCCATTCGAGCTCTTCTCGGACAGAGGGTTTTTAATGATCACTGGTCGGTATCCGGGCACCTCTACATCCATCATCAGCATTGGAATGAGGAGCCTAAACATGGATTTACTCTGTCCGCGAAGTTCCTGAATGCCTAAAAGGAGATACATGACAAAGCACATTCTGGAAAGATCTTTTTCCTTTTGTCATTTCTCCTCATTTGACATGCTCTGGTTGTCATCTTCATTCCCCCTCTATTTCATTACATTTTTCCCTTAGAAATATATGCAGAGGTGTCCAAGACTTGTTTATTCTACATCAAACACTTTTGTACTTGTCTTGTATATAAGATATCTACCTGTAAGCCTTAGGCCAGTCATTTCCCTTTGTCTGGCCTTAGTCCAGCACCTTCAAAGCTTTTGAAGACATACCTATGCATTATTTTTGTTAATATAGTTGTTGTTATAAGACGCCCCAGAACCAAAACATTTCTCTGGCCTTCCAGAAACTTTTGAAGAATATCTGCAGATACAATGAACTATGAGAGATAGACCAGAGAGAATTCATATAAATAGTAGGCCAATTCAACAAAGAACTTGGAAGGGTGACTGGGCACAAGACTTGGAACTCCAGGAAAATCCTCAGTATATTATAATTATTGTATAAAACATAATGGCTTACCTCTAGGAAAATCCTCAGAGAACAAAATAAGATGTAAACATTCAGGAGTTGAGATACTCAAGGGCACTACTCTAAGTCAGAGTTGACAAAGAAAACTTGTTAGAGTTCTATTTATTACTGTACACTACTTATACACATTCTATCTGGTTTGTGCACTACTCTCCCACACTACCATGTGATGCGACACATCATGTGACCTCTTATGTAATCCTTAAATAATCTGTCACACCTTCTGTGACATATGACCAGGTTATTGTCTACAAGGTATTCATTCTAGACCTCTGGTCCATTCAAA
>Ga0153987_1000536_pt1 | contig 11697 bp, 15 predicted proteins | sample TSNC071MetaG_FD_102279 | JGI IMG/M metagenome (GOLD analysis project Ga0153987, IMG submission 102279) | Attine ant fungus gardens microbial communities from North Carolina, USA - TSNC071 MetaG | ecosystem: Host-associated > Fungi > Mycelium > Unclassified | place: USA: North Carolina, William B...
TCACTGTTTCTCAAGAAATACAGACCCGCCCCTTGACCATTCAATCTATCACATCTTAATTGATCGTGGACATTGTGAATGGAGTAGTCGCGAGTCCAACAGCACCAGTGCCAGAATCGAAGACCGAATAGAAACGCTCGAGGAACGTCATGCCATTTATGAAATCGAAACCTTCACCACTCGGGGTGCCGACATCACCAACAATGAGATAGACACTGTTGGCAGATCCTCCGATAGCAGCGTTGAGGGCTCGAGGCCAGATTTGAGCGTTGGCCGTCAACTCGTAAGTGACCTAGCATTCGTCAAGTGAGCAGAGATCATGTATCATTTATGGAGAGAGAAGGTTTACACCGTTGATGATAAAGAACAAGCTCTGCAGGTTTGCGAATTGTGCCGGAGTAAGGCGAAGGAGACCTGTGTTGTTGTCTGGAACAGCACCTGTGAGTTGTCGATAGCGGGTGATAGCATCTGAAGCAAGAAGAGTCAAAGTAGTGCCTGGGAATTTGCAAGTTGAACTTAGTCAGAGAGCAGAAATCTTGAGGGAAATCTTTTACCAGTGTCAACGATACCAGCGGTATTTGCCAAGATGGTAGTAGTAGAACCATAGCGAACGGACTGATTGATGCCCCAGAAATCCCTGGCTGGAAGAGTAGAGGTGCGAGGACTGATACCTGATGTGAGCGCTAAGTCATCCTGTAGGAATGAGATCATACACCAAGTTGATGGTCCCAGTGAACTTGCTGGAATCGGTTCCACCTGAAACCAAAGAACTGAACATGGATATTTTTATATTCGGGGAAAGATGACTGACCCCATGTAAGTTCACCGTTTAAGGATTCGATATTTACAGTCGGCTCGAAAGAGATACCGATCTCAGGAATGGGGATAGCGCCATTGCCAGCCAGGTTGTCGGTCACGGTAGGTATGAGGGAATTGGTGGCTGGGGACAGCGTTCCTGAAATAGCTGCATGAGTAACATGTGAAAGTTGAAATACAATAACAGCACCTAGCGTAAGATCGGTGGGGCCGATGCTATAACCAACGGGATTGAGTCAATGTTCGAACGGGGTCGTATTGGTGGAAGCCCACCCCAAGATACCGTCTGTGCCGGCAAAACCACTCGACTATTTATTATTTAAAACCATGAGTATATTGTTCATCATGATCACACCGCTGGTATTTACCCTGGTTGCAACACCGATAGATTGTCCAGGGATAACCAGTGTGCCAAGCGTAACAGTGTCCGTGAACTCGTTGCCTAAGAGACAGATCGGTTAGTCGTTCAAACTGCGTCGACAAACTGGCATACCCACGAATGATCCCGATCCATATTCCACTCCCTTCAAAAGAAGACGAGTTTAGTGAGTTGTTCTGCAAGGATCAGCTGTACATACGACTTGGTTGTTTGTCTGCGCACTGGTTGATGTTCGAACGTATGAACGCCCAGCTCCAACCCAAGTATTGGAACTAGAATGACCCGTTTGTATAAATCATTTCATGCTAACAAAGATGGATCCGTACCTCCCAGTATCGACGATGAGATCGTCTGTGATAGAAGAATCATCAGTAGCTTCATTGTCACCATCTAAACCAGAGCGTACAGGTCGTGGCAGGAGAACCAACACCGACAGATGCGATGTAAGATACTAATTGGTTGTCAACAGGCTGATTGACAATTGCCGCCTCTTCAGCAGTGAGTTCGCCCCCATGGATTGCTTTCGAACGGGCCTTCAATGCCTTCACACGGTTAACGTCATGTTGAAGGAGGTTGTGTGCGCTGGTCGTGTTGACACGTCTCGAGAGAGGAAGTGTGATTGGAGAGTCGCGGACCTGAACGACTGGGCTTGCTGCCGCGAATAGAGCCAACAAAAGTGCAGTAAGAATTGTAGTTGGGAACATTTCGCCTTCAAGCTACTGGAACAATGCAATCTTTGAGAGCTTTATATTCTCAGTTGAGCATTGGCAACCACATGGACTCTCTTGCTATCTTGTTCAGTCTGAGAACATAGAATATGCCTTTTCGCCAGAAAAGCCCCCCAACACTGATGCCTACACTGATGACCATGATGCCATATGTTACCATATGCTCTAAGATCACGTATTTGGGGGTCAAGTCTTGAGGACACCATTTTTTTGATCAGACTTGGTGAGACAAAGAAGCATAAGCCGGACAAGGACGAGAATGATTCATGTTCACAATGAGCTTCGTTAACACGAGGATTTTTCGACACATGTGCAATGGCACCTCGAGAAACAGTCGCGCTGAGAATAATAGAGAACATAATGTGTGACAGATGAGAGGGTCATACTCTTCAACCAATGGTGATGCGTCGATGTTCAATCCCATGTCCCTTATATGAGCGCGACTCGTTCTTTGACACCTGATCATCAATGTAAACTCAATGAGAATTTCTAACTTCTCTCATGCATAGAATAACGAGCAGTACATGAAGCCTTCTCTTGTAGAACTGTGAGTAGACGATACTCCTTCTATACGGGAATTTATTCTTCCATGAATCTTGCCATAGTCGACACTTAAGCAAAGCAAACCTTTTCACCTGGACAACCCCTGGATGGGAGAACAACAGCCTGAGAAAATTAAGGTCGTCATCAAAAGCCAAGTGTTGAACAGAACTGCTGCACCAGACACTTTACTGCCATCATTCCTAGTCTCCATCCTTATTTCTGTCTCAATTACAAAGACTAGCCACTTATGGTAAGGTAGTAATAATGTTTGCATATATATACACCTTTGTGCACTCACTCCCTCAGTCATCTACCTTGATAGGTGACTCCTGAGGTGAGATTACACGATACCTACACTGTGACTACTAGATACTGACCTATCGAGTAGACTGATATCTCGATAGGTAATAAACCAGTCGTCTACCTTGATAGGTGACTCCTGAGACTAATATCTCGATACCAAGAACCATATTGGTGCAATCGACGCAAATATTTACCACGAATCGTACAACCAGGAGCTCTGGCAGTCCTGAGGGGACCTGCTACAGACACGGGTGCCAGGTCGGGAATTGCTAGAGGTCCGTGTGATTATATAACCACTGGATAAGCATTAGATAAGCATTACAAAAATGATGATAAGCCTATATTAGTCTAATTATAACGTACTCGAAGTCCTCATATGGCCAACATCTTGAACATTGGCTTGGGACCTCATGCCAGGTCACTTGAGCTTGAGCCACAAAGGAACTATGCTCTCACATCGTACTTGATCTTGGGAGTGAACTTTGAGCCATGATTGATTCAATCCATTGACGAGGCTCAAGAAGCAACTGTGGAGTTCCATTTCATCTTAGATGCCAAAGTGAGTGAAAGTGGCTGAGAAGAAGAGCCTTGCCAGGAAGAGCATCTAATGCATGTAATACAATTAACCATATGAGGACTTCGAGGGCCCCTACGTTATTTTGATAATTAGACAAATATAGGCTTATCATCATCTTTCCAGGGCTTATATAATCACACGGACCCATGTCTCTAGCAATTCCCGACCCGTGTCTCTAGCAGGTTCCAATATAGCTATCTAACCAAAATTCTCCAGATCACAACAATGAAATTTGTGCTCGGCAGCACAGACCAGAAAATCTGTGACCTCAGATTTTCTTAGTCACCCACTGAGTACTCCTGAGTCAGATGTTCTCACAGTTCAGGTCCGCCGATGTCTACCAGAGCTTGCACTGCTTGAAGATCATCAACCTCGATTTTCTTTGCTTTATTCCACTCATGATAGGCGCCTTTCTCGGAGGGAAGTATAATTCGAAATGGCCCTATATTTGTCGATATGTTGGCAAGCAGCGCAGATGTTTAAAAGGCGTTGACTCTCGGTGCGCTCAGATTGATACGTATACGAATTCTAGGTCCATTCTGGAACATCCCTGTTCGATCAGTCATGGCGGAGTTAGCATCAGACTCTTAGTAGTACTAAAACGGGCCTACAAGAGCACACTCGGATCCCTGTTTTCGCTCCATTCCTACTTCACCTTCAAAAGGAGGGAGCTCAGTTTGGACCATTATAACTACTCGAGTCACGAGTCCTGCCTTCTTTTCATAAGACTCTCATTTTAGTCAACCCCTTAATTCTTCCATTCGAGATATCAATCATGTCTGGACTCTTCAAGCTCTCGCTTTCTGTCCTCGTCATTGGACTTGTTATCAAGATTATGAGGCGTAAAACCAGGCTTCCTCTACCACCAGGTCCTCGTGGGCTTCCAATCATTGGGAATGCATTCGACATCCCATCAGTCAACATGGTACAAACATACTTGAGGTGGACAAACAATTATGGTACGTGTTGTCCATGTCGACTGAACAGGTAGAGTGAGAGGAAGGATGGTTTCTAGGCTCAGACATAATTTATCTGGAAGCACTGGGGAGGAAGATGATCGTCTTGAACAGTTACGATGTTGCGGTTGAATTACTCGACAAGAAGAGCCATATATATTCTTCTAGGTGCGTTCTCTTTTTTGATTCTTTTCGAAATTTACCCGCAAATAGACCACAGACAACATTTTTGTGCGAGCTGTACGTTCTCCACCCCAAATCCTGCCTTCGATATGTCTTATTCGCACAGAATGGACCTATGGTGGCCCTTTGCAATCATGCCATACGGTGAAGATTGGAAATTGCGACGACGAACTTTTGTACAGCATTTCCCTCCATCAGATGCCCAGATCCATCAGCCCAAGGAAACTCACTTCATTCGCACACGATTTCTTCCTCAACTCGTGAAATCGCCTGATCAGTTCATGGATCATGTTAGACAGTTAGTCATCCAATCTCTCATGGTTGGTCCCTGACTCCAGCCCTAATCCGATTTAATGAACTCCTCTACAGTTTGGTCACTGGAATCTTGATTTTGCTGGCCTACGGAATTGTTCCCAAGCCTCAAAACGATCCCTTGATCGACCTTGCGGGGGAAGCAATGAAAGTGTCTGCCACTGGCGCGATCCCTGGGAAATTTCTTGTCGACGTGTTGCCATGGCTAAAATATGTGCCGGAATGGGTCCCTGGTGCTAGTTTCCAACGTCTGGCGAAAGAATGGAAGGAAATTTGGAGAGATTTCACGAATATCACGTTCGAGATGGCAGTGGCGAGTATTGTGAGTTTGAAGTCTAATTGTCGATGACAATAGATATGAACTATGACAGTCACAAGGGACTGTTGACCATTCCTTTGTGTCCTCTGGATTAGAGGCTGCGGATGGGAAGCTGGATACAGAGAAATGGAAGGAGATGATTATACAGACGGCTTCAACAATTTGCGCTGGTATAGTTTATTTTCGGACTTTGGGTTTATGTAGTTCCTCATCTGAACTTGCAGCAGGAGCTGATTCGACTGGAGCTGCAATGGTCGTGTTCATCCTTGCCATGGTCTTGAATCCAGATATCCAAGCCAAAGCACAGGCAGAGATCGACCAGGTGCTCGAACATCGGAGGTTACCAGAATTCAGCGACCAAGTCTTATTACCATATGTCACGGCCATTCTGAAAGAAGTGCTGCGGTACGTCCATTTCTGGGACTATCATCTATTCGAATGCCTTGACCCAATGACGTACACTCGACAGATGGCAACCGGCTAATCCACAGGGTGAGTTCATCCTCTCTGTTGATCAGTTGACTGGCAATGACTTGGACAGCTGTCCCACATCTCAATACACAGGATGATAATTGTTTAGGGTATTATATTCCCGCAAATTCCATCATCATACCCAATCTCTGGTAATAATACATTCATCTCAGCGGATCAAATGTTAAAAGTATCACATCCAGGGCAATGTCTCGGGACGAAAAGCGCTATCCAGAGCCCGAGGTGTTCAGACCTGAAAGATTCCTAACCGTTGATGGGAAACTTGACCCCGACGCCAACGACCCAATTGACTTCGTGTTTGGTTTCGGAAGAAGGTGTGTCACTATCCATACATCGACAACTAATATTGAAGCTTGTTCAAGAAAATGTACTGGGAGTCATATTGGTTTATCCATGCTCTGGATGGCGATAGCCTCCATGCTCGCCACGTTCACAATCAGCAAACAAAAGGACGAATTTGGGAACATTATTGAACCGATTGTGGATTTCAAGTCCGCTAATATCGTCGCGTGAGTTCTTCCCCCTGCACCTGTAACGCTACCAGTGGTTTACCAAGACACGTCAGACTCCCTTCACCATTCAAATGTTCAATACTACCACGCTCGCAAGAGTCCGAAAAGTTGATTGTTGCTGCTGCGGAATACGATCCCTGATCCATATTTGTACATGTGTACGAGAAAACAATCCTTTACATGTAGAATTTGCAAAAGCAGGCCTTGGATGTAATTACACACCTTAAGTTATGTTACCCTTGTCAACGAATTCCGATCCCTTTGATTATGAATAATGAAACAGGGTATTTGCACTACTGTACAATGGAATATATAGTGCCGTCATAAGAGGGTACTAAGCGTCTGTGCCTAATTACGACCTAAATTTTGAATCGGTAGGAGCCAGTAACAGATGGATGCAATAAAGACTGAAAAAAATGTGAGAAGACAAGAACTCAAAAAGTGATGTGGCCATCAACACTCATATGAGAGGAAGGGGAGAGTAGGAGGGAAAAAGAAAATCGTATTCATACGAACCACAAAAACATCGAACAAAATAAAGGACGTAATCAATAGAACGGAACAGCGGTATGTAGTAATGGTACAGCACATGAAGATGTCTGCCTTGAGCAGAAACAAAAATGAGGGATACCGACGTCATGACCAGGAAAGCGTTAACAACCAAAAGAAAAAGAACCACCAAGAGAGACAACTGAATCTGCGCCAAAAAAAAAATTTAAATCGTAACAACAAACAGGCATCAAAACACCAGTTAAGGAGAAAACATATAAAGTAACCGTAGTTGTGACCAGAAGAGAGAGAGAAAAAAAGAAAAAAAATCTATTACATGCTACAGACAAGAACTTGATAGTGGCGGTAACTATGAACTGCGTAATAGGTGGGATATTGCAATGCCTTCCTTCAGATGGCATACAAAAATGCAATTGCAAACAGGTCACATCATCTCAAAAAATGGAATGGTGGAATGGAGAAAAAGAAACATAGAATGCATGCAGACATCAAAAAAACTGAAAACTAGGAAAAGAAAGCCAGAAGGGACAACAAGTTCAGGGGGGAAAAGATATAAAGCCAGACTGAGAACCCTTTGTTGGAAGCTGAAGAGTCTTCTTAGCGTGTGGCATTTTTGATCATCTGAACAAAATTCAGCACAACGCCCTTCAAGACGAATCAGTTGCTAGAATACTCACCTCCCGCGCCCACTTTGAAATTTTCTTCGTTTCACCAGGTATCTTGGACTTATTCCTCAGCTCAGTCGTGATCCACTGTGCTGACAAATGATGACTGATCTCTCCATGTGAGAACGCACACGCCAAATCTCCTAGAATTCCGTACGACAATCTCATCGTGGCGTCAGACTTCTCTTCATCTCTAAGACATCGTCGGAGAAACTCGAAAACACTGTCAAGATACGGCATTAACCGTGGTGCTGCACTCGAAATTGAGTCAGGAGAAAGGCTTTGTTGACATGAGAAATACCTTTGTCAGTATTCTTGATGCCGGAGATGATACCAGTGTAAGCCTCCAGAATACCTTCTCTCAACTGCGACACATAATCCATAATATCATAGTCAAGCTGCAAAATACCTCTTAATCCTCATACATTTGGGAAAAAACAGATGCACCACTCACCGGGTTGGGCTCCATCTGGCCCGCTTGCACAAGCAGATTCATCGTCATCTCAAAGTACGGATCAAATGCGGGCCCAGTTGCTAGAGCAATGTCTCCAAAGCACGACAAAATTGACACCTTCACGCTCCTGCCCAGCATGTTAGTCTGCAAATTCTCCAACAATACCGTCATAAACGATTCCGCATATTGCACACTCCCTTCCCCCAGCGCACGAGAAATATCACCGAGAAGCCCAATAGCAGTACTACACAACTGTACATCTTGATATGTTCGAAGAGCAGGGAAGAGGTAAGGAAGGAGTGCTGTCACATAAGGCGCAAAGTTGTTGTCCAGGGCAACAGCAAGCGCTCCGACAACCATAAATGTATCTTCCGCGATCACAGGCGATTTAGTTGCAATTTTGAGAAGCTCAATGTTGATAGTCATGATTCGATCAGCTCTAAATTGGATATTGGCTTCCAATTTGCGGATGATAGACTAAAAGCACCCAGACACCAGAAATTAGTCCACAATCTCTGCAAAGCGTGCGAGCCACCTACCATAACAACATTACAAAGGTTGCTGATGAGATCACTCCAATTATTGCGATCATCGATACCGATAATTTGATTCTGATATTCAGTTCAGCCACCGATTCAAAAAGGTGTCAGGTGCATGGTATTTGGGGGCTGACTTACATAAATGGGTATCAGATGTTCCATGCGAGCGAGCACATTATCTAGGACGCTCGAGACAAAGAGAAGGGTATCAGGCGTAGCCTGACTCAGATAAGCAGCAATAGCTTGATATGCAGCGGTGCGATAATTGGCCTCATTAGATCCACTGAACCCCGTCTCATCAGCATACAATCACAAAAAAGACATTTCTCTCACCTCTCCGTTACGCGCATCAGGGCCTCAACAACACCTTGATAATAAGGTGACAAGGGACCACTCGGACTCTCATTCCCATCTTCGTCATAATAGCTACCACCAAGCTGCTCCGCAAGATTCTTGAGCGCCCAGCAACAATTAGTCACAATTCTCGGCGAATCTCCCAGCCCATTCACAAGTGCAGCAACCAAAGAATGCAGATGCATGTCAGCCTTGATAGTCGTAACCAATAAATCGCAAATGCGACCCAAAGTCCATGCTGTGGTGTCCTTGACATGAGGATTGGGATCGTTCATCATGGAGATCAAGACCTGTAGAGCTTGGTTGGCAAGAGAACTCAGGACACTAGGGTCAGGACCATCTAGAATAGAACCAAAAGCCATGACCGCAGCTTCACGGAAGTGCCAATTATCTGTCTTGATATGGGCCTCAATGAACGGTATGACAGCCGGTACGATCGCGTCCTGAACGGCCATTGCGAGGAGGCTAAGGCATGTCGAAGCTGCCATCGATATATTCCATTCATCATCATCGGCATCTTCTTGCTGTCTTGTAAGAAGCTGCAATATAACAGGCATGATCTCTGGCAGGGCGATTTTGGCAAAATGTTTAGATTCTCCTTCGGGTTGTTCACCGTACTCCATCGCCTGTCGAAAGTCCTAATCAATCGCACCGTCCATCAGAGGAAAGAAAACTATAAACGCACCTCCTGAGCCTCCACTGCAAGTTCAATTTCCTCTTCGCATACGGTAGACCAGAATTCGACTGCTTGCAAGGCAACTATTTCATCCTGATGCTTCATTCCCATCACAGTCAACTAGATAAAATCCGGTGGAAATAAGCAATCCATCAAGCAAAAGGAAGTCAAGCGACATACACCAAAGAGGGCTTGTTCCATATACAACGCCATTTTATCATAGTAGATGCCCATGATCCTCACGAGGCATTCGAACGCACTGACCTGAACTTGCGCATTCTGATTTTGCGTTGCCTCGCAGATGACCTGCATGATATAATTGCGTTCACCCTAGATCACTCCATGTTATTGATCTGATTAACGGTCATCATCAAAAAGAATTCAACTCACCTCACGTTCGAAATTCTCACGAATGAATTCCAGTGAATTGTTAAGAGCACGAATTGCCGTGAGTTGAACTTCAGGCGAAGGCTCTTCTTTTCTCGCACCATGGATAACAGCCGTCAAAATTTCGTTCGAGCGCAGACTCAACAGCTCTGGTTTCTGAAATAAAAAATCATAATAAGAAAAACAAGAAAAAGATCCGTAAAAAGCACACAAGACGCACGATCACTTCACAGATATATCCAATCGTCTGAAGAGTCGAAACTTGAACGTTTGTAGTTGCCTGATTGTTGACAAAGCTCAATAGGATCTCAATCAACTCGCCCCATTGGTTGACAGGGAGTTCAACAGCCGCGATAGCAGCGACGACTTGCGAAGCAAAATTTCCAGCTTTTTGTATGGGCGATCCGAGCGTCATCAGAGCCTCTCGTTTGATCTTACTCCTGTAGTCATTGTTGAGCAAAAGCCATCTATGAGCATACTCGGCCTGCGTCGCTGATTCCTATTGAAACGGAAGGGACCACGATACAAAGAACAAAAAAAAGGTCAGACACGACGCGATTTCGACCAGAAAACAGGGGGAGGGACGTACACGGGCTGAAAGAGCATTTTTGAGCGCTAGTCCAGCTACGTTCCGCACATGTAAAGGCTTCGTCTCATCATTGAGCACCGATGACAACATAATCATATATTCAGGCTACAACTCTCATCCGTCAACAAAAAAAAAGATCCAAACACAATGAAGGAGGCGAACACACATAGTTATCCCTCGACGCATTCTCGAGTTTTTGGGTGGCATCCTGACGCGTATTCGCATCTAAAACAGGAAAAAAAAACTTCTTTAAGCAACCCATTCTTCCCCCCACCACCACCCCCTTCCCCCCCTCAAAGAAAAGGAAAAAAAACGCACCAGGAGAAAGCGTATTGGCGAGCAGAGTTGTAGGATCCATGGAAGCAAAGACAAAAAAAAAGAGGAAGAACAAGGGGGGATGAGAGAAGTAGAGGCGAGTCAGACAAAGGAGAGGAAAAAAGGAAAGAAGTTCAAAAGTGATGGTTGACTTATTATAATCAATTTTCACACATCTTCATTTCCGTCCATCATGGCCGATCGCGTGCGTCAAAAATCATTATTTTATCCCTAACTCATTCCCTGTCTCTCTCTTTCCTCTCTCTTTCTCTTTCTTTCTTTCTTTCTCAGAGCAGGAATCATCCAACACGTAGTGGAGGGACCCTCGGCGCCAATGAGAAACCCAAACGCGAAGCCATCCTTGATCTCTCCAAATACGTCAACCAACCCATTCGCATTAAACTCATGGGTGGTCGACAAGTAGAAGGAACACTCAAAGGCTATGATCAACTGTTAAACCTCGTCCTCGACAACGTCGAAGAATATATTCAAGGTAAATATTTTTTTTTAGAGTTCAATAACACATGCGTACACACATGTTTACATGCGCACACACACAGAACCAGAACCACACACGCGATCATTGGGACTCGTGGTGGTTCGAGGTCCCCTTATCACCATTGTCAGCCCTATGGATGGCTCTGAAGAAATCGCTAATCCTTTCACGGTCCAAGAGTAAAAAAAAAAAGGGAGAGACAGGAAGAGAGAATTGTATCTCACAAGGTCAATCGACACTTGATCCTCTTAGATTCTCTCTTGATTGTCAATCCTTTCATGGTCCAAGCGTAAAAAAAAATGTAGTATACACCGTCGTGATGTCGAAAGAGAGAGAATTCTATATCCATATATAGCAACTAATGTGATACTTGTCGCATGATTCCAAATTTAGGATTCAGAAAGGCTGTCCCAGCATAGTATAACGATACAACCAAACAAAAAAACTTGCCTACACCAAAAACCTAACCAAAAAAAGCGTAAGAACAAAAGAATCGAACGAAAATTTCTTTTAATACCTTTTTTCCCATCACCAGACACCACAATTAACAACCACCTATACAATTACAAAAAGAGCACCCAGAAACCAACGA
>Ga0153987_1000537_pt1 | contig 11692 bp, 18 predicted proteins | sample TSNC071MetaG_FD_102279 | JGI IMG/M metagenome (GOLD analysis project Ga0153987, IMG submission 102279) | Attine ant fungus gardens microbial communities from North Carolina, USA - TSNC071 MetaG | ecosystem: Host-associated > Fungi > Mycelium > Unclassified | place: USA: North Carolina, William B...
AGGGTGCAAGAATAAAGTTTGAAATTTGGACAGACCATAAGAACTTAGAGTACTTTATGACTAGTCAAGATCTGAATCATAGACAGGCTAGATGGGCTCTATATTTGTCTAGGTTTGACTTTATACTTAAGCATGTACCAGGGAGTAAGATGGAAAAGGCAGATGGGTTAAGCAGAAGAAGCAATTGGGAGGGAGGAGTGAAAGGAGATAATGAGGAGAAGACATTGGTAAAGCCTAAGTGGTTGGAAGTGAAGAGAATACAAGTAGCAGAAGTTATAGTGGAGGGGATAGACATATTGGAGAAGATTAAGAGATCAGAAGCAAGAGATGATGAGGTGATTAAAGCAGTGGAGGAAATGAAAAGAGCAGGAGTGAAGATGCTAAGAGATGAAGAGTGGTGAGAGGAGGATGGATTGATATTGAAGGAAGGGAAGGTTTATGTGCCCAAGGATGAGGCACTAAGAGTAGAGATAATTAGACTGCATCATGACATGCCTATGGGGGGACATGGGGGGCAATAGAACAGCAGAGATGGTGACAAGAAACTTCTGGTGGCCAGGGGTCACTAGAGAGGTGAAGCAGTATGTGGAGGGGTGTGATGCCTGCCAAAGGAACAAGAATTGCACAGAACAACTAGCTGGAAAGCTAATGCCCAACTCAATCCCAGACAAAGCATGGAGTCATATCTCAGCAGACTTCATGACCAAGCTACCATTGGCACAGGGATACAATAGCATACTTGTAGTAGTGGATTGTTTTACAAAGATGGCACACTTTGTGCCTACAATGGAAAAGACTACAGCAGAGGGACTTGCAAGGTTGTTTAGGGATAATGTATGGCGGTTACATGGACTACCTAAAAGTATCATATCAGATAGGGGTCTGCAATTTGCAGCAGGGCTGATGAGGGAGTTGAATGGGTTGTTGGGAATTTTGACTAAGCTGTTGACAGCATTCCACCCTTAGACAGATGGTCAGACAGAAAGAATGAATCAGGAACTGGAGCAGTATCTGAGGATGTTCATTGATCATTGACAAGAGCAGTGGCCAGAATGGTTGGGAACAGCAGAGTTTGCCTACAATAATAAAGTGCACACAGGAACAAAAGTGTCACCTTTTGAGGCTAACAGTGGTCAAAGTCCAAGAATGGGATTTGAATTGAGCAAGAAGGGGAGGTATGAGGGTGCAGAGAAGTTTGCTAAGAGGATGAAGGAGGTCCAAGGAGAAGCCAAGGCAGCACTTGCTAAGGTGCAGGAGGACATGAAGAAGTATGCTGATAGACATAGGTCAGAGGCAGTAGAGTACAAGGTGGGGGACTTGGTGCTGCTCAGTACTAAGGACCTTAAGTGACAAATGATCGGTAGAAGATCTGAGAAATTGACAGAAAGATTTGTAGGACCTTACAAGGTCAAGGCAATTGTTTCAAGTAATGCAATAGAATTGGATTTGCCTACTATAGTTAAAATACATCCAGTAGTCAATGTTAGCAGAGTAAAATGCTACACTAGTCAGGTAGATGGTCAGAGAAAAGAGATGCCACAGCCTGTGATTATTGAGGGAGAAGAGGAATAGGAGGTAGAGAGAATATTGAATAAGAAGAAAGTATGGAGGAAGGATAAATACTTGGTGAGGTGGAAGGGGTTTACAGCAGAAGGAGATACATGGGAAAGCTGAGAAAACTTGGAGAATGCTGTTGACCTCCTAAGGGAGTTTGAAGAAGAGTATGGGAGGAATAACAGAGAAGTGAGGAGACAACTGTAAAGGTTGACTCAGTTCCTGGGCCAGAATTAAGCCAACTGCCCTCTAAGTCAGCATTGACAAAGAGAACTTGATGGGAGTTCTCATGTCAGTAACTGATGGTAACCCCCAAGCCAGTATTGAGCCAACTGCTTAGGAAGTTTCTTTCAGGGTTAGAAAGAGAACTCAATAGAGTTCCCATTAAATTACAAACAACCTATATACTCATACAGTGTTTGTACTTGTATTTACTATCTTACAGCCCTCAATATATCCTATGTCTGATTGCTCCTTTATCATTGTCTACAGACCCTCATAAGGGTCACACATCTCTCCCATACTGTCACACTCTTCATCTGTCACTTCATAGTGCAGATATTCACTATTAACTAATCTCTCTTTGTTGTCTAACTCTTCAATATAACTGGGGGTTATGACAAGCCCCATCATCACACGACATGTCAAGGCAACAACATGTAGTGCTAGCTAAGTCCTGAGCTGGAATTAAGCCAACTGCTCTCTTATCAGCATAGACAAAGAGAACTCAATAAGAGTTTCCACTGGATTTATCTCTACTTATATACAAACTAATCTATTTGCTGTCATTTGTACATACATGTGCTTGTCACATCAGTATTGAGTCATCTTGTTATTAGGCCATGTGTTGCGTCAGCTAATTCCAGTGGCTGGAATGAAGCCAACTGCTCCCTTTATCAGCGATTGACAAAGAGAACTCGATAAGAGTTCTCGCTGCATTGTGCCCTACTTATATACAAGATTATCTATTTACTAATGTTTGTCCATGCATGTGACTGTTGCGTCAGTATTGAGTTATCTTGTCGTTAGGTCACGACTCTTTTATAAAATAAATGTAAAAGAAAATGTAAAAGAAAATAAATAATGACTTAGCCATTGTGGCTAGTTGAATACCTGTGGGGGCGATTCATGACACCACCCCCCTCTCAAGTTTCCTTGTCCTGAGGATTTTTAGAGCTTGTTTGAGGTGTCTCCTAACTGCCCCATTTCATCTTCTTTATCCCACTCCTTGATCTTTTCTCTCTCTTCTTCAACAATTTCACAGACTGCAGTCAGTCTCCTCTTCACCTCTCCTGCCAGTTTCATGTTCTTCCAGCCCTTCCAATTGCACTCCAGTCTTTGCTAGTACTGTCTGTCATACTCTCTGTCTAACCATCTGAATAGCCTCCTGGTAGTCTATCAACCAGGAAATCCTCCTCTCCAGTACTCTTTATCATTCTCTGTTTCCTCCTGTCATCTCACCTCCCTATTATCTTCTTTTATTCAGGATCTTTTCTACTTCCCACTTTTTTTCCCCCTCTACAATAACAGGTCATGGTACCTCCTTTCTTTGGCCATTTACTTGGTTAACATATTGCTTTATCCTACTAACATTTACTACTGGATGTATCTTAACAGTAGTTGGCAAATCAAACTCCACTATGTTATTAGAGATAATTGCTTTAATTTTGTATGGACCCACAAATTGCTCTGTAAGTTTTTCTGAGTGTTGTCTGACCATTTGCCATTTGAGATCTCTAGTACTGAGCAGCACCAAGTCTCCAACCTTATATGCAACTGCCTTTGTCCTATGCCTGTCTGCATACCTCCTCATATCCTCCTGCACTTTGGCCAGCGCTGTCTTGGCTTTCTCCTGTACTTTCTTCATTCCTTCTGCAAACTTTGCTGCCCCCTCATACTTTCCTTTCTTCCTCAATTCAAACCCCATCCTTGGGTTTTGACTGTTGTTAGGCTCAAATAGCAACACTTTAGTTCCTATGTGTGCTTTGTTGTTATAGGCAAACTCTGCTGTTCCTAACCACTCTGGCCACTGCTCCTGACAATGATCAACAAACATTCAGAGGTATTGTTCCAGTTCTTGGTTCATTCTTTCTGTCTGTCCATCTATCTGTGGGTGGAATGTGGTTGACAACTTGGTCCTAATTCCCAATAACTTGTTCAACTCCCTCATTAACCCTGCTGCAAATTGCAGACCCCTGTCTGAAATGATACTTTCAGGTAGCCTGTGTAACTGCCACACATTGTCTCTAAACAACTGTGCCAATCCTTCTGCTGTAGTTTTCTCAGTTGTAGGCACAAAGTGCACTATCTTTGTGAACCAATCTACCTGTCAGAGTAGCCAACTCCAAGCCAGAATTAAGCCAACTGCTCATTATCAGCGTTAGACAAAGAGAACTCATTAGAGTTTCTACTTTATTGGTCTACCTACTTATACATGCTACTACTGGTTTGTGCACATTATTCCCACACCTCCATGTGACATGTGACATGACCTCTGATGTGACTTTGTCACTCCTTATGTCACATTGTGTAACATAACTTTTCCACACTATAAATAGAAAATAAAATAAAAGAGAATGAAAAGAATATTAAATATTGACTTAGCTGTGATTGCTAGTCAATGGTTTGCAAAAGGTGGTTTATGACACTTTCCTGCTGGCTGTTCTGTGCAGTTTTTATTCCTCTGGCAGGCATTGTACCCCTCCACATATCTTTTCACTTCTCTAGTGACCCCTGGCCACCAGAAATTCCTTGTCACCATTTCTGCTGTCTTCTACTGTCCCCCATGTCCTCCTATAGACATGTCATGATACAGCCTAATTATTTCTACTCTCAGTGCCTTGTCTTTTGGCACATAGACTTTTTCTTTCTTTAGCATTAGCCTATCTTCTTCTCTCCATTCCTCATCTCTCAGTATCTTCACTCCAGCCTTCTTCATTTCTTCCACCACTTTTATGACCTCATTATCTTTTGTCTTAGATTTCCTGATCTTTTCCAAAATATCTACTCCTTCCACAATTACTTCCCTAGCTCATATGCCTTTTACCTATTCTGGCTTCAAGAGCATTCTTTCCTTGTTGTCTCCTTCTCCTCTCTTCTCCCAGTCACTTCTCCTACTCAATCCATCTGCTTTTCCCATCTTACTTCCCAGTACATGTTTCAGTAAGAAGTCAAATCTAGATAAATACAGAGCCCATCTTGCTTGTCTACAATTTAGGTTCTGGCTAGTCATAAAATATTGTAGGTTCTTATGATTGGTCCAAACTTCAAACTTAATCCTTGCTTCCTCCAGAAAGTGTCTCTACACTTCCAAGCATCTAATTACTACTAACATTTCCTTGTCATGTATCTCGTAGCTTCTTTCAGTTTCATTGAATGCCTTTGAGATGAATGCTATGGGTTGCCATAGATCATCCTCACATTTTACTGACAGTACTCCTCCAGTTGCAAAGTTTGACATGTCTATCTCCACCCTAAACTCTTTATCTAATTCAGGGGTAGCCAATACTGGTCTTGTGGTAAATACTGCTTTTAGCTGCTTGAATGCCACTTGTTGCTCCTCCCCTCACTTCCACTTCTCATCCTTTCTTGTCAGTTGGTTCATGGGCAGTCCTACCTTTGTGAAGTCCTTTACAAATCTCCTGTAGTTATTTGCCAAGCCCAGGAATTTTCTAATGTCCCTTATGCATTGTGGTGTTGGCTACTTCAACATCCCTTCCATCTTTTCTTCCTCTATTTCCACCTTTCCTTTGCCCATTACTACACCCAAAAATGGTACCTTCCTAGCCTTCCACACACACTTCTCTGGTTTGACATAGAGGTTGTTTTCCTCTAGTTGTCTTAACACTTCTTCCACCATCTCATTGTAACCTTCCTCCGTTTCTGTGCCCACTAGTATGTCATTCACAAATGCTACCACCTTCCCTTTGTTAATCATGTCCCTCAAGATTTTGTTCATCATTGCTTGGAACATGGTGGGTGAGTTTGTCATCCCAAAAAACATAACAACTGGTTCAAACAACCCTACATGTATAGTGAAGGCCGCCTTCCACTCATCTTCCTTCTTAATGCATACATTATTGTAACCCCATCACAAGTCCATCTTTGTAAATACTTGCTTACTCCCCATATTGTCTACCAACTCTGTAATTAGTGGCAAGGGATAGTTGTTTTTTATGGTTTGCCTGTTTAACTTGTGATAGTCCATGACCATACACTTTCCTCCATCTTTCTTCCCCACAAAAAATACTAGTGATGTCTGTTCTGGCTTTGAGGGTCTAATATAACCCTTTTTGAGATGTTTGTCCACAAACTTCTGCACCTCATCTCTTTTGTTTCTAGACAAAGGGTACACTCTAGCTTTACTTGCTTTGAACTCTTCTCTTAAGTCAATTGCATGGTCCCAGACTTTCCTAACCAGCATCCTTTCCAACTCTACCTTTCTGAATACCTTCAGCTACCAATGGAATTTATTTGGCACCATTCCTTTGATCTTCTGGTCATCAATTTCCATTTCTTCCTCTCTTCCCTAGTCTTCCTTCTCATCTGCTGCCCAATTAATTGCTTTCTCTTCTTCCATCTTCCTTGTTTCTCTTCTCCTCACTTTCTCCTCCCTTTCCTTTGCCTTCCTGCTCCTATTATCTTTGCCACACCATGGTGGGCACCTTGTCATCTTGACTTCTCCCTTTTCCCAGTCTATTTCTGGGTTGTGTGCTGCCAACCTATAATTTATTCTACTCATAAAATCTCGATAGTTTCTCGCTAATATGTAGAAGGATGAAGACATGCCCAGTATCACTTCTGTCCTTCCTAAGTTACACACATTGAACTTTATTCTCTCTTGATGCCCCTTGTAATAAATGTTGCATTCTACCTCATGCGTGATATCTCCTCCATTATTATTACTTCCATCCATATTCATTACTTTCAATAGTCTCTCCAACTTTTCCATCTTGAATCCACTCTTCTCTACAAACTTCTTATCTATGAACATCCTTGTATCTCTGCTGTCTAGGAGTGCTTTTACTATGACCCCTTCATGGGTGTTGATCTTTTCCATCCCTATTCTCATCCAAACTTCCCTCAGAGGTCATATTGTGTGCCTCAGTATCTTTTGCTCCTCCTTCTTTGGAACTTATTTTACCTCCCTGCCTTCCTTGTCACAGATTTTACATATCCCCTTATATTTCAGGGCTCCTACCCATTTCCTTCCACACAAGTTACATCCATTCTTGAACTTCCTCCCTTGCGCCACTTCCCTGTCCAATATTTCTTTGTATGGCTCACACTCTGCACATTACATATCATGTACACACTTCTCCTGCATGAAGTTGTCCTCCTCCTTCACTCCATTCTCTCCACAATACCTGCATGTCACTACTGATACCACATACCACCTTCTTCCCCTCTGTTCAATCCATCCCTGTTCTCCTCTTTTCCACAATTGCCCCATCCTTTCCACTGCTCTTTCTCTTTTGTGCCACTTCCTTAACACCTTCTCCTCCTCCGTTCTTCTGACCTCCTTGTGCTGTGCTTCTCCCTTCTTTGGGTGCACCACTTTCTTTGGACATGCCCATAGGTAGTGCTCTTCCTCCTCACATTCCCAACACTTTACTCCTTGCTGCACTTCTCTCCTTATAGAGCGTACTGTCTTTTTGTCTTTCCCACCACTCATCACCCTACTCCTCAAGTTGCTCCACCAATTTTGGCAGAACCCCCCTCTTAGCTCCCTTTCCCTTATCCTCTCCTCATACTAGCAATGGCATGCTATGTGCCCAAACCAATTGCATTGCTTGCAGTGACAATCTCCCCTGTATCCTTTAAAGGCATTGATTTGTTGTTGAGTTAAGGACATGGTGTTATGCCCTTGAGTTGTTGTAAAAGAAAAAAAAGGATGAATTTTATGTTGGTCGAGGTGACCATTGTATTTGTGTGCTTAGATGTTACAGCTACTAGGGCACACAACCTTTACCCAGCTAGCTAGCCTACCAACTACTGACTACTTGTTCCTAAGAAGGACATCCCTAAGCTAAGCAGTGCTTTAAGAGCCAGCTGCTATTCCTCTGTGTGTATGAGTGACAATGACAATGCACCCCAGTACAAGGTAACTAAGGAAAAATAAACTATCTAACACCCCAGATTAACAGGTCTGGACTCGACACAACTGCCCTGGGCTAGCCAAAGTGTCTCCCCCTTCAGTCTCTCTACTGACTGATAAGTCCCCTTAAAGCTAGGGCTTGCTTATGTATGGAGGTGGCTTTGGTCGCAATGACCTAAGTGTCATGAACCACCCATTTAAATCATGACTAAGTCATATTTATATTCTTTTCCTTTTTATTTCTTTTCTGTTCTATTAATAGCATGGGAAAGTATGTCACACAATATGACAGAAGGAGTGACAAAATGTCACATGAAAAGGTCACATCACAAGTCATGTCACAAGTCATGTCACAAGTCACATATAGTTTGGTTGGGTTTGTAGGTTAGGTGGTGCACAGACCAACAGAAATATATATAAGTAGACAGACTTAATAGAATGGGAACTTTAACAAGTTCTCTTTGTCAACTCAGATAAAGAGTGGAGCTTAGACCTAACTCAGGGTTTGAACTCTAACACTAAGCTGAGTTGTCAAATTAAATGGACAAGCAACAATTGAGATGACCACTGACTTAAGAGTGAATGGCAAAGTTGCAAGGTTACCAGAGTATGGATATCAAGTTCTAGTGTAGTGTTAGCTAAGTCCTGAGCCGGAATTAAGCCAACTGCTCTCTTGTCAGTGTAGACAAAGAGAACTTGATAAGAGTTCCTGCTGGATTCATCTCTACTTATATACAAACTAATCTATTTGCTGTTGTTTGTACATATGCATGCTTGTCACATCAGTATTGAGTCATCTTGTTGTTAGGCCACAGCTCTTTTATAAAATAAATGAAAAGAAATATAAAAGAAAATAAATAATAACTTAGCCATGGTGGCTAGTCAAATACCTGTGGGGGTGATTCATAACACAACAGCAACAACAACCACAATAACCACCTACTGCTCCTACAATGGAGCAACTCCTACATTTCATAGCTTAACAATTGGAGGCAATTGCCATCCTCCAACTTCTTGCCATGTAAGCAGCAGTACCAGCAGCTGCACCAATAGCAGAGGTAACCCTACCTTCTAAGTTCAATGGAGAAAGGGGTCAGGTAGTAGGCTTTGTCAATGCCTGCTGCCTGTTTATACAGATGAGGATGGAACAAGTGGGAGAGAGGAGTAGAATTAGCTGGGTGCTGTCATATGTGCAGGGAGGAGTAGCCAAAGTATGGAAGGATAACGTCTTGGATGAAATCACAAAAGGAATGTCAATGGTGCAGATGGTGGGAGAGTTGTTTACAAAAATATGGCAAGAGTTTGGGGAGTTCAATAAAGAAAGTAGAAAGGTAGATAAGCTGAGGTTGTTAGAGCAAGGGAGTAAAACAGTGGATGAGTACATACAAGAATTTAGAAGGGCAGCAAGAGGAAGTGGTTATAAAAGAAGGGCATTGGTAGAGGAATTCAAAAGAGGATTGAATGGAGTAGTGAGAAGAAGGTTGGCAGAGGCAGAAACACCTCCTACCACAATTATACAGTGGCAGGAGAGGGCAGTCCAACTGGACTGCAACATGAGACAAAGTAGGGTAGAGGAGAGAATTCTGGGAGCAAGAGGAGAGAATGTGGCATGCTGTAAGGATCAAGATTAGCCAGGACAACATCTCAATCTCACTCAAGGTAGTGGTACCAAGAGAACTCAATAGAGTTCCTGCTCAATTGTGCCCAGACTTTATACTACCTTACATGGTCTATGTGTACTACTGACTAAGTGGGCTACTCTATGACTCATCTAGTGATCCCATCTTATCTCCCCATCACTGACTGGCAAAGTGTGGAGATCCTGAGCCTACAAGTCTATATAAGGGTTGGCCAGCCCTTCTATGTCCAAGTCTAAGTCCTAACCATTGTCCCTTAATTCTACAATCCTTGGAGAGTCTTCTTTCTCCAAGTACATATCATACAGCTCCTCAATGGGGTATAGTCAATTCATGACATTACCCCCTCTTTTAAGGTTCTTCCTCCAGAAGAACATTCTGCCTTTTCATTTCCTCCAACTCCTTTCCAATTTCTCCAAATACTCTCTCTCAAACCTTCCATCATCCCATCCATACAGCAATTTTGCTGTGTATTTTCCTGGCAACTTACTTCTGCAGTAAGTACTATCTTCTTCTTCCCTAATCCTCCTTTCCATCTCCTCATACCCTCTCCCATAGTCTCTTAGCACTTTCTGTGCATTTCCCAAATTCTCCACATTTTCCCACATGTCTTCTTCTGCCATGTATCCTTTCCAATGTACAAGATATTCTACCTTGCCATATCTCTTCCTTTTACTCAAAATCCTCTCTACCTTGTATTCTTCTTTGCCCTCTATTATTATGGGTGGGGATGGTACTACTCTCTGTCTTACTACTTGCTCTGTATACCTATGTACTCTACTCATGTTAACTACCAGATGTATCTTAACTAAATCTGGTAGTTCTAACTCTACTGCATTTGATGAGATTATCCCCTTTACTTTATAAGGGCCTACAAATTATTCTATGAGTTTGTCTATCCTCCTCCTGACCATCTGCCATTTTAGATCCCTAGTGCTCAACAACACCCTGTCCCTGACTTTGTACTCCTCTGCTTCCCCCCTGTGCCAATCTGCCTGTTTCTCCATCTCTTCTTGCTGTAAGGATCTGTCAGCGAAGTGTTAGCGACCGACCACAAGTGGCAGTGGTGCCAAGGAAGGGACTTAGGTGGATAAATGGATAAGAGGATTGCCACTCGTAAATTGGGAAGATAAACGAGAACTCGACAAGAGTCCTTCTAGTATTCTCTACCTATTTATACAAGAGATCTACTAGGTATTCACATGCGACTAGGTACTCTAATATTAACTGTATTTCCCATGTCCATCTGGTATCATGTGTCGAGCATCCAAGTGTCGTGTGTCCATGTCATGTCCCTGACAGGACTGTTCCCATGTCATCCTATTATTATTACACCTTCCCAGAGGTGTCACTCTAACTTCCACAGCTGTCCATCAATGACAGCCACCGTCTCCTGATGTCAGAAGGCCTGTCCAAGGCAAATCATAACATGAAGCGCCTCAAGGGCCCACTCGATGTTAGAGTAGACAAGAAGAACTCGTGAGAGTCCTCATTTATTCGGTCTATCTACTTATACACAATCCTACTGGTCTGTGCACTACTTTCCCACACCTTCATGTGACATGACCTGATGTGACCCTGTCACTCATTATGTCATATAGTGTGACATATTTTCCCACGCTATAAATAGAACAGAAAATAAAGGAAATGAAATAGAAAAGAAAATACATATTGACTTAGCTGTAATAGCTAGTCAATGGTCTGAACTGGCGGTTCATGACACTTGTGCTTTCTTTAGTGCCGCCTGTGCCTCCTCCTGTATTCCCTTCATTTTTGTCATAAGTTCCTCTGCCTTCACTACCTTCCCTCTCTTCTTCAATTCAAACCCCATTGTCACGAACTGACTAGACCCCATCGAGGAACTGTATGATATGTACTCAGAGGGAGAAGACACTCTGAGGATTGTAGAACTAGTAGACGACGGACTGGACTTTGGCTCGGACATAGAAGGGCCGGCCAACCCTTATATGGACTTGTAGGCCCACGATCTCCACGCTTCGCCAAATCAGTGATGGAGTGATAAAATGGGATCAGTATATGAGTCATAGAGTAACTGCTTAGTCAGTACTGCGCACAGACCATGTAAAGTAGTATAAAGTCTGGGCATGAATTGAGCGGGAACTCTATTGAGTTCTCTTGACCATTGACCTTAGAGTTAGGGCAGCGGCTTCATACCAGCCAACCCTCTTCGATCCTTACACCCATCCTTGGATCTCAACCACTGTTTGCCATGAAAGGTGACACTCTAGTGGAACTGTTCATTTTGTTGTTGTAAGTGAACTCTGCCATGCCTAACTAGTCTAGCCATTGCTCCTGATGGTAGTCTATGAACATTCTCAGGTACTATTCTAACTTCTGATTTATGCATTTGGTTTGCCCATCAGTTTGCAGATGGAGCACTGTC
>Ga0153987_1000539_pt1 | contig 11674 bp, 13 predicted proteins | sample TSNC071MetaG_FD_102279 | JGI IMG/M metagenome (GOLD analysis project Ga0153987, IMG submission 102279) | Attine ant fungus gardens microbial communities from North Carolina, USA - TSNC071 MetaG | ecosystem: Host-associated > Fungi > Mycelium > Unclassified | place: USA: North Carolina, William B...
ACATTTGTTACAAGATGCAAAATTATTATTATTCTGAAAGGCCCAATAGATCCATCCTTGAGGAACAGCCTCTCCCATCTGAATTTGTACCTCCCACAGCTGATTTTTGTGCTCTTCCTGCTCCTCTGAGAATTCCAAACTGGTCTGATCCCAGCCTTCAGTCCATCCATAACTTCCGTAGAACAAATCACAGAAATTTGACCACGAATAATCCAGCTTGAGCATGTAGTGCTTCCAGTAAACTGTTGCACACAGTCTGTGAGTACAGTGGACCAGATGTTGAATTCGACAGGATCGGAGAATGATCAACTCAATTGAGTGATAGGTATGAGGGACAGTGTCTTTGAGGCGGTGTAAAGAAATGAAGCTGATGCATTTGCCGGTCCAGGATGTAGTGACAACGGCGTCGCATGGCGATACAGCCGTACGGCGATAAAGTAGTAGGCCAGGATAGACGATGGATTTCTAGAATTTCAATTCTGGCAAGGTTCGACGTAAGCTACTGAATGAAATCCTGACAGATGGCTGGCGATGATTTTCATAGCCGTTCTGCGAGTTTGAAGCGCTATATGACGCAGATGGCGTCCTTTCTGACCTAGTCAATGGCTGGGAGGATGTCCCGGTATCGGAGGGCGCACGGTTGGATGTAGATGCTAGAACAGGCACTGACCAGTAATCCATTGGAGCCCTGGGCAGTTTTTGAGACACCAAAACAAGGAGTATGTCTATGGGACGTGGTTAAGGTCCGCAGCTTTGATGACGACGAAGTCGACCTCGATGATCCCCTGAGGGTCTATAAATAACCGCTGCTAATTGTTCAGTGAGCTGAGAGGAGAGCGCACAGAATTCCAGCGGCCTCTGGGCAGCGTCCAGGTCCATGAACTGGCCGAGGATGAATTCATCAACATTGTTGTTGTTGCCAATGGCCATGTGCGGGGCGTGACCCCCAGCTGCTTGGGCAGGGCAGACCAGCCGGGGCAGGGCAGATCAGCTGGGGTAGGGCAGGACAGAGGGGGACGGAGCTTCAGGATGGTCAGAGTCAAGCGAGAGGAAGACACACAGTTGGTATTAGAGGCTGTCAGGTCTGACGGCAGCGATGTTGCAGGCGGTGACCGGGCTGGCGACGAACCTCGAGTGCACAGTCTCAGACGACGACGGCGAAGGCGGTGAGGTGGGTCGGGATGGCGACTGGACCATGAGGTATCGATATATAATATATATAATGGTAAATACCTTCTTTTGCTTTTTCCTCCCATGCCTCTGGACTCCCCCCTCGTCCTCACCCACGACCACGACCCAGATGTCATCTTCAGAGCTCCATGGATGGCCCAACCTACAACCACCTGCCATGATCTCTTGTCGAATTCCCGTCATCTCTCTCACATCTACAATGACCTGCTTTCTCGACATCGTGCCCTCTCGGATGCCCACCAGGCTCTCAAGAATGAATATACCGTCCTTTGTGGCTCCTACGCCCGTCTTTCTGCCAAGCACCAGGAACATGTTAATGACGCCATCACCTCTCGTATCCAGTCCTGGCGCTACGTTGTCCGCGTAGAAGAGCTCGAAAAAGAACTGTACCTTCTCAGACAAGGCGACAAGCACTCAATGTGCGTATGCTGCAAAATTCCTACTTCCTGTGCTTATCTTTTGCTCAGAACACACAAACGCAAGTATGTTGATTTCGGAGATGATTTAGCAGGGTCAGAATCATCGGCTTTTCGTTCCTCACGTTCACACAGCCTGACAAATGATACCACGAATATACTCGCCAGCTTAATAACAGAGATTCCTCATGACACTTCCTCCGATATCCCCTCGCCAAAGCGACACAAGGAGTGTGGTTCCGTATCTGACCACGAACGTGCTTCTCCAAATGTCAGTGCTCACCAGAGTCTCATTGTTTCTCCCGCTCGAAATCCAATCCATCATCAAGAGAACACGACACCCGGAACCTGTCCTCGGCATATGTATTCAGCTCAGTTCAGTCCTCCTCAAACATTCTCAAAGACTAGATCGTCCCAGCGCAGATGGTCTGATATCGTTGATCCTCACGCCACTGCAGCCGCCATTGCAGCTGCGTTCTCACTGTCAGCTGTTGGCCAACCTGATCATTCTTCCTCTGCCGCCCAAGAAACCCCCTGGGCTGTTGTATGATACTCACATCTCTCGAACACAAGCGGCTATTGGGTTGACAACCTCCCCATTTTTCATTTATTTCACCAATATCTTTCAGGGAGCTGCCCACCGAGTCAAGCCCACCTTCATGTCACACTACTTCGCAATTTGCATGCGCGTGCCTTGCCCCGAATCTTTTGATCCAAGAATCTTACTAGTAACGTTTCTGCGTTAAGAATTATATATTGATGACGTACAGTCCATACCTAACCATGTTTTCTTCTATCAGAACATCCATTCAATACTGGAATTTGTTTAAAATGCGATCAGAAAGACATTTGGCGTGTAACTTGTAGCTGACGTATCAACAATTCCCTTGCTATATTGTATTTTATCCTTTTTTTCTCGTCATGTTGTTCTGCTTTACAGTTACTAGTTCACCTATTCGGTTTGCTTTCGTTTAAACTTAAGCCCTTCAACCTTAAACTGTGTCTACCTCTGCATTTTTTCTGCACAATTATGTTACATAGTAAATGTGATGGCAGTCTTGTTGTCAAAAATCGTTGGATTAAGTAATAAATCATGGTCGGAGCCGATCGTCACGATCGTCAGTGACATCATCTCTTCGGGGTTATTATTATTTCTACCAGAGCCCCTAGATACATAATCTAGCTCACAAAATCATCCCCGTCCGTTGATTCTGTAGTGTACACAGCACACAGACCATCATCACCTGCAGTGACAATGACGGATCCATTCAGGCCAAGCGACGCCCCCAGAACAGGACCCCGATGGCCAGTATGGGTCTGCAATGGTTTCCCAGTCCTGGTGTCCCATGTTTTTAAAGTCCCATCGGCGGATGCCGAAACCAACAAGTGAGTATGGGGAGGTGGATGTGAGAGCAGCTCCGTGATAGCATCTTGGTGCTCCACTGTGGCTCTCAACCTCATCGTGCTTAGATCCCATATACAAACCTTCCCGTCTGTAGCTCCTGTGACGACTATACCGGGCCCTTCATTGTTACCACTCAGACCAGTGAAATCGACAAAGACGACAGCCTCGATGCTCTCGTCTTCTCTGTGACCACCGAGTGTCGAAACTATTTCGCCCTTGGATAGAGAGATAACGCGGACGCCACCTGCTGCACCGCCAACGACGGCGAGTGTCGAGGAAGGATTGACAGCAAGGGAAGTGATACCATCGAGCTTGAACCGACCATCGTCTGGGGTCAGTTTGAAGACTGGGATCAAGGAACGGGGATCCCAGAATATAAGGATGTTGTCGGCATCAGCTGAAATGATACGCTTGCCTATGGGCAGAAAAATGAGATAGGATACATTGAAGAGAAGGAATAAAACTATACCATCTGGTGTGAATTCACCGCAATTGACAGGGCCGCTATGTCCAGCAAATACTTGCATTGTTTTCCCAGAAGGCACTGCGTCAAAATGAGCATCCGCTTGGATCAAGAACGGAAAGTGACACACGTTGCCATAGCCAGAGTGTTGAGTCGTTGGACCCTGCTAGAAGGATACTGCCTTTGGGATGCCACCGGAGGAACTGAACGATAGACAGATCAGACCTTGTGGATATGACCAGAAGGACCACACACCATGACTTCATCAGGACCTTGTAACTCTGTGAGAAATTCCCAGATACGGTAATCATCCTTTCCCTTTGTTTTTCCTACTCGTCGCCAAATCCGAACTTTGCCATCCATTCCCCCTGTAGCAACCATCTCTCCATCGTGACTCCAAGCAGTTGATATGACACTATCAGTGTGTCCAGTCAACTTGACCACAATTTCGCCGTCGGTAATGTCCCAAATGTATCCCATATCGTCTTCGCCTCCAGATGCAGCCAGCGGTTCTGTGGGATGACAAGATATAGTAAATACGGAGGATTTGTGGCCTTTGAAGTGTTGAACAGAGTTGTCTTCTACAGACCCCATAATTGCAGATGAGGTACCATCGATATTTGGGAGATCACCGATGTCATTGTCTTCGTCCATCGGTTCGTCGCCATCGTGTCCTTCTAGGGGGTATTCCTCAAGGACATCATCTTCGGTGATGAATTCCGCCTCTCCATCTTCTTGGTCATGCTCGTGAGTTCCGATGTCGTGGGGCTGGCCTTGGCTGTTCGAAGTCATGAATGGGAGAATATTTTATTTATCAATTCGTTTTGCCAAAGAGGTAGATTTCCATATCGGGCAGAGTCATATTCTTCCACGTGGCCAGGCGAACGCGTCGGTATTGCGTGTTGGTCGCTGATGATTTGTCGAACAGAAAATCAGAAATAAAAAATTCCATGAATAGGGGGGTGGATGACCAAGCATAAGTAATCAATCTCAATCTCCACGTCAGTCATCAACTCCCAATGAGGCTCTCTTTTGTGGTCGTCTCGTCGTTCTTGATAGCTATTGCTTCTGCCTCTAATGTTGTTGAACTGACACCTGACAACTTTGACAACATCATCGGTCAAGGAAAACCTGCTCTAGTTGAATTGTACGTCTAACTTACGAAAATATTGGATGTCATTGCGCTTATTGGCATTTCGATTCCTAGCTTCGCTCCGTGGTGGTGCGTCACATGTGTTTACGAATCTAATATATGGTATTCTGACGCTCTGGATTCTGCTTAGTGGGCACTGCAAAGTGCGCAATACGATACGAACACATGTTTCGCTAGACTGATGAGACCTCGTTTCAGAACCTGGCACCTACATATGAACAGCTTGCAGATGCATTCTCGCACGCAAAGGACAAAGTCGTAATTGCAAAAGTCGATGCTGACGGTGTCGGCAAGCCCTTGGGTAACAAATACGACGTCAAAGGATTCCCCAGTTCGTTCATTTAAATTTTACATGGTCACCGTATGAATGTATATTCAAAACAGCTCTGAAGTGGTTTGATCCTGCTGGAATACATGAAAAATACGAGAGTGGTAGAGATTTGGACAGTCTTTTGGCTTTGTACGTTTTTTGCCTTGATAAATATGACATCTCTTACCCTCCTTCTTTTCCAGCGTGACACAAAAATCGGGCGTCAAGTCTAGCATCAAACCACCCCCACCTCCAGAGACAACTATTCTCGATGTATATAATTTCGATGAGGTTGTCATGGTACGTCATTGTTTCTGCAAAAAGTGCTTTATCGTGTAGGTTAAATCTCTGGCATAGGATCCATCTAAAAATGTTCTGGTCTCTTTCACTGTAAGTATCCTTCTGGTGCTGGAAGCAATTTATTGATGAATTTTCAGGCCCCTTGGTGCGGTCACTGCAAGAACCTCAAGCCCACTTATGAAAAAGGTGAGTGTATGTGAAACTTGGTCACGAGCATCATTGTTACCAGGCCCATAAAGTTGCCCACGCATTCAAGCCGGAGAACAGTGTAAGCGTGTCATTTGTTCCTTGCTCACAGTTGAAGAGTTGAACGCAAAAGGCAGTGTATCGTGGCAAACATCGACGCTGATGATGCGAAAAACAAGGACATCGCTAGGAAATACGACGTTAGCAGTTACCCTACCCTTAGGTTCTTTTCCATGGACAACAAGGATGGTATACCGTATGAAGGCGGCAGGTCCGAAGTCGATTTTATCAACTACCTGAACGAGAAGTGTGGCACTCAAAGGAAAATAGGTGGGGGTTTGAATGACCGAGTAAGCATGAACATCAGTTCTCTTTTTTTTTCATTGCTGATTTCTGCGGTTTTCCCACAAGGCTGGGCGTCTTTCATCCCTAGATAGCCTTGCCCAGGGATTCGCGAGTGCGAGTCATGCCTCTCAACAGGCTATCATTGGCGAAGCCCGCACCTTGACAGAGAACTTTCCAGCTGCCGAACAATACCTGAAGTTCATGGAAAAGATTGTCCATAAAGGTGACGATTACATTGAGAAGGAGCACAAACGGTCAGCAAACCCTTGTAACAATCTTCCTTCTTCACTGACTTATGCTGCCTCTGTGATTGTTCTTTTATTGGTTGCAACAGCCTCAGGTCCATTTTGGAGAAGAAAACATTGATGCCCGTCAAACTCGATGAACTCCAGATTAAGGCTAACGTTCTCCGTGCGTTCTTCGATGAACCCAAGGCGGAAGAGGAAATCAAGGTCGCGAGAGAAGAAGCAGAGCTTTAAGCTTCGCTTGGTCGGTTCCCAAGATTCTTAGACTGAGTCGTTCATATCTAATGAGTTTCACTCTGTGGCTGACACGTAAGTACGTGGAGCTTTTGGGAATATGTTCGATCAAACTACTGGTCAAGGGTGGTTTACGCCATCTTTTCGTGGCCATATCACAAAATTTAATAGGATGACATTCATGTTATCGTTATCATTATTATTGCTGCTGCTGTGATTTCATCTACGAAACACAATGACCGAGCCAGATCCAGAGAAGACCCTAAGCAGGACTACCAAGTTCCTACTGACATGCCTCATAGTTTGGTCTGTAGATCACCCAGAAACCGGCAGGATTCACGTGCGGAGTTATCCTAAGCGCGAAATGTATTCCATTTCACGGAGTTTGTGCTCAAGTCATCAATGTTCTTAGACTCTGACTAGTGTTTATAAGGAAAGCTCCCCGATCAACGTGCTACTCGTTGTTCACGGCTCTGACCCAGGTGATGATTCGAAACCTCCTCTTGAATGTGATCACAGTTATACGGGGTAGTTCGAGACTTCTCCGTAAACGAATCCCGTGACACAATAAAGCTCATCAAGAAGGAAAACAGGGGGCGCGTGATGCATTTGAGTTATAGCTTGGGCGTAGGCATGGATGGAGGGATTCTTGATCTATAACCGCATCTTGTTCTACGAAATATCTTTGTTCTAAGCCAAACCAGCCGAATCATCTATACGCTTGAGGCATTCCTTTTGCTAATCTTTATAAGAATCGAGTCCAATCTGGTAAGTTGATTGAGTATACAATCTGAGGTATGAAATTGATAATAGATAACATGTTTTCTGCCCGCCTCAGATCATGCCACCTTTCACTGACGATGATGTTATCGAACCATTTATCCCACCGCTCTCCATGGAGAAATCAGAATTAAGCCCTGAAAGACTCTTGGTCCCGGCGGGAGCTCCATATTCCCTCGTTCCTCCCCCATTCATGCTACGGCCTAACGAGTATGATCAGCCGGTAATCCCTGACGAAGCTGATTACGAATCGTCTGATGTTGAGCCAAGCCCATTTTATATCCTTAAAATGTATCGATTTCGGCCCCGACGTGGGGATTGGAAACACATTTCGTCTAGAGGGTCCTTAGATGCCGATGATGATGATCCTATGATCAAGCCGCTCCCATCGTCAGTGCGCATCATTACATGGAATGTTGACATTATCGAAAACGTATGGCAAGGCCGGATTAATGGGATTCTGCGCCACTTACAAGAGGTTATTGATAGCCATGATAGAGGAAGGAGCGAAAGGTACAGAGGGGATGCAGTTGTCGTCTTGTTGCAGGAGATAACACCAATGATGCTCGACGTCATACGTACCGACGACTGGGTCCGGCGCACGTTCGCGATAGTCCCTCTAAGAGAGGACAAATGGCCGAGGCAAGCTTGTCGCGGTAACATAACACTGGTGTCCAGGGATTTGGAAGTGGTGAAAACACAGATTGTTCATTTTCGTACGACAGACGCGCAACGGACAGGTCTTCTGGTGTACGTGCAGTTGTCGGCAACTGGAAAAACTGAAGACAAACGAACCATTTGTATTGCCAACACGCATCTCGAGTCTCTCCCGAGCAGTGAACGTAAGAGGGCCAGACAGCTGGAGGCATTGGCACAGTTGTTGAAGCTTGATGGTGATATCGAGGGAGGGTTGATCGCAGGAGACATGAATCCAGTCGGGAAAATGGACTGTTTATTACCATGTAACCTAGGCTTGGATGATGCCTGGCAACGGGGGGACTCTGACCCAGAAGGATTCACATGGGGATATCAAAGCTCAGGCGAAGATAAGAAATATCCACCGGCTAGACTAGATAAAATACTCTATGTCCCGAAGCGAAGATACAGTGTCGATGAACCTCAGCGCATCGGGGTGGGTCTGAAGGTTGCAGTCACCGAGGAGAAATATTGGGTTTCTGGCCACTATGGTCTCCTAACAAGCCTCCGTATGGTCGGATAGTAGCTTGAAGACCCCAGACTTCGTATATGGCTGATTATAAAAAGATCATAAAAAGCCGCGGAAGTGACCGGCTAATCACGTTTTGTTTGTCCAGATAAACAATCCAGCGTCGGCAAATATATAGTGAGGCACGTTTTTCTTCCCATATTTTCCACGCTCTCCTTTTTCCTCTTTCCGGAACCCACAACCACAATGAAGGCTGTTCTCCTCCCACTCGTTTTTGCTGCTGGCGCTTTTGCTCAAGGGCAACTGACCATTAATACTCCGTGAGTGTCCCCTATTTGACGCGGTTAGCCGATTTACACGTCTGCAGCCCCAATGTCGTGGAGTGCCAACCTGTCTTACTTACTTGGTCCGGAGGACAAGGTTTGTTATTGCCAGATATATGTTTACTCATCTGCTCATCGAGTCCTGTAGCTCCGTACTTTGTGGTTCGTTTTTTTTGATCCTAACTGAATCCGCAGTTCTTGATCGAAATTTCTGTGCACTATTGGCAATGATAGAGGTGCGATCCTTTTTCATGCTGCGACATGTGTGTAGATTGAGTGCATAACAGCGTCCTTCCTGGTAATGACCCTACTGGTCAGGCTCTCGTGGATTTCGGCCAACAGAATGGAACGTCCGTAACTTGGCTCGTGAACCAGCAAGCTAGTAAGCGTCAAAATTCGCTGCAGGCTCTCCTGCTTACATGATCTAGATACTCCTCTCGGGCTTACTCTACGCGATAGCGTTGGCCAGGTAGCACAGAGTGCATCCTTCACCGTCAACCCAGGGTGTTCGTGTATTTATAATATCCCGGCTGATCGAAATCTTCTCACGCACAGAATAGCCTCACCTAGTTGTCTTACCCAAACGCTTTCCTTCTCTGGTGGCACTGGCGCTGCCCCTGCTCTGACAGGTGCTGCGACTACTTCAAGTGTTACAAGTGCTGTTACTGCCACTGGTGCTGTTTCCACTAACGGTGGTTCCACGAATGCTGCTTCTGCTGCCGCCACACCAAGGTTAGCATGAATCGTTTTTTAGGGATGGACCATTAATGCTTTGTCTAGCGCTTCTCGGGCAGCATCTGCTACATCTGCTGGATCCTCTGCTGGATCCTCTGCCACAAGCTCTAGTGCTGCTTCAGCTAACTTGGCCAGTGTTAGTGTTGTTGGTGTCATTGGTACCATTCTCGCCGCTTTCTTTGCTTGAACAGTCTATGGTGATGTAAAATCATAGTCAGTTGAGTTGTTTCTACTTAGAAGCATCTCAAGTTGACGAATAATGTCAGCTGCAGGAGTACTATGGAGGCCTATGACATTTTTACAATTTAATTATTTGAACTTTTGATTTATTCACTGGATGGTGTGATTTTTTAATCTTGTTGTACGTTTTTGATTCCATGACCTCGAAATCAAGATCAGAAGTCAGTGGCGTCTGTTACTTACCTTGGACTGTTTGCACTGTCTAAGCATCGGGGTGAAATTACATTTCTAAGTTTGATGCGTATGAGTCGCAACAAGGCGGGGTTTGAAATAAATGTCAAAACAGTTGTCTTGCTTTCGGGTGAAACGCAGTTTGACATGCAATATTTCAAACATCAGAATAGCGTTGCATCCAGTCAAATCCAGTCAAACACATGAGATATAGCATGTAGCAGTCAAGCGGTTAACTTGATAGCCAAGCCTCATGGCTGACAGCAGTAGCTTGATCTTCAGAGTCTAGGCACTCATCCCCCCCTTCTAACTCTCGTTCAAGATAGCCTATCATTGAGAATGTCTACCTGGTTCGTCGATGGCATAAAAATGATCAGAAACGATGATATCATCATTGGGTGCGACTATTGGCTTTCTATACGCTTTCTATACAAGGCCTTACAAAGGTGTCTGTCTATATATGTAGGTTTGTTGGACCAGTAGGAGCTGGAAAGAGTCATGTAAGAAGGTAAAGCAATTAGTTGAAAGAGGCTCAACAAGATATAGTTTATAGATCTCCTGACGGGCCAGCCCAATCACCGTACAGGACATACTTTGGATGCCGCTACTGCCCAGGTGAATGCTGTCCGTGTCAAACATCCGAAATATGGAGATCGAATCGTTCTGGTGGACACTCCTGGCTTTGACGACACTATCAGGTCATCCACCCAAGTCCTACGTATGATTCATTGTTGGTTTCAAAAAACGTGAGGCGAACAAGAGAGTTGAACGCCACCAATGGCGCTGAAGGTTATCGTCAGATATAGGAAAGGCATTAAACTCCATGGAGTTGTTTGTCTACACCGAATTTCAGACAATCGTTTGACGAAACCCTCGAAGAGCCTTTGCATATTCAGGGAATTATGTAGAGACTCCGCATCGACGCAGGTTGTCCTCGTGTCCACCATGTGGGGTGAGCTCGCGCTTGAGGACGGGATATCAAGAGAAAAGGAGCTGGAAGAACTTTATTGGAAACCTTTGATTGAGCGAGGCTCAAAGCTCGATCGCCTCAGCAACAGTGATCCAGAGGATGCCTGGCGAATCATCGAACAACTGATACAACGAAATGACTCGCGGACAATCGCGCAGCTACAAGAGGAGTTATTAAATCTCGGGTCAAGGCTCCAGGATACGCATGCGGGAAAAATATTGCAAAACTCACTTCAAAAAGCTCTTGCGGAACAGAAGAGTTCCTTGAAAGCAGTTATGTCTCAAAATCAGCGGCCGCTTGACCCAAGACTATTCACAAAATTGGCCAGAGAATATACCCGATGTGAAGATCAAACGAGGAAGGCGTTTGAAGAGATACGAAGATCGAAATTTGACCTGGGAGCTCAGATATCTGTCATCTTTTGCGGCAAGTCGAGTCGAGCAGTATGTTTTATTCTCCATTGTGAAACTCAAGTTCGGAGTAACATCTGATACCGCAGGCGAGCATCAAGGCTGATTGCACTTAGGCGATTACGACTGTCTCGATGGCACTTGTTATGGCGTTGACAAGATATGAGATGTTCCAATACTTTTCAGTCTCAGGCTCTTTGGAAGAAACTCACTGAATGTGAGCGGGTAGTTTGTATAGCGTGCATGGATTAAAGTTCAGTGAGCGTTCTTGAAACACGATATGACAGCCGGGTTCAAATGAGAGCTATGATTTTATCCTGGTGGTGATAATGTCATCTCAACTGAACTTCCCACGAAAGTAAAGAAGACGATGTACCTCTGTGTTGAGGTGCTCGTCGCAACACTAAGCGTACAAATTGCAGTGGGAACAACGTTGCGAATCGTCCATGTCGTGTATGACAGATCAACTTATACCTAGAAAAAATATTTTATTTCAACTGTCGTGCCCCTTGCTATTGTACATACTCTTACCTCATCATGACCATCAACAATCATAAATTCCCCTCATCACTCATGTAGATAGAGAAGATAGAGAATACCTCCTTGTTCTGTGTCAAATGTACAGCTACTCT
>Ga0153987_1000542_pt1 | contig 11635 bp, 11 predicted proteins | sample TSNC071MetaG_FD_102279 | JGI IMG/M metagenome (GOLD analysis project Ga0153987, IMG submission 102279) | Attine ant fungus gardens microbial communities from North Carolina, USA - TSNC071 MetaG | ecosystem: Host-associated > Fungi > Mycelium > Unclassified | place: USA: North Carolina, William B...
CGAGCGGTGCAAGTGAGTTCTGGATTTGTTGAAGTTGATCTGCTGACAAAATGATCAGCTTCTGGGAGAGGGTCAGTCCTTTGACGGCACAGTAGATTGTTAAAGGATGATGTAATGGTGCAGCCATGGGTGATGGCAGTTTTCTAGTCAAACAGAGCGATCAGTAGCTCAATCTTAATCATCCAACTAAATGACTTTGGCACAGTCAATATTAATAAAATAAAGAGGTTGTCGACGTTTTTGAAGGCTATCTAATCTCCAAAAACAGTGTAGTTTGTAATAGAAATATGAACAATGGACATAGAACAGAGCATTCACTTGCCTGGATAATCTAACCTCATTATTCACTCAGAGTTCACATATTTGAGGCGAGTTTTTTATCTCTGATCTTGATCACCACTTTCCCAAACTGCTTTCCGTGCTTCAAAATCTCAAAACCTTCTTCTGCAGATTCAAGACCATCGATGACATGAGATACAATGGGGACAATACGATGCTGAGTGAGAAAGTGGGTTGCGTCGATGAGGTCTTGTCGAGATCCCATGGTTGATCCTTTGATAGTGATCAGTCTGCTTCTCCTGGACCCCAAAATTTGAAGTATACCCATTAATTTCTGATTTTTCAAGACTTCACGCATGGTGAATGGGATAGACGGGGCAGCGGTCCTGTTCGGATGATGACGCTGAGGGATCAACAATGACAAGAAGTGACCCACATTCCATAACAAACGACTGCACCGCCTGGCTTTAGGAGCTTGGCCACCTTGACCATGATATCACCTCCTACCGAATCAATCACGGCATCCAGCTGTTGATGATCCAGAAGAGTTGCAAGCTGGGTGGGCCAGTTTGCTGACGCAAGAATGATGCCGAAGATGAGAGAGGAAGGGGAGGGGACTCACCATCTTTGTAGTTGGCGCCTGCTGTGGCGCCTGCTTGGATGGCTTTCTGGATTTTTTCCGCATGGCCGCTTGTGACGTATACAGATGCCCCCATTGCAATACATAATTGCATAGCAATGAGAGCGACACCTCCACCGATACCTGTGATGAGAACACGCTGACCTGGCTGAACATTCGCATTGACTGTTACTGCCCTGGTTTAGTTGGTACACGTTGAGTGTGAGAGGAGAAAGGACGGGACCTCCAGGCCGTTACACCCCCAAGAGGCCACGCCGCAGCCTGGACATCGGTTAGGTGATCGGGTGTTGGAATGACCTGATCGCGTTCCACGAGGATGTATTCTGAGAAAGTACCGATTGGGGGATTTGCTCCGCCACCCAGAATGCCGAAACTGTGTCGATCGCCATGAATGGAGAGTGCCCAAAACGGAATGGACCATACTCTGATTCGGGTGCAGTGGGATGCTTGTCCCAGCCGCGACTTGGGGTCAGAAACACGCGTTTGGTGACAAGAGGGTCGTTGGGTGTTCCGGATGCGACGACAGTCCCTGGAAGGGGGTCAGATGGGGCCTGAGGGGGACGAGATAGGGGTTGCCTGCGGCGTCTGCACCGAGAGTGGACCCGTACACGATTGCGGGATACATACGTTTCCTGATCCATATCTGAAACGGGTGAGCTGCTACAGCCGGTGATGGGGGTGCGCACCTCTCTGTGGTTTAGTGCCGCAGCAGCCGTGCTGACAAGGATTTCATGTGGCTGGAGCGTGGCGGGGACGGAGGCGTGGACGAGACGGACAGGGTCGTAGGGGGGGAGAGCGTCGGAGGGGAGGATTACGAGGGAGGAGGAGATCATGGCAGGGTGATAGAGTCGTGCGAAAATGATCAAGCGGAGGAGCTCACACGAGTCCGCGATGAATGCGACGCCGGACGACGCGATGCCCTCGACATCCGACTTTGTCAAGAAACTGTACAAGTGCGTCCTGTCTCCCTGCCCGAGCCACTGCCCCTGACGTCCAGCAGGATGCTCGAGGACCAGTCGTTCCAGAGCGTGGTCTGCTGGGGACCCCTCGGCGACTGCTTTGTCGTCAAAGTGCCTTTATTACTCTGCTGTCCTCCCAGTCATTCACATTCGTCCAGGACATGAACGAGTTCACCACAGCCATTCTTCCCCGCATGTTCAAACACTCCAACTTTGCGTCCTTTGTCCGTCAGCTCAACAAGTACGACTTCCACAAAGTCAAAAACTCAGATGATAACCACTTTGGAGAACACGTACCCTCCCCTGTCTTCTCTCCCCTTCGTCCCTGATTCCTCTCCAGAGCTGGACCTTCCGCCACCCAGACTTTCATGCCGACAGGCGCCACGCACTCGAAAATATAAAGCGCAAGGTCCCCGCTCAACGCAAAGCACAACAGGCAGCAGCAGCCGCTCAAGCTCACTCGGCTCTGCTTTCCCTCCCTTCTACCCCAAATACATCCCTCCTCGCAGCACCAACCGCACCACCCGTCGTTAGTGCCTCCATTGTCAATACCAGCACTGCCAATCCGCATCTGGCTCCAGCCCCAGCCCCAGCCCTCCAAACGCAGAATCAGTTTCAAATAGAACAACTCCAACTTCAAGTCAGACAATTAACGGAAGAAGGCGATGACTTGAGAGCAAGGATACGCTCTCTTGAGAGGAATTATGAAAACATCCTTGTTGAATTCGTTGGATTCCAGAGGGGGATGGCTCAGCAGAACGATCTCATCCACAATCTAACTTCCTATTCTCTAGGTAATGAGAGCGGTGAGTCCTTTTTTCGCAGACTTATTTGTCCTGGGTTATCCTTTTCCGCTCGTGCTGCACGCTACAGGCCCAACCATGACCTGCTCTACTCTATAAAGTTGCTATGACTGCAAGCGAATATGCTCGAGTCGTCTCTTTTCTTAATTTTAACCTTTCTTGGTCTCTTTCCAAGGGCCTAGTTCCTGTTCTCGAATGAGCGCGAACGCTGACTTGATTTCTCTTTTGACCTGGCTTGGCGGTCTCGACCATTGCCTTGGCAATCTGCCCAAACTTTCATTTCTTTGATTGTTTCGGTGCTATGTTGTTAGTGTGCGCGCACTTCTATGAGCGATGAATGATCGGCCTTTTGTTTATCTCCCACAACTAACGTAACCTTTTTCCCCCATGTTCTTACCCGTATGGTTAACCTCACCTCTGGCCGGCTCCTGTCTGTCTCTGATTATGTCTGTGTATACGCCTTATTCCCTGGCTTGCTTTCGGCGAAATCACCATCTCGCCACCCATGGTCTACACGGATTTACCCCCCTCGTTTATCTAGGAAAACTCAAAACAGGCTGTGCTTCAAATTTATTCAACCCCGAATCAACATCCCTTTCTTCGTCTAATTCTCTGCTCCCTCAATCTGCTGCCACGTCACAGCAGCAGCATCACCAGTCATCGCAGATAAACACCAAGTATCCTACACCCACCTGTGATGCGTCCACTACTACTATGTCGACGCCTGCGTCAACGTCAACGTCAACGCTGACTATGGATGTAGGTAAAGCTTCTTTAATGCAGATGAGTGAGATGAGTAAACGAGCCAAAAATTGGACACCTGTGGCAGACGCTGGATCTGTAAATTGGAACGGAGGCGAAACATCCTGCCCAACTCCTCCAGATCAGGATGCCAGCGGGTTGCTCTCGACGGGAACCTTGGGAGGGATTTCGAGGACGGAGGTTATTTCAAAAATTGAGAAGGTGTATAGGATGAGGACTAGTAGTGTCTCGCCCCCATTTGATGTGAGTACGAATCCTCAGTGGACGATTCCCTCTTCGTCCCCTTCGGTGGCACGACGACATCGACAGCAACAGGATGGAGGAGCTGCATCGACGCCTCCCACTCGAACATATAACACATGTGATACGCCAAACCACCCTGGGCCGCCGCCTTTACCTTCGTCTTCCTCTCAGCCACCATCTTCACAACCACAGGCGGAATCTCTGCCCCAACCTCCAACTGCATCATCCTTCTGGAATCTCGCAGGCAGTACAGTCGATGACTCAGAATTATCTAAGGCTTCGCTTGCACATGAAGGTTTACAAGTCTACACTGTCGGACAACTCATGCCTAGGGATGAACTGGTCTCGACTTCGGGAATGGCGACTCATCAATGGAATCTTGGTGCTTTGCCTCTTTCACTGATGAACGCAGGATCTAGCGGACTCGTGTGTGGGGATGATGTAGAAAGAGAGGAAGAGGAGGAGGAAGAGGAGGGGGAAGAGGAGGGGGATGAAGAGGAAGAGGAGAAGGTTATGCCGTCTCCTGTTAATGCTGCTTTTGCAGGACATACAACACTTCCGTCGTCAGCTACCTCATCAACCCCGGTTGTATCCAACAAAAACCCTAGGTCAAAGCGTCCTTTGCGAAGTAAACATAGAAGCAAAAGAAAAGGTAGTATTACTCCAACTATTGCTAGTGAGAAGAAATTGCGAGTGAGGAGGTCGACTTTTGTTCCAGGATGGGCTGTTCCACCACGAGTGTTGTTTGTGGATGATGATATTGTGAGTCGAAAGTTGGGCAGTAAATTCTTGCAGGTGTATGGATGCACGATTGATGTTGCTGTGGACGGCATAAGCGCGGTGAATAAGATGAATTTGGAAAAGTATGATCTAGTGCTGATGGTACGTTATGTTTTTTTTAATCTACTCGTTTGGATCGTGTGTGGTGAAACGTTTCGTTGTTGAAGGATATTGTGATGCCAAAGCTGGACGGCATATCTGCGACGTCGCTGATTCGCCAGTTTGATCACATGACACCGATAATTTCGATGACGAGTAATTCAAAGCCGAATGAGATTATGAATTATTATTCGTCTGGTGAGGGGTGTTGTTTTTTTTTATTTTGATTCCCCTTTTCTTCCTGTGTATTGATGTTGTGTGTATGGGAAGGGATGAATGACATTTTGTCGAAGCCGTTCACCAAAACTGGCCTATTCGAGATGCTTGAGGTGAACGTTTTTTTTTTTTTCAAAAAACAGAGAAGCAAAAGTGGCTAATGTCGAATCTTTGGTGGTGTTCTTATATATCTAGAAACATCTCATGCACTTGAAAGCCATTCAGCGAATGAGCAATAGAGTTCAACGTTCAATCGGTGTTCCTCCTTTATCGGATCCAAGATTTGAACAAGCTGTCATAGCTGGAGCGGCTGAACTCGTAGCATCTGCATCTGCTTCATGTTCTGCTTCACATATACCATTATCAACGCATTCACCGTCAACGATCACGACGACGACGACGACGACGATGACAACGCCAGAAATGCAGGCACCTCGGCATCACAAAAATAATCATGGATTACAGTCAATGGGCACCACCACGACGGTATGCTCCTCTCCTTGTTATTCGTCGTCGTCGTTGTCATCATCGGTTTTCCCAACATCGTCCGGCTATCATCACCATGACGCTTCCGGTCAGATACGAGTTTTGGATCGTGATCGTGATCGTGACGATGTCGATGATGATGTTGACGCTCATCGTGATCGTCATCATCATCAAGAACAAAATCAGATTAGAAATCCGCTTTCTGGGATGGGATTGACGGACGAGCAGTATACTATCATATTACAAAATATTGTGAATGCGGATCAATCGACGATGCATGGTCCGGCCAATCCAAATTTGAATTTGACGGGCATGATCTCATCGTCCATGGGGGGTGGTGGTGGTGGTGGTGGAGGTCGGCGTAGCGGAGAGAAGAGAGGGTATGAAGAGAGTGGATTGGATGGTTCGTTGAATAATAATAAAAAGAAGAGTCGATTTGAAGTGATTGAATGAGAGGAGGGAGGAGAGCATTGTATTTGTGGATATTGGTTAGCGTAGATGGTTGGGTATGGACGTTGACCCTCCTTTCTTTTTTTTTTCTATCTCGGGACTGTCTTTTGGTTGATTGACTTATAGAGATGAGTGTACATATATTTCCATGTCATTGCTTTCGTATACACCCTACTTTCCTCATACAACGGTTTCTAAACCCGCTTACTTATTTTCTTCTTTTTTTTTTTGCTTGAAGTCGGTATTTTTTTGATATTTTTTTGCAGGTAGATCATCTATGGTCTCAGCTGGCGGGCCGGTTGTAGGTGGTAATCAAGTAAAAACGATTAATCCAGAAGTTGGCCAAACTCATGTTTCAAAGTCTGTTAGAGAACGCAATATCTCATATCGAATACAAGATTTTTGCGACTCCGGTAGACTTAATCTCACTTGGGACATAAACTCTCTACAAAATACCTCTCAGAAGAGTGAATGATGGCAGGCTATATGTTATGCACCTCATCTGCAAAATGATGATAAGTGATAAGCGTTGAGCATATTTTGAGCATATTTTCCTGGGCCTTTTTTAGAAGTGAGCGAGTAGTTTGAAGATATAACGGTTTGTTTATTAGATGTCAGTGCGAAAGTGGTTCGTGTGGCAAAAATTGACCTGGAGAATTGAACCGACGTGTATTTCATATTCCTTGCGTTCATGGCCAGGTAATCTTTCGAATTATACAGAAGTTTCAACGACACATCTCTACAGAAGCCCTGGTGGCAGTTGTGGGACGTAGGTCATCAAATGTCAGCGGCTGCAGTGTCCTGTTGTGGAGGTCACTAGTAGAGACATAAACTTAATTTAAAGTGTTTGTTGACGCTTCGTGTCGGACAACAGCAGAGGAGTGGCAGGAAATGTTCGGATAAAGTGTGACAAACGCAAAGCCCAACACAGTCTCTATTTCCCTGGTTATCTATGTAGTGTTCGTGGCCTCGTTCAGAGCAACCTGGGGACAACTGAGAAAAGTGGAGTAGAGTAACACTAGTAAAACACACCTGTGGTCCACCCTGGCCATTCTCCCATTGTTGGTACCTCAGAGAAGTAGTTCCACGTTTCTCAGCGGCGAGGCGCTGTTCCTCTTTGAGGGAAGAACGGAGAGCACGAGCAGCAACTTGAGCGTATTTGTTAAAACTATGCAAAATGGTTAGATTGTGGATTGAGACATCGTGGAGAGATCATACGTGACATGAGCTCTCCAAGCACCGGCCATAATAACAACTGTTTTCAAACGATGTGTCTGTCGTCGTGCTGGACAACGAGCGAAATACTTTCCGGGCCAGTCCGCCTCTCACGTGATGATGATGATCTGATGTTGATGACGTACAAGGAGGCATCTTCACCACCAATGTCAACCATTACATGGCACTATGTTCTCAAGTTTATCATCACAGGAGATGCTTCTGTCGGGAAATCTTCTTTGCTTGTTCGTCTCACAGACCAGAGATTCAATTCCAATCCAGACCCGACCTTGGGAGTCGAGTTCGGCTCCAAGCTTATCTCCATTCCCGAAGAGGACAAAATTGTCAAGCTCCAGTGCTGGGACACAGCAGGCACAGAGTCCTTCAGGTCTATCACACGTTCGTACTACCGCGGCGCAGCAGGTTGCCTTCTTGTCTATGATGTCACAAATCGGAAAAGTGTGTCATTGATGCACCGGAGCACAGCAATCATATATTGATCCGACACATCCAGGCTTCAAGAATACGACGTCGTGGCTCCTGGATGTACGTGCGCATGCTGACCCACATCTCACATGCATCCTTGTCGGCAACAAAATCGACCTTTGCGACTCGGACGCCTGTGGGTTTTCCTATCAATCTGGGTGGACCATTCAGTCTCATGCTTTACTCCAGCATCACTGAAACCTCGCCAAGTTACAACAGAAGAGGGCGCCGAATTTGCACGTCAAGAAGGTCTTCTTTTCGTTGAAGCCAGTGCCAAGTCTGGTCACAATGTTGAGCTTGCGTTCGTGGAGGCTACGAAGGACATCTTGACCAAGATAAAAAATAACGTTTTTGATGATTCAAGAGTATGTTCCGTTTTTTTCATGTATGCCTATTGAAACCTTTTCTTCTTTCAGTCTCCTGGCGTAAAAACATCAGGCTACACAAATCCAAATAGTATACTTGATCAGTCTTCCCAACAGAGCACCTGCTGCACATGATATCCTCCATGGACTTGCACTTGTGATCTTTCTTCCGTCTGAAACTCAGACTTGAATCGCCGTGGACATGTCACCTTCAATTGCGGATCTGTACAGCAGCATCATTGTATTGCTATAACTTTTTTCGAGCCAACTGCAAAGCCCTCGTGTTTGGTTTAGTCACAAATGCATATAAATAGCACGGTTGCGTCCAATTTTATGACCGACAAGAATCCAAGGCCGACTGTAATGTCCTAAATAAGATGCCGTGAATTGCGTAGAGCTATGTGATATAACCACTGTCCTGATAAAAGTAAATTATATCCCTGGATCGATGAATACTTGGAGTTGGAAATCGTAAACCGCTAGATTGATCTTTGATTGATCTAAGCGGGAGATGGAAAATTCCTCATGTTTTTTTTATTTCATCTCACTTGTTTCAGGACCCGTGTCCAATGACGAGATGAAGACAACTTACTCCAAAGGATTTGGTCTACCGATGTTACCGGCACCTGAGGTTAAAGGTAGTGTGGTTACTCAGATTCGTCTTCGGCAGACACGTCTTCTTCGCAGAATTTGTTTCAGCTCTGGATCATCATGCTTAATAACCCCTCTCCCGTTCTATATTTACGATTTCCTCTGCAGTTTGCCCGTCGTCATGTGAAATAAGCATGCGTCCCTGTGGTTCATTATTTTCGTTCGTGTTTCAGAGCGTGGAATGCAAGAGGGGTTTTCAGGCAGGGACATCTCTTCCGCCATGATAAATTTATCCGTCCGTTATCTCTTTCTAGCACAGGCGCTTCCCAGTGATATTGGATTTAAAGTGGAAGGATGAACTGTTCGCCTTGTCCTCACAATATATACTTGATTGTGTCAGTTAGTAACATGCAGTGGGCAAGATGATGCCTCATCATGTTCTTCCCCACCGTTTGGCACTACTGGTCATGATTAGTTTCACGATCTAATTAGCCTTGTGGCCGTCCATCACGCTTTTCAAACCGCTTGATGACTGATTGGACGGACAGTCTTGGAGTAATATAGAATAACGGAAATTCTTTCGCTTGTAGAGGTAATGGTCATCACCTTCCATCTGCTCAACAACTTGAACATGAACTTCTGGATTCATCGAAGCATGATGAAACACCTAGTAAATAACGAGCAACATTAATTTCTCTTGGATTTCTATTGGTGGCACCTCAAAAGGAAAAGGGGTAATCTGATTAACAGAGCGAGCTCTTAACTCAGTCACCACTCTATCGCGGATGGGTAACTATAAAAACCAAGCCTCATGGTCATCTGGATCTATCAGCTGGCATCGAAGTCCACGGTATTCGCTGCAAGAAGTATCCCTTGTTCAGGCTTTCAGGGGTACTACAACGCAACTGTAATGCATCACACCTAAATACGTTGTCTGAATGGTAATATGCTTATTTCGTCGATGATTACACCATTTGTCCTTGCTCACCCCTGGTAGACAAGAGAAATTCCGAATCGAATCACGACAGCGCTGAGACGTTAAATTTCTCTCTCTCGCTGTCTTTTTGATAGCTGCGGGTGGCAGTTCATGCCACTCAGTTATCGGGTTGCAACGCCACACGATATCAATGGCGACCTGGTAGCCGGTTGGATAGCGGGTGGTTGTGACAGGAAGCTGATGTTTCAGCTTTAGTGATTAAACTTGTCAGAAATTACTCCATACGCTCTTTAGAGTGAGTGGATCATGAGTGGATCATATGTCGCCGATCGAATATTTTTCTGCACTTGCTGACCCAATCATTGTCTCACGTTGACTTGGAAAAGTAAGCGTAAAACGGATGAATTTCATTGCAACATCCGAAACCCTACACATGATTTAGTAGTAGTAATTCTATGATAACCACATCACAGTCTATGCCTAGAGAACTTAGTGCAAACCAAATTGAGACGCTGGGTGCCACGATCCAATAGAGGAATGGTGATCAGTATGTTACAATGGGATAGCCTGAAGGTCTGTACGAAAGCAGCTGAACAAGGAAAGAAGACAAGATTGCACAGAGCAGACACAAAATTTCCACCATTTCCATGGATGGAGAAGAGGATTGATAGGATAGAGCCTTGTAGCCACTCGGATAGTATTGACAAGTGTCAAGTTTCGATTCTTTGAATGGAAGATTAGGAGCTGAGAGGGGGATCGGCTAATGTGAGATGGGGCTATCAAGGCTGCCTTCGCCCATGCAACCCTTTTCCATATTCGTGTAGTTGCTGAATGAATCCTAAATTGGGATTAGTGACTTTCCGCTTGCTCTTGATGTATTGAACAGCTTCTTGAGGACTCCAGTTATACTGCGCCATCAAGAATGCCGCTACGACACTAGTACTCCGACTGATTCCTTCCACACAATGCACCAGGACACAAGAGTTGGGATCGCGAGATAGAGCATCTTGAATCCAAGCTGTGGTTCTTGACAGATGGGCGGCGAGTTCTGCGAAGGGAAAATCCTCCACTGGTATTTGCATTCGAGCAGGTTGAACGGGAAGGAGAGAGACTGGAGGTTGGTATACTTTCTCAGGTAATATGGAAAGGATATGAGTGATCTGGTACTGAGAAAGGCAGGTCGCATTCTCAGCAAACGCAAGGTCTGATATTAAGAGCCTCGGTATAATTTCCGAGACATTGCGTGACAGTGGCGCATTGGACGATGTTTGATTCATTTTAGTTGGTGATCGCTGACCGTATGGTCGGTGGCAGGGCTTGGTAGGGAGAGCGCAGTGAAGGCGAAGGTGAGTAGGGGAGTGAGTGGCGGACTAAAGTTACAAAGGTGATTAGCAAAGCGAGCTTTTATACATCAGGAAATTGATGGACTGATGCCGAAACCGGGTTGGGGAGTTTTGAAGTACGGAATACAATGGCAACCAGATTTACGATATGGATATCTGGCACATTTAAATAGAATGGGCCAGGCAGACGGATGAATGCGAAGGATCAAAGGATCGGAACAGAAATAGCGCATGGCGCGAAGGATGGAATAATCAACTAACCATGTTTTTTTGATGCCTGTGGTTATTGTCAAGATCGTGTTCTCTGCCAAGAAGGGTTCTCTGGCTTACAGTTCAACCGGAGAAGAATGCAGTGAAAAAGTGGTACTATTCCACGTGTCTTTTCTGCAAGAGTCGGGATACGGGTTAAGGTGAAGAAGAGCTGTCGGTTGAAGAGGAGGGTCTTATTGTAATATAATGTTACAGGTGACCTGATGTAAACACGGGGTAGTCCCTCGCCAAGATTTAGCGGTAAGGGGATGGGTTGTTGAGGAATCAACTTGACGATCAAACGGTGAACCTTTTAGCCCATTCGTTTTATCCGAATCTCTACAAGGCACGATCTTCAGGTCGGAGCATCAGCTTCGAAAACCGTTGCATATGCGCAGCCGAAGGCTCATGTGCGAGAAAAATGAAGTGCTCAGCCCGTTGCGGTGCAGACTTGGGTTAAATTAAGCGGCAATGTCACAAGCCGGAAGCTGTGTCATCTAAACAAAGGAACAAATCGTTCTGACATACTTGACGCCCAAGTATTCTTAACTACCTGCGTAGGCCGAAAACATTAACTCTATACGTCTTCTCACCATCTGACAGGATTTCCCACTCCATGTGGATATAAACCTCCCTTCCCGTAATTCATTAGATGAAACAGGGTCCAAGAGTGTCTGAATACTTGATCACGCCTAAAGTAGGCGCTGAGCCGATCCATGCATATCCCACTAC
>Ga0153987_1000543_pt1 | contig 11603 bp, 14 predicted proteins | sample TSNC071MetaG_FD_102279 | JGI IMG/M metagenome (GOLD analysis project Ga0153987, IMG submission 102279) | Attine ant fungus gardens microbial communities from North Carolina, USA - TSNC071 MetaG | ecosystem: Host-associated > Fungi > Mycelium > Unclassified | place: USA: North Carolina, William B...
ACTTACTCCCCATGTTATCTACTAGTTCTGTAATTAATGGTAGGAGATAGTTATTCTTTACTGTCTGTCTATTGAGTTTACAGTAGTCCATAACCATGCATTTTCCTCCATTCTTCTTCTTCACACAAAATACCAGTAACGTCTGCTGAGACTTTGAAGATCTTATGTATCCCTTCTTCAGATATTTGTCAACAAATTTCTACACCTCTTCCCTCTCATTTCTGGAGAGCAGGTATACCTTGGCTTTACTTGGTTTGAAATCCTCTTTTATGTCTATTGCATGGTCCCAAACTTTGCAAACTAGCATCCTTTCCGACTCTACTTTTCCAAACACTTTCAACCACCAATGGAACTGTTTAGGTACCATAGTTTCAATTTTATGGTGATTGATCTCCATTTCCTCCTCTCTTCCCCAATCTTCTTTCTTGTCTGCTGCCCAATTCACTGCCTTTTTTTCTTCCCATCCTCTAGGTGCTTGACTCACTACCATTTCCCTTGTCCTTTCCTTCTCCACCCTTTTGTTCCTTTCACACATCAGTAGGCATCTTGTCATTTTTACTTCTCTTTTCTTCCAGTCTATCTCTGGGTTGTGTGCCAACAACTATGGCATCCCTAATATAACTTCCATCCTTCCCAAATTACACACATATATTCCTATCCTTTCCACATGTCCTCTGTAATACACATTGCACTCAATTTTGTGCATTATTCTTCCTCTAACATTGTCTGTTCCATCCACATTTGTTACTTTACTAGGCCTATCCAATTTCTCTAGCCTAAATTCTTTGCTTTCTATAAGCTTTCTGTCCACAAACATACCTGTAGCCCTGCTATCCAGGAGCACCTTTACTGTCACCTCTTTGTGGGTGTCCACCTTCTCTATGCCAATCGTTATCCATATTTTCCTAAGAGGCTTCATTGTTTGCCTCAATATTCTTTCTTCCCCTACTAGCTTTTCTTTCAACTCCTTCAGCTTTCTCTTTGCTTCTTGTTCCTTCTATCCCCAATAACTGTTGTAATTTCTTGCCACATGATTTTCCTCCTTACATTCCCTGCACATCAACTTTCTCACATTTCTTTGCCATGCTTCTCCCTGTACAGGGCACACCACCTTCCTTGGACACATCCAGAGATGGTATCCAGCTTCCCTACACCTCTAGTACTTTGCCTGTTGCTGCGCCTCTCTCCTTACAGAGTGTGCTGCCTTCCTCTCCTCTTTACATGCTATTACTCTACACTTCAACAGCTCCTATCTATTCTCAAACCACCCCCTTTTAGCTCCTTCTCTGCTTTGATCTTTTCTCTCCTGCAGTGCTGGGCCATATGCCCAAACCATCTACACCTCCTACACCTCATATCTCCTCTGTACCCTCTGAATTTCTCCATATGCTTTTGACTCTCCTCCTCACTCCATCCTTTCATGCTTTGTACTTCCTCTTCTATCAACTTGCTTTGCTTCTCCTCCTCCATTTCTCTTTCCCTCTCCTTCTGTTGTTGATTTTCTTTTCTCCTTTTCTCCTCCTCTTTCTCCTTCTCTTGCATTGCAACCATCAGTTGCAGTTGTTGGATCATAAGGCCATTTTGCATGATGACAGCCATTAGGACTTTTATTTCTTTCTCAGTGGGTTCTGGGAGGTTGGTGATGTTGAAAGAAAGTAACATGGTATGTTGTCTTTTCTAGGAAAAAGGAGAAATGTGCTAATTTCTACAGCTATTGGGGCACACAATCTTAACCCAACTAGCTGTCCTACTTACTACTTACTGCTTTGTAACTACTAAGGGTTAAATGAATATCATCCCTAAGAAGAGAATCCCTAGTTTCTAAACAGCATCTTAAGGACTACTATTATTCCTCTGCATGTATCTGTTAGGTGACTAGCTGTGAGCAGCAGCAGTACCAGGATAGAAGGGACTTATGGAGAGAGGGAGAAAAGGGATTGCCACTCAATGACTAGGATGTCAAATGAGAACTCAATAAGTTCTCCTGGTATTAACTCTAGCTATTTATACAGAGTATCTACCAGGCATCCATATGTATCTAAGGAGTTAATTATGTATCTAACTCCCATGTCTTGTCATACACACATTAACTGTCATAGGTCCATGTGTTTCCATCACACAGATGTTCCTGTCACAGTTGTGCCAGGACCAGTAGCAGTGTTCCATATAGTTTACCACTACACCAAAAGGGCGATGTTAACAAGGCTACTTGGTAATGTGGGTCCAGCTATTTATGTAGTTCATTTGAACAAGTATTTTGTTATACTTCCTGTTCTCATTCAGTAGTCACTTTTTTGTGACAGTTCCCATGTCAATGTCCATCTTTACCTCTTCCCAGAGGTGTCACTACTAACTCCTACAGCTGTCCATTGATGACAGCCATTATCTCCTGATGCAAGAAGGCCTGTCTAAGGCAGTTCATGACAGTACCACTCTACAATGAGAGTGCAGCACAAGGTTGCTAGCAAATAATTCTACCTAGCTTCCCAGGTTATCAGGTCTAGACTTGGTACAACTGCTCTAAGCTAGCTGAAGTACCTCCTCCTCTAGTCTCTCTACTGACTAGTAAGTCCTCTCCAAGCTGGGGCCTACTTATGTATAGAGAGCATGTAGGTTGTGATGATCTTTTGCTTAGTTGTTGAGTTGAGTGGACAAGCAACAATCACAATGACTACCAACTTAGATTAGAGATAATCTCTAGTGAAGTTGTGAGGAGCGAGGTTTCTAGAGTGGAATCAAGTTCTAGTATAGCGATTGTAGGCTTGAGCTAGCTCACAAATGCACTCTAAGTCCAAGTAGACAAAGAGAACTCGATAGAGTTTCTACTGGATTGATCTCTACTTATATACAAACAATTCTATTTACTAACATTTGTATATATGTGTGCTTGTCACATCAGTAGTAAGTCATCTTGTCATTATAACATGGCTTTGTCTCTGATTAATAAGAGAAAAGAAAAGAAAAGAAAATATAAAAGAAAATAAATATTAACTTAGTCATGTGGACTAGTCAATGGCTCAAGGTGGCAGTTCATGACAAGATGGTTCTTTAAGAGTGCACCACCAATCACTAGCATGTACTGTGTTAGAATTTGAAATTCATGCAAGCCTGCACAATGCATGTGATTTCTTCTTATTGTTCTAATTAGGTATACCAAGAGAACTTGATAAAGTTCCCACTCAATTATGCCCAGGTCTTTATACTACAGTACATGGTCTGTGCACTACTTTCCCATGGGTACTCTAAGCTGGCCTCAAATTGTTACTGTTATTATAAAAATACAACCCAGGATTTGTATTCCTCACTTTGAAAACCTTAAATGGACCCCTATTCAGAGAACAAGAAGATATCAAGTATTGACATAGGCTTAAGGTTGAAACATATATTCACCTTGTGGACTCAAGTCTTAACAAATATGTCAAACATCACATGGATAATCAAACTCTCTGGCCCTGTAACTTGACATGAGATCAAGAAAAACTGAATATATATAGAGCATCTGAAACTTCAACTGGAACAGCTGCACTGAAAACCTAGCATCTCCTTCTCACCAATTCCACAGAATCTCCTTTCTGCCCTTTCTTCCTTCACCAGCTCTTCCTCAAGCTCTTTTTCACCTTCTGCGCCCCAGGCCTCGTAAGGATTACAAGCCATCTGAGACAATCAATCAACTTCTACTGGTAAATAAAAAGGATCACATACGTGCAAAACCTTGGCCAAGACTCTTTTACCACTAGTGCTGTCTCTTTCAACCCTCCTGATAACTTCCTCCAGCACCCACTGCCTCAGGACAAAACGTGGGTTAGCCAGCCGCATACTTTCTTTCCTCTCCTCTTTCGCCTTCTCTGTATCTCCCCAAAACCCCTCCAAAATTTCAGCATTGATCCTCTCGGCATATTGCCCCAACCAATCTTTCCACTGCCGGATGGCCTCGTCCCTCCTTACAGCATTCGCATCTGGTGTAGCAGTGAGAAGTCGTGCGACATAAATATCGATCTCAGCTCCCTTCGTGTCCCAGGCTGGATCAAAGTCGAGCAGATTCCTGAGTGTGATGTGGAAATCTAATTTCTGCGAATCCAGCATGGCCAACAACGGCTGGAAGAACTGGTTTTGATCTTCGAGGCCCGTGTTCCGAAAACCTAGACGGTTACGTAGAAGTCTACGATATTCTGTCGAGTAGGTTTGTTGAAATATGTGTTCAACTTCAAGTCGGAGTTCTTTGCCCTTCTCCGTCCAAGCTTCTATCTGTTCCGACGTCACATCTTTGGTCCAGTCCTTGGTTACGGCCAAACCGTTGAAGGAAGTTTTTTCTGCACCGATGACAGGCGCAAGAGCATTCAGTAAAGCTCGAATCGCAAATACACTTTTTTTCCATTAATGAGGGTGAGAAGGAGTAAACTTAACTCACATCATGTCGGGTTGGTGCTTGTAGGCATACCGGCCACTCTCGTCTGTATGATTGCAAATATGGAAGGGGTCAAATACATCCATGAAGGCGTAAGGGCCTGAATAGCGCGTTAGCCCGATGATTATGATTACGACAATAATTCAGAAGGGTTGTACCGTAATCAATGGTCAGCCCGAGGATGGACACACTGACGGTTGTTAGTTTCGTAATGGATATTTACACGCACTCACTTATCGGTATTGATGACCCCATGCATAAATCCATAGACCTGCCAGGCGGCGACCATCTTCGCATTCCTCTTGGCGACGTCCAGAACGAGCGTCTCTCCCCATGCATCTCCTTTCTTCAGCTCAAGTTGAAGCACTTCTTTTGCCACATACTCTCCAAGGATACGCAAAGCTTCGTAGTCAGGTTTCTGCTGACCACCTCCAAAAAAGAACATGTTTGTGGGACCGTTGAAAGCCTCGAAATTCCCGATACGGATGAACGAGGGGGCAATACGGGTGACAACACATGCAGTCTCCATTTTTTCGCGAGTGACAGAAATTTCAGGAAGAGAAATTATGCCCAATGCACGAGTTGTTGGTATATTAAGAGCGTGCATAGCTAATGAACTTGGGTCATGATTTTCTACGCAGTCAAACTTGACACTAACCTTCTGAACAAAGATACTCGCGTATGGATGAGCGCAGAACAGCTAAACCATCAGCGCTCCTGGAGAAAGGTGTGCGCCCACCTCCCTTGAGCTGAAGCTCGTAGACCTCTCCAGATCTAGTTGGATGTGGTGTAACAACTTATCCAACATCAGTGAACATGGTCCAAGTACATAAAATCGTGTAGTCACCAATTGAAATGGCACGACCATCTCCTAGTTGACCTGCCCATGATCCAAACTGGTGTCCACTATAACGCATTGACCAGGGCGCGAATTCATCAGACATCAGCATAGCATGTCCACTTAGGATGTCGATGAGATCTTCCCTAGCAGCCCGAGCGTTCTCTCCTTTTGATTCAACTTCATCTCCCTTGAACTCGTCAGAAAGTGCTGGTGTTCCAAGCAGGTAAAAAGCATCTCCGACGTCCAAGTGTGGCACACAGTCCCTCAACCCAGTCTCAGAAAGTCCGATCAAGTTAAGGGTCTGGTCCCTGTTCCTTGGATAATACTTCCGTAACGGTGCATCCGGAAATTGGGCCGGAGCTGGTTGAGGATCTGTAGACTCCCTCCCGGCAAGCCAGTGTTCAATATAATTCCTCTTGTTATCTTCAGAGCCTTCAGCCTCAGGGAATTTAATGTCATAAGGAAAAGGTACAGGAAATGGAGAGACGTGAGAAAAGTGGCATTCTGGCGAAAGGAGGCGAGCTCTCCGTTGGATGCTGGGGTTGATATTCTGGACTTGACGAAATGCAGCAGCCGACGGCGTGTGGATGTCAGGGGTGAGCTTCTTAATGAGGAGGCTAGAGATCTGAGGTAGAGGAAGAGCAGAAATGGGATATTTGGATGGCATTCTGGGAAGGAGCTGCCATAGTCACATATATATAAACCATCAGGCTCATTACCAAGTGCCAATCTCATGCACGTGACCATGCCTCCAGCCTGCTTGTTGGATTCAAAACATCTCTCTCGAAGCTCTTCAGACTTCTGCAGACTGCTCAAATTAATTACAATTCCCCCGTTTCAATTGATGCAGTGCTGAATTGTGACAAGAACCTCCCCGCTTATTGTCTAGTCCTATTAATATTGGAAGCCTCTTTATTCATATATGATTTGAACTTGGCTATCATGTAGCAGCCAGATCTCAACGCTCTTCACCCTTGGATATTGATATGTAAATCTTTATAAAAATTGACGAGTTCAGTCTCTACTCCTCCGCCATTCAATCTAGTCTTGGTATCCTGGACGATGAAGAAGCTACTTTTCATCATATCTTTCTTCGCTCTCATCCTACGAACTACAATCAACACCCTCGTTGCAATCATGATCCAACGGTTCACCCTTCAAAGTTGTTATGGAGAGAATTGGACGATTTTTCACAGACGCAGACTGGCTGGACAGGAATATTCTCAATGCCATTTAGCTGTCTTTCACCGCCAGATTGTTGACTTTCCGATTATTTTTGTCGTCTTCTATTGGAAATTATCATCACTGCTGCGATGAAATCAACTCCCATCTGCAAGATTACATGTTCACACGGTGTGCAAGAACTAGTGGTCTGGCGCAATTTAATGCCCTTACACTGCGAATTCTGCTCCTCCAATGAGTTCCTCAATATTTACATATAAAGTATCACAATCCCATACACCATGATGTGCTTTGATAAAATACTACTGGCTGATCGAGCATTTCAGACAAATGGAGAGAGATCCAATGATTTTCGATCAACTTGTCAAAACTAAGCTATCAATTGAATTAATGCAACCCTCAAAAAAAGGAGGGTTCTAGAAGCTTACCAAGAGTGATTATTAATTTTCAGGTTCTAACAAGACTTTTTTTCTCAGACGTCTCGCTCAAATGACGGGCACCTATAAAAGCCAACTTCGACATATTGGAGCGATTCTCAAGCCAGATTCTAGACCACGTCAAATCGTCTTCCTTCCATCATGTCTGAAAATACCAAGATATTCATCACCGGTGCTACTGGTGAGCCCTATGCTTTGGACTGGACATCCCTTCGAAAAGCTGACCAAGTTGCCTAAAGGATACATCGGTAGCTCTGTGCTCGAACGATTACAAAGCCATCCCGATGCTGATAAGTTTGAGATCACTGCACTCATTCGAAGTCCGCAGAAAGCAGATAAGTTCAAGGACTACGGTGTGACCACTGTTGTCGGCTCGTTTAGCGACGCCAAACTTCTTGAGGATTTGACGGCAGCTGCAGATGTTGTTGTTGACACAGCAAGTGAAATCTGTGTCAGGCTGGTCCAATGAATTTACTCTCACCAGGTTGACGCCGATGCTCTCGATGCAGCAAGGAGCATGCTCCGCGGTTTCAAGAGAAAGTTCCAAGAGACAGGGATACCACCGATTTTCATACATACTGTACGTTCGTTCTGCTAATCATAACCATCATATTCATTTGAACAGTCTGGAACCGGGCTTCTTTCTGACGAGGCCGCCGGGTTGAATGATTCTAATGTTATCTGGGACGATGCTGATTTTGATCAAATCGCAACACTTCCGGTAACAGCGCCTCATCGTGATGTTGATCTCGAGATCATTCAGGCCGATGAGGAGGGTTATGTCTGGAGTTACCTGGTTGCTCCCGCTACCGTCTATGGTATAAGCACCAACAAATATGCGAAAGCTGGACTGGCCAACAAGCACTCTATTCAAATCCCTGCTTTAATCAATGCTTCTCTCGATCGAGGACAAGCTGGAATGGTTGGGAAGGGTTTGAATATCTGGCCGAATGTAGATATTGACGATAGTATGATTCCTTACAGATTTTGCTGTCCCTTGGCTGACTCATCCTCTAATTCAGCGGCCGACCTTTATATCGATATTTACAATGCAATCAAGGCGAATCCTGACAAAGTTGGGCATGGTCGCAAAGGATACTATTTCGGGTTGAATGGAGAGCATACTCTTTACGACGTGGGCAAAGAATTGGGTCGTGCAATGGTGGCGGTTGGCAAGAGCTCAAGCGAGGAACCTACAACTTTTACAAATGAAGAGATGAACAAATATTTCCAGGCAAGCTTCTCATGGCTCTCAATTTGACAATGCCTTAATCAATTTACCACAGGGATCCAATTATCTAGGATCGAATTCAAGGGGTTTAGCTAACAACTCAAAGGCTATTGGTTGGAAGCCGAAGAGAACGACAGAAGATTTTCTAGCGAGTATTCGACCGGAAGTTGATGAGATTTTAAGGACCGGCTATAGTCCGGCCCCTCTGCGTTGAACAGCATCATGTGATAAGAGTCCACACAAAGGTACTCACCATGAAATAGAACAAAACTTCCGGATCATAGTCAGTAGATTCTGGATGAATTCACCTGAACACAATAGTTTGGGAATATAGTTATGTGAATAATCACGCGGTCAAATTTCAAGCTTCAGAGAAGAATTGACACCTTTGCATTCACTGACCGCCTTTGCATCGGACAACCATAGTCGTCAATCACATAGATGGAAGAGCTTCGTATCCTGACGACTGGTGCTACAGGTTGGCGTAATTCGAACCATTAGGAACGTGCATTGATTTGGCCAGGTTACATTGGAGGATCAATATTAGATCGTCTCCTCACACATCACAAAAACTCTACTTTCAAAATAACAACACTCGTCCGTTCACAAGATAAAGCAAGAACCCTGACCAAATTCGGTGTAACCCCAGTTGTGGGATCATTGAGTGACCTTTTACTCCTCGAGAGCCTAGCCGCTGATGCAGATGTCGTATTCGACGCTGTACGTTGGTCGTATTCAGAATTGCTTGTAAACTCAGAGCGATGCAGGCTGATTCAGACAATCTGGAATCTGCCAAGGCAATCCTGCGTGGATTGAGGAGGAGACATCAAGCCACCGGTAAAAAGCCTATCTTCATACACACAGTACGCATTTCTCTTTCTTTCAACGCCACAGGTTGACTTAATCTTCTAGTCCGGAACTGGTCTTCTGACCGACAATGCCGCAGGCATGTTTGCGTCTGATAAGATCTGGGACGATGCGAATGCAGACGACCTTGAAATGCTGCCCAATAATGCACCTCATCGAGATGTTGATTTGGCTATCATCGAAAGCGATAGAGAAGGATTTATTCAAGCATACCTTGTAGCCCCGTCAACTATATATGGTTTTGCAACTGGGAAACTCGTCACAGCTGGGATAGCGAATAATCGTTCCATACAAATCCCTTCATTGATTCGGGCTGCGCTGGATCGTCATAGGGCAGGAATGATTGGAGAAGGAAGGAACATATGGCCAAATGTACACATCGATGATGGTACGTATATATCCAGATGAGTATAGTTCGACATTCATAATTCGAAACACGTAGTGGCCAACCTCTATATATACATTTTTGATGTAGTGAGCTCCAACCGTAGTCCCGGTCATGGTCGTGAGGGTTATTACTTTGCCGAAAACGGGGAGCACACTTTGTACGACCTGGCGAAACAGATTGGGTATATACTTGTCAAGTTCAACAAAAGCTCTTTCAGAGACCCAGTAACCTTTACACAAGATGAAATTGTCAAATATTTTGGAGTAGGCCCTATATCACAGGTGACAAATATATTGACTGACATACTTGAAGCAAGGGACTTCACTCGGGTCCAACTCAAGGTGCAGGGGAAACCGGTCACGAGCAATTGGTTGGTGCCCAAAGATGACCACGAGGGACCTCTTCACCAGTGTGGAGCCTGAAGTAAAAGAGGTGATAAAGCGTGGATGAAATCTTGACAGTAAAGTTGGGAGCGTAGACATCAGAAAGGAATTGGAGATAAAGATCAATACGACTGTATGCCTGGACGGTCTCTATTATACACGTTGTTGTATGGGTGGAAAGTCAATCAGAGCCTTCGTTCTGGCTGCCTCGCCATAAGTCAGTACTCCAACGTGAGGCATAACATTGTATTTCAAGGAATAATGGGCAGGGCCCGCGTTCCTGGAGTGATCATCAGCGCCAAATCGACATAGACAAGGTTGCAGATTTTTACTTGAATGATTTCGTGAGTTCACGAAGCATGTATTTATTCTTGCCTGTCACTTTGAGATCTGCATCCTCTTTGCGGCGAATAATACGGTCCCAGATAACAACTGTATTCTCAGCCTGTGGGGATTATGAGGGTAGGTTCATTATTGCATGTTGGTGCGCAAACCTTCTTCGTATTATTGAATTCTGCTTCCACCCATACAAACAGTTGCTTCGTATTCCAATGAAAAAGTGGTCGGAGATCTACAAAGAATGAACGCCAAGGTCGCACAAAGAGTGATAGAAAGGACGGACCAGCGGTCACGTTGAAATTGACAAAAGCAAGCTCCTGCTTTGCATTCGCTTTCTTCGCACTAGTCGCGGGATAACTGGAAAGGTTCATCTCAGAGTTTAGATAACTGTGTGTCTCGGGTTTTGGCGTGCATACACTTTGATCGAGAGGAGTCCTAAGTCGCCTTGTGGGTCGGCAGAGAATACGAAGGAGGAAATTGCAATGACTGCCAGTAGCGCCATCATACACGACGAGAATAGTGCAGAAACATGATTAATCCGGGAAAAAACACTATGCATTCTGATGAGAGGATAAAGGATGCTATAACGTGAACTGATCAGCCACGTACAAAGCAACACAAATGTTGTCCTGAAGCGTGTATTCCAAGCACAGACCAAACAACATTTGCACAAGCCTTGAAATTAACACTGAAATTGACACTTGATTGGAAATGTCAGTGCCTTCTCCGGCTGCTCCAAGTCATCTGCTTCGTTTGCATTCATGTCCAGTAAGCGCCTTGGAAGTCTCTCCCGATAACAAAAGGATCTACTCAGGAGATTCATCTGGTCTCGTCGTGATAACTTCTTCTCACACACTTCGAGCAATCGCCCAATGGCAAGCTCACTCTGACAGTCTCCTCGGCATTGAAGAATGGGGAGACCAGATCATCACGTGCGCTAGCATATCTGCTCATAGGATGTTATCTCTATACATGATGGTTTGGTTCATTGCTACAGTCATGGACGAGACAACAAATTACGTGTCTGGGGTCGTGTTCTTGAAGCGCCGGCATCTACCACGCTTGGAGACACAGCTGCTCGTCTAAATCTCAGTACACCTCCATTATCGTATGCCTTGGATGTCAATGCGCTCAATTACTGTCGGTTCTCCTTGCTGTATGATCCAGCAGGTCTACACGAGAAGAAACAGGCTATGATAGCCCTCCCCAATCTCATAGATTCGACTGTAGTGGGTTATATCCCTCCTACATTCATATGTTTGTTGTCCAGAGCATCGTTGTCTAGGCCGATATCTGGACGCTGCCGTCTCGGAGTAGAATCCATACTGCAGTAGGCGAAGGGTCCCGAAGTCTTTCTCCACATCCGAACAGTGGGAACAAGGCTGGTGCGACTTATATCTATGTCGTTTTCACGACCACGACTCACTATTCGTTAGGTATTATCATGGTTTTACATCTATATTTATCGCCGATCCAATCCTGTCATGATGATCTATGCCTTATCTGTGCGTACGAAAATGGCTCTGTTAC
>Ga0153987_1000544_pt1 | contig 11585 bp, 13 predicted proteins | sample TSNC071MetaG_FD_102279 | JGI IMG/M metagenome (GOLD analysis project Ga0153987, IMG submission 102279) | Attine ant fungus gardens microbial communities from North Carolina, USA - TSNC071 MetaG | ecosystem: Host-associated > Fungi > Mycelium > Unclassified | place: USA: North Carolina, William B...
AGGCTTCCGCCAGCGGGGAATGGCTGAGACATCATGCGTGATTCGAGCTGAGTGAGCTGACGGAGGACGGAGATGACTTCCTCGTCCCCGAGGCTGGGCCAGACGTCGCTGAGCTTTGGGCCGTGAACGAATTCCATAAGAATATACGAGGTTCCAGCGACGTTGTCGGAGTCGGCCGAGTACCCGTATATCTCAGGGACAGGGATCCCGCAGGACCGCTGGTACTCGATAGTAGCCACCTCGCTGGCGACGGCGTAGTAGTTAGGAACCGTCATGGGGTAGGGAACCCGGGCGACCACCTGCCGACCGTCGCGCAGAGCGACGACGAAGGTGCGGTTGAAACCGCCCTCAGCGAACTTAGATATGCTGACGACATCCGTAGGACTTTGATTCACAGACTCGGCTGCAAGTCGACGCAACCCGTCGACATCGAAAACGACCTTCCGCTCCTTGTGGCGAAGAGCGTCGTTGTAGCTGAACGATAGAGATGACGAATCAAATATCTATGCGCTAAAACAACGTTTATGAAGCTTACACCCAACGCCCTGAAGTGTAGTCGTAGAGGTCGTTTTGAGACTCGGTCATGGAAGACAAGGCGCGACGTAGCAGCGAACGTGTTGTGGAGAACGGTCGCGGAGAGGCGGGGGCTTTGAGCATTTTGAAGACGACGGAACTCGCCCTTCCAAGGTGAAGCATGCCAAAGTAGGCTGAGGTGAGGAATTGTAGCGGGTCGGTCGGGCCGCCGAGATCTACAAGCCTGACCCAAGACCAGGTTCAAAATTGTTACTTCATGCCACAAGCCAGGTTGTCAGCCACCGTGGCAGCATTCGGAGCTGGTCGGGAATTCAACGATGTTCTGTCCATTCGTCAGGTGAGCCTGCCAGGGCTTTCTAGGAATAGTCGCCCGGCGAGAGGGAGCAAGGCCACGATCCACCGGAATCTTCATATAGAAGGTAGAATGACAAAAATGGTGGTGGTAGAGGTTTGGTACAATAAGAGCCCCAGGAACTCAGAGGGGAGATGGTGATGGATAAAGGACAAGAAGGGTTTGCTTGTTGTGGAGATAGAACTGAATCCAAAAAGAAACTTAGTCATGTGACTGTGTTGATTCAAGTTATCCATTGCGTTGACCATAGCACAACATACCCTATGTGAATCTGCCTGTAAGTCCCACAAGGAGTATATGAACTACTTGCTGATTGGAAGATTAGGAAATACTTATCATGACTCAAGGACATCTGCAACCGCATTCTCCTCCCAACTCACCAGATGAAGAGTCCGACCAAGATTCTCCTGGAGTCTATTTTGGCGCTATTGAAACTTCGGAGAAACAATTTGTGGGGATTCCTGTGGTCCCTCATATTGCCTCCTCTTCTCCTCCAGCTCGACTGTCTAATCAGAAACCAAGCTCACCCGCTCTATCTATATCGACATGCTCCGATGACTTCATAGATGTTGAGCGGCTAGCTGGTCTTGTAGAGGAATGGGAGGAAATCAGGGTTGGATACAGAACCGAGGGAGCTGACCTACCTGACGATGACGGTAGATAGGATAGTTTTATGACTGCTGTCAAAGCATCGCTGACTTTGTCTTTCAGAACCATCTGCCGTGCTAGCAAGTAAACTTCTGTGTGCTCTTGATAATCCTTCTCCTCCTCCCTGTCCCACATTATCCATACATGATGAGATGGAGGGAGCCAAAGCAGACAAACCGGAAGAAGGGATAGACTCTCTTGGAGAGCACAATATTTTATCTTCTGCCTTGGTTAATCTTCCCCGAGAATCTCAATTCATTTCTTCCATCTCTAGTTCATCGAGCGAACCTGACCTCATGACATTTGACTGTGCTGATGATCTCTCAAAACAAATAGACTACCCCGGCATTTCCCTACCAGTTGGAGATGTAATCCAAGACCCACCCAGTCCTTTCACATTCCCTGCTTCGGCTATACAAGTTTCTGAAAACTCCCAGATGATAGAGTCGTTCCAGGGTAATACGGATATCCTGGTAGACGTTGAAGATGGAAATTCGGTTCTGGGTAATATACCACCGCTAGTGATGGAGTGTGATAGAAAGGCCAACACTTTCGAACGAATTCACACAACTCTTACCCGTGGTCCTTCTCTTAGCCCGATGAATTCTCCAAAAATTGCTTCTCGGTCTTTCGAAACACATACTGCCGAAAATCTTCCTTATACACCTCTACGTCGTTCATTGAGACCGCGAAAAAGTCCAACGCCTCATTTACTCAAGTATCTGGCTGTATCCAGTTCTTCATCATGTCATTCAACACCAACACTTGGGCAAGAACCAAAGGGAAAGAAAGGGAAAGAACGGGCTATGACACCCCTAAATGGCACTGTAACTATTACTGCTAGAGAGGAGAATGACCTTCGAGGTGGTCCTTCGAGGTACGATGAGGAGTCATCTGGCAGAAAGACTCAGCGACGATATTCACGATCCCCAACTCGCAGAGGTTTTACACAAGGACCCGACATTTTTTCAGCAAGTCTCAATCACCCTATACCGTCTGACTTGCCAACGAATCAGCCATCCCACACCAAGAATGCTAGCATCTTTGAACAAGCGTCTACCGTGCATAATTCACCAGGCGAGGTTCAAACTGTACTGAGTGTTTCGCAGCGGGTACATGTTTTGTCTGCATCGGAGTTCGTGGATCAAAATTTCCCGACTCCAACGAGAATACCAATCAGTCCTCGAGGGTCCCATGTCCTATCAAAAACACTATTGCAACCTGTCTTCATGGACGATCCCTCTCGCACTCCTGCACGAAGAATACCCTTAGTTGAGCAAGGACACATCTCTCCACACAAATTATCTCAGACTGGCACTCCTGCTCTTTTTTCATTAAATGGCCAAACAGGTTCAGTCCTTAATACACAATTAAAAGGCGATACCAGTCCTGCGCGCAGAATCTTTAACACATCTTCGACTGGTCATGAAGCGGTTCCAGAGTCGAGGAATCTCTTGAAACACTGCTCAGTAGAACCTTTCACTCGATTGCCGACTTACGTTACCAGCATGTCCGCTTCACAAAAAGTCTTACCTACATCTCGATCGACGAGATTGCCATTCCCTCTGGTAGCCCCTGTCAGGATGCAGCCGATCTCAGAAAATTGTGGGTGCTCTGGCTCCACTATTCTGGCAAAGTCTGCACTCAAACAAACCACGAGTCGCATTCCTCGTTCAAAGCCATATTCAAAATCTCAGGCTGTTCCTACTCTACATAGAGGAGAACATAGAACAGAACGAAGGCCAGAAACAAAGGCTCCAACAAATCACGCCGGGGACATTCTGAGTACTGAGGTGGATTCCTACAGAAAGTCAAGAAAATCAACCAATATTGTGAATCCGACGAGGGCAGTCGTAGTGAGTGTGACGGTCATCTTTACAGGAGCACACTGATAACAAGCTGATGCATTCAAGAATGCACGTAGCAACGGCACGACAACTGCGAGCACGAGAGTCATTAGGGCTGTTGATCTCTCCAAATCAAGTAGGAAGAGTCAGAGTGGTCAAGCCCTTACCTTGTCTCCTCTAAATGCAACAACTTCGTTGACTAACCCCAGGACCGTGCCGCTGGTTGGAGGTTTGAAACGCAAAAGGCTGGATTTCAAAAACAGGCCTGTGAATAGTTCGCGTTCCATAACTCTGCGTCAAGTCCACGGGCCCGCGACATATACAATGGGTGTTAGCCATTTAACCGCAGTACCTCCACAGAAAGCCTCTCGCCCACCATCTAGGTCACGATCACAAAGTCAAACAATGCAAAAACCCAATGTGGTAAAATCTAGACGGGTGATGCCTTTCAATCAGTCTCTCTCTCTCTCTCCTCACATCTTGGAAGAAAGGAGACCTACTCCTGTTATTTCTCCACCACCTGAGCATGGTTCGAGTAGTCCTTCAGACAGAGAACCCACTGGGTCGGTATCCGATGAGGACATCGCTCTTTCATCTCCCGTTGGGGAAATAATACTACACTCCCTCCGATCATCGCCACCCATCATGATCCCTCTACCTCCCTCCCCTCCACTACCTCTACCCGTACCTTTAGTATTTTTAATCGACCCACTCTCGCCTGTATCCCAGACTGAAGCTGCTTCTTCGTCGAGCGTTGTTGAAGCAAAGTCTCAAGGGACCAGTACGCGTCGGATAGTCCGACGCAAAACGAGTCAAGCTGGACCTGGCACTGTCGTGTTCGGCAGTGATCCCAATAATATTACCAACATAAACTCCCTTCAGCGTCGCCGTACAAGCGCTTCTGCAGGATTGAATGCTGACGATGTACTTTCTGGTATGAGTATGAATGCCCTCAAGACTCTAACCGCGAATAACACAATGCGAAATCAGTATTACGCTGTCGCAATGCTTGAGACCCAGCTTGTGAGAAAAGATGGTGTCAGGCCTGAGAGTCCTGTTGTCAAGGTTAAAACAATCTCGCAAAGACAGCAAGAAGAAAAGGTCAGACAAAGAGAAGAGCGGGCTAATAGAAGAGCGAGGAGGCATAGAAACAGTCTAGGAGATCAAGAAAATAATGATCGAAGATCCAAAAAAACTGATCTTACGAGCGATCTAGGCGATCTACACTCATGGAAACCTCATGTCAAGCACCAAAAGGGAGCAGGTGATGAAGAAGACTATGAAACTCCACTCAGAAATATTGATGGGGCAGCGATTGGAGAAAGGAGGGTTAAATGGGACAAGGGCCTATTCACAGAAGTCTTCCTGGACGAAGTCATACTTGGGTCAAAGGCACCTTTGAAAGAACATATACCTACCAAAGGGTGTTTGACGCAATCAGCGAAAGTAAGTTCGACTGGTTCCTGGGTGTAGGTGTGATTGACTAACTATTCATAGACGTTACAACTTGATAATTTAGGGAACCTTATGGAACAAGACAACCCTTGCAGTCTGATTCAAGAGAATGTCGTTGTCAAGAAATTTGTGTACGACGATGAAGTTGAATTAACTCCTGAGCCTGTATCACCTGTGGTCCGAAATACTCGGTCCAGGTCAAAGAAAAACAAGACTTGATCACATCCTTCATCTTATCAATCCTTAGTTGACTGTCTACATCCAAACCTACACCTACACATCCGAAATCTGCTTTTTTCTATCCATTGATGATCTTTTTCCCTGGTTTTGGCAGGTATGGATTGTCCGTTCATTTCATTAGATCATAAATACAAAAGGTCCTTTTTACTTGTTGGTGTTGCGGTAGTTGATTATGGCACTAGCTTGATTGACAGGATAGACAAGGACCTCGGCAACATTAACATGAGGGGGTCGAGATGCTGCCCAGACGATTTCTTCTGCTATATCATGACCAGTGACTATAGAGGAGATATTGGATAAGGCTCCAAGAAACTGGGACAGAATCATTGACTCACGGGGCTCAAGGCCATCATACACCTTCTTTGCCGCAGCTGCATCACCGCGAAATCGAACAAGTGCAAATTCTGTCTCCACCATACCTAGAAGGAAATTCATGGGATATGTGTTCCAAACTTCGGAAATAAATCCTTACCGGGGTCAATCTCCGTAACACGAATTGGGGTATCCACGAGCTCTCGCAGGAGAGCTCCTGTGAACGCTCGGACAGCATGCTTAGTGGCACAATAGATACTACCACCTTTATAGGCTTCCCTGCCAGCGATTGAACCTAAGTTGACGACATGACCGGCTCGTTTTTTCTTGAATTCTGATATTGACCAGTGAACATGTCAGAAGGAAGGGACCAACGTCTTCACTCACCTTGGACTAACAATTGAGTGATTGAGATTAAACCAAGGACGTTTGTAGCGAACATCCCTTCAATATCTCCATCTGGAATGCTACCGACATGTTCCATGCCGAGCACATAACCGGCATTGTTCACTGGAGGAGGAAATGTCAGTTATCAAATAGATTGCCATATCGGAGGAGAACGATACCGAGGATGTCGACATCACGCAAGTCATTGGGTACTTGATCCCAGAATCCTGCGACTTGTGCCTTATCGGAGACATCGAGTTGGATAGCGGCGAACTTTCCACCATGGGACAATCCAGATTCCTTGTACGCCGTGGAGCATTTATCAACTACTTGCTTGAGTATTTCTTCTCTACGTGCTACGAGTATAACGTTTGAACCAGCCTATGGAGAACAAGGTAAATCAATTGTCAGGGTAGAAAGTAGCTTATCTATACTTTTGCGAAAAGAATTGCGGTCGCCTGGCAGATGCTTGATTCATGTCACGAATTCAGCAGTAGAGATCACATACTGCACCAATTCCACTGCTGGCACCAGTGACAAGGACCGTCTTCCCAAGAAGTCGTGTAGCATTAAATACGTGCATGGCGGGAATATGAGAAATAGTTAACATACTTTGTGCGTGAATGATTTATAAGTCTATGGAGAAATTTCTCATTCTGACCTCATCCGGAGGTCATGAGACCATGATGCATGGCATCATGACTGATGGTGGGAAGACTGTTCCTACTAATCGAGGACATAGAAATGTCAGAAAGACATCCACGATGGAACACCCTTCTGAAGTGGCTTCAACAAAAAGGTATGAATACAAACATTCTAGTTGAAGCTAGAAGAACAGAAGGTGAGTGCTGAACAAGAGGGTCCTAATAATTTGACTGATATCCAATAGAGGCTGGATTTGGGCTTTACGCTGTCCAACATATTCCCCCTTCAACGCCTCTCTTTCAAGTCCCAGCCAAAGCTATGATGAATATCCGTACCCTTGTTGGACTATATCCGAAGGCACGGCCAAGACTAACGGCGACACAAGTTATGTCACTACACCTTCTCTTGCACCGACCTTGTTCTCCGGATGATTTCTCAAAGGACCCTATCTTTGGGCCATATATTTCTGTCCTTCCAACGAACTTTGATTCACATCCTTTATCATGGGTCATAAGACCTCAGGATCCTCGTTCGGAAGGGATTGTTGATGATTTATTGGAATACATGCCAAAAGGTGTCCTACACACCTTAGAGGTCGTTGCAGCACGATTTCGCCAAGACTGGGAACGGATACGTAGATACTTGGTTAGTTGAGTACATCCCAAATCTGAGTTAGTACACCACAATTTATATTGACCTCAACAGCAAGATCATCCATCAATAATCTCTGAAGCTGAGAAACGTGGGCGGATACTTCGACCCCTCAATTCTTCCGGCGTTGAACAAGAGTTCCTGTGGGGGTGGATCAACGGTCAGTCTTCTGTATTAGCCGCAGAAGTCAATTTAAACTTTATGGTGCAGTGAACACTCGGTGCATTTATCGGAAGCTTTTTCCCACTCGCCAGGATCCAGGGAACATAACCATGTGCCCTATTTTGGATTTTGCTAACCATACAAGTGATCTCCCACATACTTATCCTGAACCCTGCAAGGCCGAGTTGTGTGATCAGGCATTCCCGAATGCTTCTGGAGATGATCTCGTTCTTCTTTCACCCAAGGACAGGTCCATATATCCCGGAGAAGAGGTTTTCCTCAAGTATGGGGCACACTCGAATCGAACATTGTTCACGGAATATGGATTCGTTGAAAATATAGACCTAGATGCACTGGAGAGCGGACAACTCAACTGCGAAGCAGATATAACTTGGCGTATGCTGAGACTTTTCGCTTCGAGAGGAGTAATGGGTACGTATATGGAGCAGCTCCTTAGAAGTGCAGGTTATTGGGAGTAAGTTAGTCCGAAGTGCGGATATCGACTAACAGGTTTTGTTAGAGAGTGGACCATACATTCGATGCCGGAACCCGCCCATCCATCTTTTCGCTTGATATCTGCCCTTCGTTTATACCACTCAGTCCCAGTAACGAGGATCACGCCCCCTCATGAAGACGAAAACTTTATCCGCACATGGCGCGACACTATTTCTGGTCATTGTGATACAATTTCCCCAGTGAATGAGTCTTTGTGGAGGGAAACGCTTGACAAGCTTTGCTTAGACATCGACAACGAGACAGGGGTATACATGGATAACTTGAACAAAGTAGGAAGAGAATGGCCCATTAATTCTTGGGTCCATTATATGAGGAGGTGCCTGCTGATGCTTTGGCGTGAGCAGCAACATGCCGCTTGGTGTGTTCACAAAAGCCTTGAAAAAGGAGAAGAATTCTGAGTGGTTACCAGAATATTGGGATGAGGTAAAAGGATAATATATTCTCATTCTACATTCACATATTTATATGAGAGTATTACTGTGCTCTTGTTACAGAAAAGGAAAAGGGTGAAAAATGAAGACAGACTAAATGGTGATCTGAGACATTGGAATAATAACACAATTCTGGTGCTATAGTATCACTTGATACTCTACCTGGACTGTTGCATCAGTGTTATGAACCAACTAGACCCCATAGAAGAATTTTATGATATGTATTTGGAAGAGAATAAGCCACAGATCATAGAAGTGGCAATAGACTTAAGGATTGGACTTTGTGTTAAGACAGAGACAGAGGCATTGAACTTGGAAGATAATGTCATGAACTACCCATTTGCACCAAGACTAAGTCATTATTATTTTTCTTTTCTTTTCTATTATCAGCATGGGAAAGTATGTCACACAATGTGACAGGAGGAGTGACAAAAGGTCACATCAAAGGTCATGTCACATATAGTTTGGTTGGGTTCATGGGTGAAATGGCACACAGACCAACAGAAATATGTATAAGTAGACAGACCTAATAGAGTAAGGACTCTAATAAGTTCTCTTTGTCAACTCTGATAAAAAGTGGAGCTTAGACCTAACTCAGGGTTTGAACTCTTACAGATAACAGATCAGGGGTGTCTACTAAATAATAAGAATAAACACAGTAATTATTATCCAGAGATTATCTGGAAAATACAATGGAAGACAAGTGGATAGAACAACATTGCTTCTTTCTCTTCTACCTGTCAAGTCCAGGCCCTGGGAGATGGTTGGGTCTCCTCCTGTACTCACCCACTTAGACTTAAGGAAAAAACTAATTTATTGAGCCAAGATGTCATGAATCAACTTGACCCAATATGTTAGTGCAAGACCATGAAGGACTTAAGGCAACCCCAAGGTGGAGAGTCAAGAAGAACTTAATAGAGTTCTCTATTATATTAGTCTAATATTTATACAAAACTATATAGTCTGTGTGCTGTGTTCCTGCACTCATGTGATTATCTAGAATGTTATATACTATTATATAAGGTGATGTCATTCTATTAATAGGTTCAGAGTTTGTTGTAAAAGCCAATTTGTATTAGGCAACTAGTTGTAAGCAGCAGCAGTACCAGAATAGAAGAGACTTAGAGGACTAACTAAGGGAAGGGGATGCCACTTGCAGACTAGGATGTCAAACAAGAACTCAACAGAGTTCTCCTAGTATTCTCTACCTATTTATACAAGAGAAGTACTAGACGTCTATATATATCTAAGGTACTAATATTATCCTAAGTTCCCAAGATCTGTCTACTGTATTCATCTATCATGTGTTTATGCATGTCCATGTCAAGGATGTTCTTATGTTATCTATTAATATTAACACCTCCCAAGGTGTCACTCCTAATCTCCCACAGCCATTAGTTATGACAGCCACTAACTATCTATGTCCAGAGGCCTATTCAAGGCGTGTCATAACAATTTGGGTAAGAAGGTCTTTGAAGGCCAGCAAAATGTTTGGCTGGGAGATCAATTCATAATATGGTCTCTTTTTCAAGATTCCTTGTCCTAAGAAATGTTTCTAGCATTTTTAGTTCTCTTCCTATTTTCTCTCCTGTTCTTTTTTGTATCTCTTGTTTTTCTATCCTAATACCAATTTTGCTATGCACTTCCCTGGCAGTCCCCTGTCAAATTCCTCCTCTTCTTTGAACTATTCCTATTACTTAACTTCTTTGGCTTCTTTTCCATATTCCCTCTCAAACTCTTCTACCAGCTCTTTTGCATTCTCTAGGTTCTTCCTCTCTTCCTAAGTGTTTGCTTCTACTGTGTATCTCTTCTACTGTACTTGTTAGCGACCAACTGCGAGCAGCAGTGGTACCAAGAAAGAAACTTAGGCAGATAAGGAGTAGGAGAAACTGCTACTCGTAACTTGGGAAAATAAACAAGAACTCAACAAGAGTCCTCCTAGTATTCTCTACCTATTTATACAAGAGATCTACTAGGTTCCACATGCAACTAGGTACTCTATTATTAGCTGTATTTCCCATGTTAATCTGGTAACATGTGTTTAAGTCCATCTGTCATATGTTTATGTTATGTACCTGACAGGACCATTCCTATATCATCCTATTAATAATTATACTTTCCCAGAGGTGTTACTCTAACTCCCACAACTGTCCATCAATGACAGCTGCCATCTCCTGATGCCAGAAGGCCTGTCCAAGGCGAATCATGACAGTACTAGGAATCTGTCTCTTTCCTGTTGTTATACCTGATAGGAAAATTCAACAAAAAAGTAACATTGGATAGTTGATAACCATGAGTTAGCTCTTGTAACTTGCTCTAGAAACCTCCACTATCCCTCATAGTAGACTCAGTTAAGTATCATTATTACCAAAAGGGTCACTCATAACACAAATACCTTGAGAGCCAAAATAGCACACTAGCACTTGGTAATTGGATATTTCCCTATAGATTAGGTTCTAGATCAACATGACTTAGAATAAAGGATACAAGTATCATTGGAAATATAGGCAGAACCAAACTTAGAAAACAGAAGAACTCAAGAGGGCCAATCAGAGAGTCTATCAAAATTCTCTGATACCATCAATATTATAACTCTAAATATAATTACAGATGCAAGAACTTAGAAAACTCCAGAACACTTAAGAAGTATGTCATATGGTTCTTGTAAAGACCAAAGGTTAGTTAAGACGACATCTTGGTCCTACTCTTAATGATAGTATCAAGATGTCATGATCCACCTTGGACAGGCCTTTGTGCATCAGGAGTCAGCAGCTATCATCAACTGACAGCTGTGGGAGCTTGTAGTGACACCTCTGGGAAGGTGTTAAGTTGACAGGTAACATGAGAACTATCATAAACTGTCCCTTTCACTAAGAGTATTATTATTCTTTTCCTTTTATTTTATTTTCTATTTATAGCGTGGGAAAGCATATCACACTATGTGATATAAGTCACATCACGGTCACAAGACATGTCACACATTGTTATAGAAACTCTGGATTCTACAGAGTTATTCATGGAAGACCAGGCATGGCTTGACTATCTCTGGGACTTCGAAACAAAAGAGATTAATTTTGATCTCTCTTCAGACACTGACTAGATCTTTCATTTATCCTTTTAAGGAATAACTCCTCACTGTTACTTTTCTTGTCACAGACAGTAACAGACTATTAACTCAGTCTCTCTTCTTTTTGTTTATCAAACTTCCTTGTAACATACTGTGACACTAACTTGTAACACTGTGACTCTTCCTTGTAATGCCTAGTTACCCTTTCTTGTAACACTCTTGACTCATACTTGTCACAAGTAGTTACAACTTCATGTAACACTAGGACTATAAATACAAGTAAAGTGAAGAGAGGACGGCAGTTCTCTCCTTTCTCTTGGTTTTCTCTTGAACTATAG
>Ga0153987_1000545_pt1 | contig 11583 bp, 10 predicted proteins | sample TSNC071MetaG_FD_102279 | JGI IMG/M metagenome (GOLD analysis project Ga0153987, IMG submission 102279) | Attine ant fungus gardens microbial communities from North Carolina, USA - TSNC071 MetaG | ecosystem: Host-associated > Fungi > Mycelium > Unclassified | place: USA: North Carolina, William B...
ATGATGGTGTCGTTGTTGAGACCCTGTGTAACTTGACAGGAGATGACTCTTCCAGAAATACCATGCCCTGTACATGCACGTTAATATCAAATAGCGACCTCGGACAGAATGATGTGAAAGATTGTATTGTGAAAACTGACCTAGACAAGGAAATGTATACATATGTACCAACGTGTCAAGTTTGCGCCTATTCGTGATGAAAGGGCTGGATACTCAATCAACACAGGAAACAAGGAAGCAAAACAGAAAAACATGTTTCATTGTCAACTGGAAGGTATTACACTTTTGTAACATGGAGATAGCACGCATGAAGTTTGAAAATCCTGCTGGAAGGGGTCTTTGGGTATGGAAGCACCCTCTCGCGCGCAGAAGTCCATATAAAGAGAAACAGTTGCACCAGCATGATGGCTTAAGTATCACAGAGTGATATACAAATTACGCCGGAGCAAACGAGATAGAAAACGTTTCGACTTGTAGTGGCGGTGAACTGCGACGTTCTTGAAAGAACAACTACGCTGGAAATTGAAAGTCGTACAACATCAACTGCGATGATCCATGCAAGCATAAGCATTAATGATCTATAAAAGAAGATCCGACGAAACAGAACGCGTAGACGATGAACAGCAAAGTTGTACCAAAGGGCTTTATTTCTCCCATATGTTCACTGTATCTGAACGAAAACTGAGATATACCATCAGAAGAAGACCCCAGAATCAGTCACACACGAATCCCGTAGGATATCAATACTAGTGAGAGTCGAGCCAAGTCGAGACACGGTCAATCAAATCAGCCTTCTTTCCAGAAATGGGTTCACTTTTTGTTCTCAGAAATTCCTGCATGACTTCAATTGACAGGCCGAGGGCTGCGCGGAGGAGGGAGAAAATATTTACCTTCAGTTGATCAACCCGAAGCTGGATCGAAGTGAACATCATGCCATGAAGACAAAGACCAACATTATGAGCCTACCTTTCCCATATCACCAGTTTCATATTTGCTTCGTATCTCTGTCTCATCCACCGATTGAGCCTACATACAGTAAGCTTCCAATACGCTCGATGTATACAGTGGACATACCGCCTTGCGTTTGGAGCCAGCTTTAGCCACGACCACATTTGCTGTGTTATTATTAAGTAACGCACGTTTCCACTCCTTCATCAAGGCCCCAGCACGCTAAATGGAGACAATAAGAGGCGCTTCTGGGAGATAAAGTTGTACGGCACCCACCCTGTGAATTTGTCCAATATTAGCTTCTGTCAAATCCTCAAATGAGTCGGGGTCAAACTCTTCGCGGAATGCGCTGGCTTGCAGCTGCGCGTTATGATATGCAAGTGCTGTACATGCGACAGATTAATATGTGACAAGCACACAGAAACTACTTACCGGGATTTGGATACGAATCTGGTGGATATGTTCCATTTTTGACACTCAACTTATCAATCCAGGCACGGGCCGCATCCTTCAGATCATCAGATGCTAGGGCAATGAGTAAAAATGACTCCCAGAGGTAATGCGGTGATAGTCCATACCTCGGAAAGCTTCTTGAATTGGAGCAGCACGGATATCATCTGCAAAAGGAAGCGGGATTAAATGAATACCCGGTGCGTCTGTGAAGCCATTCTCCTCAACTTGCTCTCTCTGGGAAAATGTGGTCAAACTCTGTTCATTGAAGAAGCAAAGGGTTTTTATGACTGACCTGAGGAAGTAGAGCGCAGAATACCGGCGTAGCGTTGCGCCGAACAAGGACCAGAGCCAAACCGATCTTGTTCTTTGTCAGCATGGACTTCAACAAGGCATTGAATGTTCTCCTGCTTCCAGAATATGCCTGTGGGCCGAATGTGAGAAATCAAGATCCCTTCTGTGTGATCCTTGTATCGTACCAGTTCATCAGGGTAGACAAAATAAGAGTGTTTGATATTGTCCTCGAATTTTAGCTCATTCCTGTCTTTGAAACCAAGGAGTCGTATTCCTAGTCAGAGTAATGAGACTGGTCGATCATCTAAACTCTGTAGACCGTACCAGGTTTTAGCCCTAGTGTCCTAAATGACTGAACTTCTTCTGCGGTGTAGAATGGCTACGAAAAATGAACAATAGCTTTTATGCCCATCACTGACATACCCGCTGGCCTAGTTTGGCAACCTTCACGCCGAAACCTAAGCTACTTTCTTCAACCTCACCCTCATTCCCAGTCATACTGCTTGTTTGTCCTACGCCGAAAAGAACTTTTGACTTTTCTACATCTACCTGATGTTCCTAGAAACCCAAGTCACTCATGATAGGAGTTCAAGTAGAATGCAACTGACTTCATCCACGTAAGCGGAACGTGAGATCGCAACTTCCATTCGGTCGCCTAGATCAACAAAGTACTTATAGGATCCTTTTTTCTGTTCAGCCACCAAACCGTACCTGGTTAAAAAATAGTTTAGGTTCGTTCAAGATGAGCGGTTACGCAACTCACCCTTTGACACCAATCGCAAACCCTTCTGCCAACTGAAAGGGGATACTGAAAAGTGCACGTTTGGGTGATTCATGAATTCGCATTTGGCTTAATAAATCCTCCACGCGAGATATCGAGATCGATTCGGGCAGGACAGAAGAACCACTAGCTGATTCGTTGTATTCCTCGATGTTGGTTGGCTGTAAAATGAACTAGAAAAAGTAGCATTAAATACGAGTGCTATTGGTTGTGTTGTTGGCTTACGGAATAGAATTGAGAAATGTCAAAAGGTTTGGAGTCTGTGCTGATGAAAAAAGGTTCGACTGAAACACCAGCTTGAGTAAGATCCTATTTTCGAATGTCAGCACTTCCAACTCCGAGAACCAGAGACATGATTGCCTCCAATGTTGTCCGAGCTGAGGTGACCAATTGTGTGCTTCCTGGTCCAGGGTGCGGATTATCCTCATCAGTAATGAGAAAAACGCGCTTTATCGCTGTTTTTGGAGCACTTTCTGTTCCTCAATAACCTGGGTATGAATTGAAAAACATGACAAACCCGTCGCGCAAGATCCAATTACAACTAGTAAAGACATCACCCATAGGCATCCGTTTTCCGGGCAGCGGTGGAAACGTATTTCTCAATTCATTCATGTTCTCGCGTGCGGCTTTGACAAGATTTAAGTTCAAGGGGACGAAAAAATCAGAGTCTCTCCCCACGAACCATCAAGAATTTGGATCAATTCTTGGACCTTGGGTGCACTCAGGCGAGAGATGGGTTGAAATACGAAAGTATTGCGTTTCAGTTCGGACACTTCTGTGCGGCCATTTTCTGTTCTCCTTGTCTTGAAAGTACGATATCAACGACTCTGACCCAGGATGTTTGGACGTGGGGTCTCACTGTATTGAAAAACATGATACCAATGGAGTCATTCGGACCCACAATGATCTTTCGCTTCTGTATTTGCGTTGCTGCTTCCAAAGCCTTAAACATGTGACAAATCTTGACATCCTCGTAGTCGGGATCATCGCGGAGTTCAAGCATAGATTCAGAACAGTCAATACAAAACAGGATCACATCTCTCTTTCCTTCAAAGAACTGGATCGGTGAGGAAAAGAATAGCAATAGAGAACATGTAAGCGTACAGAATCGTCTAGCAATTCCTCCTCTTCCTCATCGTCAATCTTGTTCCAGTCGTCGTAGGGAGGCATAACTAACCTTGAGAACCTGTGACAACATCTTAGTCACGATTATTACAGTCACGTCCAGCTAGAATAATGGACTTACCTCCTCTCCGTGAAATCACAAGTTTTGACAACATCGGACCCTTACCTTCGCTAGTTATCAAGAACGATCAAGATGTAGAAATTTGGACGAACACTACCTGCTATCATGAATACGACTTGTTTCTACGCCGTCTGAATGAATCCGTAGTTGGGTTTTTCCTACCGTACACTGAAAGGAGGATAAACGCAGTAAGATATATGAGTTTTTCTTTTTTAAACTAATGTATGGTGTTATCCAGTCAGTCTCTGCTATTTTGACATTCCTTGACACTCTGGAGGGCTGGATTGAGGATATCCCGCCCTTACGCAGCCCTCAGAGATTTGGAAATCTGGCTTTCCGTACATGGGGTATCCGACTAGAAGAGGTTAGCCATCTTCCTTCAGTCTTTGCTTTCCTCATCCGGTCTCTTTAGCAAGCAGATCCCTTACTTGAACAACTCTTAGGACCAGCCAAAATAATTCTTGTTCCATATATCAAGCCCTATCTTCTGACATCGTTTGGTTCTTTCACCCGAATGGATTATGGGACCGGACATGAAACGTCATTTGCGCTCTTCCTCTTATGTTTAGTGCTCGTGCGATTTTTTGAGCCCATCCCAGAGATAGAACGCCAATTAGTCTTAGTTGTCTTTGTCCGTTACCTTCATCTTTGCTGGAAGCTACAAGACGTATACAAGCTGGAGCCTGCAGGTAGTCATGGAGTTTGGGGCCTAGATGATTACTCTTTTCTTCCTTACATCTTTGGTAGTGGCGAATTGAGAGGTATGCCCTCTTATAGATTGTGACCCATTTGTTCTGAACGACTATCAGATCAAACCGTTATTCCACCATCTGCGATCCTACATCCTCCACTGCCTTCAACAAATTTGTACTTCTTAGCCATCACGCGCATTCATGATGTTAAACGAGGTCCCTTTTTCGAGCATTCTTCTCAATTATATTCCATCGCCACAGGTGTACATAGTTGGACGAAAGTTAACTCAGGTCTCTTCAAGATGTATAGAGTGGGTGATTTTTACATGCACCATTGTAGTTTTGAATTTTGGATTAGGCCGAAGTTCTGGGCAAACGTGTTGTCGTCCAGCATATCCCTTTGGGTGGACTATTAGAATGGGAGTCGACAACCTCAGAGACCAGAGTCTCTGAAAGCCGCATGATCAGTGCAAGGGGCATTGAATCTACAGACCATTCCTCCCGTTCGAATTTCTCTGGCTGTCGGACTTGGCCTACTATACCGAACACAGCCATCGATCGACCGATGCCCTTGAATACCTTAACTTCTACGCCAGTCACTCCTGTCCCAGTACATTATGCCCCCAGAGCTACCCTGAATTCTGACCCCAAACGCGATAACGCGGACGATACACAATATTAACCTCGATAATCACCTCGCACATAGTGCTGCAATTGAGGGTGGGCCGCCTTCTTGACATTCATGAGGATAGTATACACGTTTGCGCTATAATTTCCAGCAGTTGCGCCACGGCCTGGTAAATGGATTGACTCAAGAACATATCAACATATCAGGAACATGATGAGAAGTTTCAACAGCCAACGAATGCAGACATGTGGCGTAATGACTGAGGAGGATATTTACCTATTTACGTACGCACTGCCTGATTTATACATGTGACAGATTACGTTTCTGATAATGAAGGCCACAACTTGCACCCACAACCTGCACAGGTAACCACCTAATTGTACCCGAACCATGGTTGGATTCTGCATGATAAGTATTACCATAACAATCGTGTTGTGTAATGATTGCCCATTGTAATCAAAAGATTGAACATGATCAGCAATGGTAACCTGAGGCATCACCGGAGATCCTGACGAATTTGGTTCATGGTTTCGATGAAGATATTTTTGATGAAGATATTTGATCATGCCGACCTCCATCACGTGTGAAACAGTTGATCGGACTTAGGCAAATCACGTGGTACAGACACCAAATTTGAGTCTGAGTTTGAACTGAGGCTTTTCGAGACCACCCGGTTATGTACCAGTCCGTGTTGCTTGACCCAGTGACAGGATAATTTATTCTCTAATGAAATTCTCGCAGAAATGATCTACTTCAAGTCGACTTTCGCGACCTTCAAAGCGAGTGGACATCAGTGATGTCCCTCAAACATGTCGGTGTAGCTGCCGTTCGTAGCTCAGATCAGGAACCATCCGGTACCGACTGCGCCGAAGACAGGTCGAACTGAGGCTGTTGTCAACCCGGGCGAAACGATGATGAAAAGTTCCCGCGACGCAACTGATGGTGCTCGAGGCCCGAAATCAATGCAATCGAAGTACCAGGAACAATGATCGAGGTCCTGCTATTTTGGGGAAAGCATCCTCCACGCCACGGGGACAAAAACTTCAAACTATTTTGGCAAACCGATCCGATAGAATAAAAGATTGTAAGAAGAATGTTCCTCGTGCATCAGAAGTTTACCAAGAAATAGCATGAACATTTTAACCCTGGCTTCTGGCCAGTCCCACGCACAAACAAAGTTGGTCGTTATGGACAGGGACGTCGGCAAGGACGGCCGCCGTGACTCACCAAAGCCGTTAGAAAAGGGAACAAACACGGAATTATTGATGGCTCTTCTGTTTCTTCTGTTTATCTCAGATACTGTCCCGATACCATAAGGAGTTTCCATATCAGGCACGCACTTGCGCGTGGAGAATCCAGATTCGGATGCAATCCTCGGAAACAAACCGAAAACAAACCATTTCGCCTAAATAGCCGAGTCAACATCTTGACGTCAATCGATGCCGCTTTGAACCGCTCTTTACCCTGCCTCTCTTAAGATACTTAAAGGAATCCACTCCTTCCCGATTTTGATTTCCACTTCATGACTTCCGGTGTGCTGCAGGTGTGGTCCCTTCGTTCTCCCTTCCTCCCGTTCAATCCCTCTAGAATCCTTTACAGCCCATAACATTGTCCAGCCATCCCAAGTTTCGTCCTTACGCGAGTGCCAAACATCAAGTAGCCAAAGGTCGCTATATCACCAGTAACGATCCTCGCGGCTACATGTAAGCACACCTGAAGAATTCGATGAAAGCATGATGATTGATTATTGTACAGACCTGTCTATGAGTATCCCCTCAATGGTCAATGGATCATGATGGATGTAGACGATGGATATATTCTGTGGACGGGTATTTGGAAAGGTATGCCATCCGTTGCGCTCACTCGTCCAATTCTTATCTGTTATTCCAGCCCTTGGAAATTCCAAAGGTAAGGAGTTAAGAAATCACTCCTTCATTTACTAAGCAATCGTGAATCCTCCACAAGCCGATATCGTCAAGATGATAGATTCGCAGCCTGATCTTGCTCCACTCATCCGACGAGTGCGCGGAGGTTATTTGAAGATACAAGGTACATGGATGCCCTACGAAGTTGGTTTCTCAAATCGATTACATGTTAAAACTAGTGCTGATATTCTTTTACCAGGTTGCTCTGCGGCTATCTCGACGGTCAGTGCATCAAGGAGTTTGTACATCTCGGGATGTAACAATTGACTTTACGTTTCCAGGGTGGCATGGTCAATCCGCGAGGACCTTATCCCCCTCTTTGGGTGTGTCACTTTGTTCCATTCCATCTTCCTGTGTAACTAAATCTCTTTGTCCAAGACCAACATTCCCCAATACTTGCTTGTCACCAGATCAACCAGGATATGGTCAAGTCGTTTTTCCAGGTACTGGTAAAAGGCGTCCAAGAAGACCTCCGCAGCCCTCGGCTACAACTTCTCAGGCTACACCTCAGGCACCCAGGGAATCAAGCAATACCAATTGGGCGGCCCCAGCGCCACAACCTGAAACCAGTATTCCAGGCCTCTCTCATCAGGTTTCTGCTCTTGGCAGTAGTGCTAGTCTTAATCATGGGTACCATCCTCATCACCATCCAGAGCGCTATCGACACCCATCCCCAATGGCCGGTCCTCCGAACCGTACGACCTTTCGAGATCCTCAGCCCACCTCCGTTGGTCATCAATATGCCAGCTACCCTATTCTTCCCAGACCCCCAGCAAGCTCGCCAGAAAATTCGTTTGAATTAGATCGTATTATCTTGCCACCATTACGAGAAGTACCGGGCACGTATGAATCGCGCATCGTCTCGCATGCACTTCCTCCCATTTCAGCATTTGAAGATATGCGAGGCACTGGTAATAATGACTCTGCAGCAGTTTTGAGGCGATTGCGCTCTGATAATGAACCTTCGTACTCTCAGCCTCATTCACGTGCATTCGGCTATAGTACCTATGAGAAGATCTCGCCAAGAAGTAATTCTATCACTCATCATTCCTACTCGTAGGTTATCTCGCTCGGTTGCAAATATAAGCCTGCTAACACATTTCAATAAGCTCGACGGACGTATCACAACGCGACCCAAGCTCTCTCTCGGTACCTTCGAACTCCCATGAACTCTATCCTTATCATAATCATCGCCAACATCGGCAAAGAAACTCTCGTCCCCCTTCCCGTGCCTCTAGCTTGTCACGTCATTCCTATGAAGGTGATTATTCCTCAGTCAATTCAACATGTGAGCCGTCGCCAGTTTCACCTCACTCAATCGTCTCTTCCTCTTCCCATTGCCATCGAGAGGAAAATACTTGCATTATGGCACCGTTGACACTTGCTGCTGATCGCATGCATCTAGATCTGCCTGATCACACCATCCCCGTGAGCTATCCCAACCAGCCTCCTCTGCGGCCATGGTAGACATCCTACTTTTGTCTTTCATACTTCTCTTCTGATAGTATTATTGTAAATCTGAAAAGTGAATATCATTCTCCTACGTGTCATACCAAGACATTACAAGACATTAAACATTACACATTACTGTTTATGTACTGTTTATGCGTCAGATCGAATTACGAAACATAATTCCGGCCGTCGGATGTCTGACAACGGAAAAATTTCGACGGAATCGTAACAAAACGCACTCAACCAGATTTTCCAGATTTTCCACCCAAATGCCCGCACCGAGTAAGCCTTATCGGAGATTCATTTGAAGAAATTTCCGGACTTTGTCATCACCTCGAGGGACCAGGTACCCGTCATAATTAGCCTCATAACTTATTCGGCTCCGGTAATTAATTTATTATATTTTATCTGCCCTGAAAACTCTTTGCCCTCCAGAGATTCGAGAGAGATTCGATCGGATTGTTCGGGGCTGAACAAGTCGAGGGAGCTAGTTCCCTTCAGCTCTTCCTAAATACATGGCTAATCGCTTTCTGTCAATTCCCTCTTGTTACGCATCATGTGAAGCACATAATCAATATGTCACGGAGTCTGTATTCCCGATTAGGGAACGTCTTGTAAGTCTCCTCGTGTACGTGCTTTTGTCATCATACCTAAGACACCTTTTTTGAGGTATGATAACAATGGCGATTCATATTTTGATGATCACTTTTTCAGGGTTCCGACGGCGATCGGATCCAACAGGAACCCAGGGAAACGATGATGTCTCATAAATGGATATTGAATCGAGGTTTCTCGAGTCGGTAGACCTGGCTCATAATACCGCATGTCTCCCAAGGCCCCCAAAGCTGAACGTTCAATAATAATGGCCTCTGGTCCGGACACGTGAGTGTGATAATACTATCACACGCAACCCGGCAACTGCTTGGTTGGACCCCTTCCGAATCATGGTAATCTTGCCGCACAACAATCAGCTGGCTCTGAATGATCCTGCGATAACCGCGTGAACTTGCCCCTTGTCCAAGGACAATGCGAATCATTAGCAAGACACAGTCAAAGGCTTCGACGCACACCAGTTTGCCGGACAACTTGACGCCTCGTTGTTTCTTGACCTTGAAATCAGGGGACTAGTTCTTCCAGAGGAAGTAAACCGAGCGTTATTCACTGAACGCCGCGATTCAACGAGTCCAACATCCTATCATAAATCCAGATAAGTGCACGGGAATAACAACCTGTCTCCGATATATTATTTACCCATCAAACACGTCGGTCCGGTTGGCAACTGGGGCTCATGGTAGACCTAGTCACGCGGGGATGCCACCCCACCAAGCCGCGCTTATGAACGACTTTGGCTTTTATATTTTCCGTGCGGGATCTTCCAGCTTACGGGAATCCTTTGGCTCCAGTAAACCCCATCGGGTTTGGTAACCTGAAGATCTAATCTGTCGACGTCGGCAAATACTTTGGAATCTCATTATATCAAGGAATGTTGCTAATAACTAATGTCAGATGCTCTAAGCTTCTTTTGGGCTTCTTTCGACCGCCGCTCATACGGTCATATCAAGTCATTCCAAGTCTAGGTCAAGCCTGACTTCCATGTCAAATCATTTCCTTTTTGTTCATTCACGGAGTTGGTGAGAAAGGGACGATGTGTAACAACTTCGACCTTTAGGTACTAGTTATGTGACTAGCTAGCTATGTTCGGCTCAGTTAGTGCAAGAGAGGCAGGGAGACAGAGAGGGGGTAAATACATTGAACAGATTAGTGATCAGCCGTGGTCTAGGCCTTGTGGCCGTGGGCTAAAAAGAAATATACAGCTGTATAGTTCGGAGTTCTATGAGGGAAGAAAAATCCAACCGGCGGTAACAGCTACGGGTGGAAGCGTCAAAATAGACAGCAGTCAAAATTGACTGTGACATTTTATCCAGAAGTAACAATAGCCTCGCGCTTTTTCGTGAGCATCCCAAAAACCTCTCACGAAGGTCCATGACCCCGAACATACCTAACGATGTTTCTTCCCGGAGCACTAGTCCAATCGTTTCAGTGGGGAATTGAATTTCTGTCGAGTTTCTCTTCCCACTAAAAATGTCTTGGTCCCAACGGAGGTTCGCGAGAACAGGTCGACAAAAGTAGTGTTGAATCGATCAAGACAGCTGCGATCAAGTTTTACTAGGGAAGTGCCCTGATATTTGAAAATGATTAGGAAGCTAAAGAGAGGAGATGCCGATTGATGGGAGTCATTCCAGATATAATTAGCACCGGCTGATTATGGTTATTATAGATCAAGACATCCATAAATCCACCTCTGCCATCTGCTGGCGGTCACAATACACCTAAGATAAATGTCCGATAAATGTCTACCATGCAACCAAACTAAACCTATTCTTTTGTTCTCTTTGGATTTCCCAGGTATGATGGGATCACTGCAGTGGCGGGGACTCCATCAAAACTTTTGGGGTTCCTTGATCCTCAATCTCCTATCTCCCCATGCTTTGAGAACCTGAGCAAGGTGAAGCAAATAATATGGGCCATTCTCCAGGAGTGCTACACAGACCACAGGAAAATGGGCTTCAGTTCCAGGTTTATCCCATGAACCCCCCCCTCCCAACATACACTTATATGACTACTGCCCCTTCCACGAAGACTGACCACTACTATACATTGAAGAGAAATTTTCTCCGTCTTAATCCATGCATTTTTTCATAGTCAGCCCAACAAGTAGTACTCAGACAGGAAGGATCTACTCTAGGAGACTCGAAGTCATTTCTGACATTTGTAAGGAAATCGGTTGATGCTCTAGAATTCTTTGAGTGAATAATATATGTGGATGTTATGGGGCCAACCGTGATTTTACGATGAGACATGAAGGAAAAGATGTCTCTTTAATGGGGATTTACCCAGAGTGGAGGGTGTGTGCTCCAACTGAATCGTCTACGGTGCCTCCCTCCTCTCCAAGGTATAGGAACTCCTCAACGATCAGTTCTTGTCTCTACGGTCAGTTCTGGTCTTTAAGACGGGCTCTGATAGACGGACCAGATTTTTTAGAGGATATCGGTAGGATAGAAGAAAAAAGGGGGGGGGGGGGGGGGGGCGCCCTCGGGGGGGGGGAACCGGCGGCCCCCAAAGGGGAGAGAAGCGGGGCGGGGGAGGGGTTTGAGATGTTGGAAGAG
>Ga0153987_1000546_pt1 | contig 11583 bp, 10 predicted proteins | sample TSNC071MetaG_FD_102279 | JGI IMG/M metagenome (GOLD analysis project Ga0153987, IMG submission 102279) | Attine ant fungus gardens microbial communities from North Carolina, USA - TSNC071 MetaG | ecosystem: Host-associated > Fungi > Mycelium > Unclassified | place: USA: North Carolina, William B...
GGCAAATTGTTGGAGGTAAAGAGTCTGTCATTTAGTGTAGCTTTCTTGTTTTTCTCTACCCAGGCTACTTAGTTGGTACTTGGGAGGCATGCTTACAACACATGCCGTAGGGTCTGCCACCACACCCCTGATTGTCTGCTGCTCATTTGTATTTAGAGTAGTTGACTTTATAATTGATGATTTTAAAAAAAAAAAATTTTTTTTTCAGAAGACACAGTGTTGGTGACAAAATCAGGTTTGATCAATTATTTGAGTGATTTACATAGTGGAAAAGCCTGGAAAAATCAAGAGAACATCATTTTTCCTTTTACCACCATCTGGTCATAGAAGCTTCCTCATGCATCCTTTACCGAACACTTAACACTAATTTCCATTGCTCTCCCCTATTCTTCATACATGTTATATGGAAAGATTGCAATATCTGTGTGGTCCTCCCATACCATGCTCTGCAGGAGGCCTGTTGCTTGTAGATTGTCTATGTCTATCTTCAATGATATAAATACATACAAATGCTATGCACAAGAGGACTAGCCAGGTTCATGTGATAAAGTGCATAAAGTGCATCCAATACTTCAGTCCACAGAAAATACACCTACTCCACCACTGATTGATTTGGAGCAACTTCGGCAGACGGCGTCTGTAGCTCGGGTGTAGTCAGCAGTGTACCGCTATGTATTTACCCTCTGCACCTGTATAGATATAGAACGTTCTCTTTCTGATAGTCAGATTGTGTGTGTGTGTGTGCTGATAGGTATTGTAAGAGAGCTTGTTGGGGTAATATAATGTTGATTGTGACCCGTGCTGGCTGAAAGTTTGAGACTCGGTCTCTATGAAGCCTGTAACCTCCGACTATAAGACCAATCCACAAGATCTTTATACACTAAAATACATGGAGATGAGCCATATGGGTGAAAATTTTTTACAGCAGACATTTGAGGGGTAGAGACAGAGTGCTATACAATGAAATCATTGATTCTGTTTTTGTCTTGAGAACTATGAGTGTTTGATAGGTGCCCAGACATTAGGTTGCTTGAATACTGAGCTTGCGCTGGAAGCGAAGCAGTATTGAGTTGTTCTTGACGTCTGTTGAATAATCTGAGGTTAAGGAATACACGTGTTCCCATTGTGACTGCCATCAAGGTGGAGAAAGGAACTGCAGCAGGTTTGATGAGGTTGAAGCTAGGGCTTTGTTGCGTTTGAATGGAAAGTACTACAATATTCGTGGCAGTCAGGAGGAAAAAATAGAGAAGACCGTCATTGTAGATTTGGCGATTGACTTTCGACCTGAACGCGTCAAAGTTGCTCCGGAATTTGACCACTGTAAAGATAAAGACGCAAGTATCAAACGCAACGGATGAAGCATAACTCATTGGAGACCATGGGGCCTCCGGATGGAGCTGACAATTTGATAGGAATGATGAATGTGGACCTGTATCCCCATGAAACTGCGTTGAAAGAAGTATCTGAGGGTTGTTTGTCAGATATAGACTCCACTCAGATAGCTGCTTTTGATCACCACTTACCCAACATGCGACCATGATAACGTAAAACAGCCCAATGACCGTACTGACGAGGATCGAGCCATTCCAGAGTGCTCGTACTCGGTACCAGAAGATAGCGCCGGAAGACGTCTGTGTCAACACGGCGCCAGCTGCGCTGAGTGATACAGCGACTTGACAGAAATCTGTCTGGACGACTGCAAAGAATAACGAGGGTAACGTTGCGATGATGCCGGAATACCGCAATGTTATGAACCTTGCTGATGATTGAGTTTTGACTTTGCATCACCGAGAAGGATACCAACCACCAAGTTAGAGGAGATTTCCAGATGTTTCTGTCTTTGGATTGATATAGGGAGAGCTCGTCTGGTAGTTGTGTAAAACTGTAATGAAGACGATTGGTCTAGTTCATGGATATAGTTCAGGCCGCTCACTAGTCCCACACAATAATACCAAACGCAACAGAGGCAGAGATGGCGATTCCGACTGGAAGTACTGTTACTCACTGCTGATAGGCTAAGCAGATAAATACTCACTTAAACGAGCTTGAAAGTCTTGAAATTCAGCCAGATTCATGCCAGGAGGTAAAGGGATCTGGGTCGCATTAGTTAAAGGAGCTGCATTGCCAGCCGAGGACATGAATGATCTGAGAACGGTCTGAGTCGCTTAATGACCTGCATCTAAAAGAGAATGTTCATGTGAAGATCAGAATGAATTATAAATAATGGACAACTAAGTGTGCCTGTTTCAACTAGACAGGGTAAGAACAGTAGACCATTTATTGCATAGTAATAGTAAAGTGTTGATACACAGTGACCGACTGGGACATTCTTTCGTATCAACTGATGTCGGAAAGATAGCCGACGTCGTTTTGAGAATGATGTAAGTTACTGGTTTTTTGATCTCTTGTCATTCCATGACAGATCCATCAGATTGTTCATGACACCCTGGGATAGAAAACTTCTAGGGGTCAGAGATGGTTCTCACACAGTTCAGCAACATTCAGCAAAGGTTGACAGAAGACACTGCTAGTGTCTCAAGTCCATAATGTTGATTCTGACTTTGCAAGATAGATCAGCGAATTATTTGAATCGACAATTTGTTACATTAAATTTATTTTTTAGTTCAAGATCAGTTAAATTTCTCAACAGAAAAGGCACATTTGCAAGGAGGCTATCCTTTGATCTTCGAAGCTTTGGTTTCTTATCTCTAGCTCATAAGATACGGGTAGAAGACATACAACAATAAATCCAGTCAAGTCGTAATCAGCGCATTTTTCGGAAGCGGTGAGAGTAAAGATTAGACTTGGTTCTTGGCATGATGTTCGGAGAGAATGAAGTTGAGTTGGTGAAGTTGAGGTGATGACGGAATGAGTTTCTAGAGGAGTCGAGTCGAAGATGATTCGTAGAGGAGGAATCAATCGTTGTAGATCAGCGGAGAGTGCGGTATACCTGTGTTGCTTGCCCTTCCTTTCACATCAGGGTGACCCATGATTTGATGGAGGGTGATAACGGATGCGAAAGAATTATGTATTTCTCACTAACTCACGTTTGGCTGGTGGAAACTGCCTTTGTATGGCAATCTACTAAACTCCATCAGTTCGGTTAACATCAGCTGTGCTTTCGACATCAATTAAAATTTTTAGATCATTGTCCCAGTGGGTAACTGTAGCCACCGTGTATCCAATCTTGGAGCTTCGACTTAGGCAAAGATGACAGATGAGATACAAGGAGTCATATGACTAAGGGAGGCGGTAGGCCTTGGTGGGATTCGGTTAAACTCTAGCAGTGTCTCCTCTTCGTGAGCTTCACCGTTGCCAGCAAAGAAGATTGTTTGTTGTGGGTTATCGGGAAGAGCGGAATAACCGCAATAACTATCCATGTGACTCTATGCGTCGTATTAGCTCTTTCATTCGCATTGGCCATTAGCAAAAACCCACGAGACTGGTGAATTTAATATTATACGTCTGATTCTAGCTGACGTTCTGGCTTAGATGCCCATGCATTATTCTCAGCAACTGTCTCGGTATCCCCATAAGCATGCCCGAGTGTGATGCGAAAGCTGCAATAAGTACAATTTTCGAGGATCGCATGAATGCCTCTCCAAATGGAGACATTCCTTCTTAATTTCTGTCCCTTTTAAATATGGAGTGCTTTTGCGTGGCTCTGGTTGCAAGTAAGAGCTCCCCCATATCAGATGAAAAACTCTTCGCTACCGTGTACTTTACCCGACCTACTACTGGAGCGTAGCCTCTTCTCTACCGCCGGCATGTCTTTCCTTGATAATGATGGATCCATTGCCCTCACCTCTACATACACTTCCCTATATCGGGATGCTCAAGACTATGCCAGAAGCCTCTTGATTTCAGGAATCGAACCTAACGGAATCAATGTTGTTATCGCTAGCTTTGACTCTCATTATGATCACATACTTCTCTTCTGGGCCTGTATATTTGGTAAGGCCATTCGCCCTTTAAAAGCACAGACTTACCATGGCTATTCATCCAGCTGGAATTCCAGTTTGTCCAATTCCATCTCTTCACCCCGAGGAAAGTCAGCGGAAACTGTTCCTTGGTCATCTCCTAGCTCTGTTCGGCAAGCCTATTTTTGTTGGGAAAGATGATGTCATAGCAACTATTCAAAATCTTGTTCCTTCTTTCAAGACTAGATCTTGGACGAGCTTGAGATCCCCTGCACTTGAGAGCACTACACAACAACTTATATACCCCAGATTCCGACCCCAGTGCAACGACATTGTTTGCTTCATGCTGACCTCAGGATCAACAGGAAATTCCAAAGCTGTCGGATTACGGCACTCAAATTTCTTATCTGCTGTTCAAGGCAAAATTAAGCACCACGCGTCGACTCATTCCTCTCGCTTCCTGAACTGGATTTCCTTCGACCATGTCGCTTGTGTGTCTGAAGTACATTTGCAAGCTCTCATGGCTGATGCATGGTAAGATTTACATTTTACCCTTAGGTGATGTTGTGGGCTGACATGAAACAGGCAATATCACGTTGCTCCAATGGCGATCATTAAGACACCTATCAATCTCCTAAGATGGACAAGCAAATATAGCATCACTTACACCTTTAGTCCCAATTTCTTAATTTCCCAAATTATTCGTGATTTTGCATCTCTACTCACCAGTCAACTTGACCTATCTTCCATCAAGGCTTTTATCTCCGGAGGTGAAGCCGTGCCTGTGAGAACCGCTGTGGAATTTGCCGATATACTCGCACGATTTGGAGCCCCAAGAGATGTTTTACGTGCGGGTTTTGGGATGACAGAAACCTGCGTAAGTAACAGATTCTTTGAGCGAAGTTGACATTTACACGCGACCAGGCTGGCTGTATCTACGATACGCGTGATATATTGACTGATCCTGTTCAGTATTCTTTCAAATACCTTTCGCTCGGAACTTGTTGCGAGGGTGTTACTGTCCGAGTGATAGACCATGTCACCGGCTTGCCAAGTCCACCCCTGACGGAGGGTCAGCTGCAGATCACTGGCCCAACCGTGCTTCACGAGTATCATAATGATCCGAAAGCAACGGCAGAGTCCTTCTGTGAAGGGTGGTTCATCACTGGTGACACTGGTATGATCGACAAGGATGGGAATCTATACCTCATGGGGCGCGACAAAGACTGTATCAACATCAATGGTGTTAAATATCCTACAGTCGACGTCGAACATTTCATCGAAAACTCACAGATAGACGGCATCACAAAGTCCTACATTTACGTTTGTCCAATGCGCCTAGCGAACGCTGATACGGAATCATACGCTATTTTTTATCAACATACGCTTGCAGTTGAGGATGAAATTTCCAATCGTGAACTCCAGAGGATTCTGGATACTAGCCGTGCCATAAAGCGCGCAGGTGTTCTGTTCTGCTCCAAGTCTCCTCACATCGTGCTCCCTTTGCCAAGATCTGCTTTTAGGAAGACAGCCCTTGGGAAAATATCACGCTCCTCTCTTGTGGTGGCATATATGAAGGGTACTTATCAAGGCATCGAAAAGAAGCTGAAAGAAGACGAAGCTCTCAGCCTCACAGAGCAGCTGAGCCACACCGAAGAGGTCATCATTAAAGTCATCTCTGAACTCTTCGACATGACGCCTTCAAAATTCAAGCGCGATACAAGCCTTTTTGATCTAGGCGCATCATCTATGCATCTAATACAACTCAGACAAATCCTTCAGGATCGCTTGGAGATTACCGATTTACCCACCATCGAGATGCTGCGCCGGCCCGAAATTAATCAGCTTGCATCTTTCATTGATACGATCATCGTCAATGATGAACGCGACGACGCAGCTTACGATCCCCTTGTCCTCTTGAACCCTCGTGGGTCTAAACCACCGCTTTTCTTGGTTCATCCAGGTGTTGGCGAGATCCTTATTTTCATGAAGCTGGCTCAGGTCCTGCAGGACGATCGGCCTGTCTATGCCTTACGTGCCCGTGGATTCGACGATGAGAACAACCCATTTGAGTCATTTGAGGAGATGGTTGACTGTTATACTATTCACATCCTCAACGCGTATCCCAGCGGGCCTTACTTTATTGGAGGCTATAGTTTCGGAGGTGCTGTAGCCTATGAGATCACCAAAAAGCTTGAAGCTCGTAGAAGATCCGTTGCTTGGACAGGTATTTTTAATCTACCACCTGAGATTCGATTCCGAATGGAGGAACTCGTTTGGATTGAAGTTCTCATCAACCTTCTCACGTTTCTTGGGCTCATTCGGATTCCTGATTATGATGAAGTCAGAGAAAACGTCATCAGAAAATTTCCTGAACTGCGTGGCGCAGCCACTGAGCCGCCAGAGAAATTGTCTTGTACCATCATCCACCATCTCTTCTCTCTGTCCGATCAACTACGGCTGTCTGAGCTTCAGTTGGACATGGATGACTTCAGGCGATGGGTGCATGTGGCATACCGGGTGACTTTGACTGGACGTACCTATGTCACCGTGGGTTCTATCACGTCCGCACTTATGACAGTTTTCTGTGCAATCCCTCTCCCTTCGCTTGGTACCCCTGAGGAGTATAAATACGAACGTCTTGCCAAATGGGAATCTTATACTCAATCAACGTTTGAACTTGTTGATGTTGATGGGGAACACTATACTATGATGGGGGAGGACCATGTGATGTCATTCGCTGACAAGCTCCGTTCAGCCCTTGGCCGTGCTACCTATCTCTTTCAGAAGTCTCAGCCAGTACCTCTTGCAGATTCTTCCGCATTGTGAAGTTGCTTCTAAAGTGGCAATAGCGAAGCAGCAGTAAGTTTGAAAACCCCGAACTGAGGTGTCATAGTATGTTGTATGACTTTTTTCTTACTTATAGAAATATATGTCACCTATCAAGGTAGACGACTATGTATATTACCTATAGAAATATATGTCTACGTGTTGGAGTCAGTGGACATTGAGGTCATAAGTGGGTATAGTTCTCACCTCAGGAGTCACCTATTAAGGTAGATGACTGAGGGAGTATGGTGTATGCTAGTGGTTTTTTATACATAAGTTGAATGTCTGCATACCTACTAGCCACAGAAGGGAATCTGGAGACATAAAATCGAGACAAGGAAAAAAGGTTGATGTGAGACGGAGGAATGGTGGGAGATGCCCGATGACATCTCTTTGATGTTGCAGTCCTGCTCGATATTACTGAACTTCTTATTGTAATTGCATGTTGTAAAACGGAGGATAGTTTGCCTTGGAATAAGAATATCGATTCCGTCGCAAACCAGTAAGTAACACATAACAAAATCCTAACTATATATACTAAAATCTTAGAATCTTCTTGAACAATAATGACGTTAGCTCGATACTTCAACATTGCTTCTTGAGCCTCCTTCCTTTTTATTTCTCATTCTTTTTCTTCGTCAATTTTGTTCCTGCATCTATTTCTGTTATGATTAGTAAGCATGTTATTTTTGCGAGAGAAAACTCTACCCTCAGTTCTGTGGACATCAGACTGAGGTAAATATTTCTTTATATGTTTTGTATTATCTTTATTGATGTATCTAGTTAGATTGAACTCTAGGTACATGACAATATATTTAGTTCTGTGGACATCAGACTGAGTTGGATTGAACTCTAGATTGCTGGATTAACATCTGACAGAATGACACAATCCTACTAATTTATAAAAACTTCTAAGGGATTAAATAATTGAGTCATTATTTGTTGAGTACTTTACTGGGATTTCATATAACTAAGAGTCCATCTGACACTGTTTCCGGCATGTGTCTAAATTTACCAGTAATATAGAATTTATAAAGAAGGTTCAGTGAATTGTGTTGTCTATGTTCATCCTGTTGAAATACAATGAGGGGAGGGTACAAATGGATAGTGAATACAAATTAACTATTCTACTTATATACCTAGTCAGAACAATAAAAATGTGAAACATAAGGAATCACATGCATTGTGCAGGCTCACATGAATTCCAAATTCCAACGCATCCCTGAGTATCAAGTGTGGATGACATGATTGAAAGATGGTAACTGTATATAATATGCAATCTTGATCTGTAATCTATCCACTTTCAAGATTAAAAAGAGAATAGGGTTTTCAAGAAGTATGGGAAGTCAATGATAATCAGATGGGTACACAGCCAAATTAAGAAACTGTGACATGGAATGTAGTCCCGTAGTTTGTTTAAAACATCCACTCGTTTTGATGGCAACGGTTATTGCAAGCACCCAATGTCCCAAGCAGAAGTACCAGATATCCAATCTATCGTTGGCCCTACTGTCGGTGCCTTGCTCATAGGTGTTTTGTTCTCTGTCTGGTGATCGTCCATTTGCCCTTTTAAATCACCTGTACTCACTAGCTCTTGCGGGATAGTCTCTTTGGGGCGAACACCCTACAAACTTGGTATTACTATCAACACTACCCAAAAGACGACGCGATTCTTAAGATACTAGTACGTGAATTTGTGATCGAATGACATCCTCCACGTCTGATATGTCTTTTAGGTTGCAGGCGTCTGGTATGTTTGTTGCATGTCCTCAGAGCCTTCATAGACGTCTCTTGTCAGGATTCTAGAGGTATTGCATGCGATATTTGAGTGTCATGCAATTTACTTCTATCTGGTTCAAAACTTCAATAATATACCTGGATTGGATATCACCGCATGGTACGAGCTAGTGATCACGTCCACCTTACTCATAAGTTTGTTTACATGCTGCTCTCTCGTATGACAGGAGTGCCACCGTAAGTGAACAGCAGGTCCTCAATGCTGCACACGTGTTAATGATGTTCTTGGCAGATGACCTTGGCTATCACAGTGAGCCCTTGTATTATCAATATTATCAAAGTCATGATCGGATATTGATGGCTCAGGGCATTCTCATCCTCATCATCCACTTATTCTTTGCATGGCGGGTGTATTTATGTGAGTCGCTTTGGCTTGACTAGCTCGCTTTTATATACTGACGTTATGCCTAGTCAGCGGACGGAAGAAATTTGTCTCTATTATAATCGTAAGTTGTCCTCTTGTTTCAGACACACCTTTGACCCAGTTCCATTAGGTTGGGTTTGCCTTGGCCCATTCAGGTAAGTAGTATAAACTCAGCACAAATGACGTTATCCTTATCGTTACTTCTGCAGGCATGACATGGGGTATGTTCACTATATATTTAGACATTGAACTTCTCATTTTAATCCTCCGAAGTTGTGGTTGGCCAGAGGTGCACGATATTTCTGCATGACAGACTACATAAACTCACTTTTGAGTGTAGCTTTGCGGCTGGACACTACTCCAAGTTTCCTCACTCAATTCAAGTAGCTGCCCGAACATCCTTATGAACTATTGCTCATCTATATCTTTGGACAGATCACATCAACTGTAGCGCTCGTTATCGGCGTCGCTACCGATCTCCTGATTGCCATTTCTTTGGGTTACTTCCTCAATCGTGGCCGATCCGGAATCTTGAGGTAAAAATCTTCTTGTCGTCCACAGGCTGCAAGTTTAACTTACCATCAGGACGGACAAGATCATTAATAAGCTCATTTTCTGGTCTGTTAACATTGGAATCTTGACGAGGTAAGTGGCTGAGTGCCATTCAGTGCCTTGAAACCCACCGCCTATTCCCAGTATGACCGATTTTGTTGTCGTAATGACTGTAAGTCACTGTGATATGCGTTGCAAGTCGATACCTCAACACTTCCTATAGTCGGAGTTGGAGGACAACCTTATATTCCTGGCAATTTATCAAATTATCTCAAATTGTAAGTAGTTCTGATTCCTCAATAGTTGGGTCCACTTACCCAAGGTATCCAAACACCAGTATACGCCGCTTCGATGCTAGCTACGTACGTCAAAACGCCATCCCGATCATCGCTCTCCTAATGCTCGCTCTGCAGGTTAAACTTGCGTCCGTTCATGAGAGGACATGTCCTTGATGAGCACGGTACAACCCTTGAAATTCAGACGGCACCTGTCAGCATATCAAACGAGGTAGGTATTTTATCTGCAAAGTAAAAGGGAAGATTAATCTAAGTGGCTGCGTAGAGCAAAACCTTCATCGCTCAGCGCAGCACCCCTATGATTGGCAAGGACATTGTGAGTAAACCGGGTACATCACCTAGATCTTTGTCATTCACCCAATCTCTATTACTAGGGCGATTGATATTGTGGTTTAATTAGATAAAGTAGCTAGATAATCTGCAGGATATTAGAACATCAGGCCGAGGACTAGCACGGTTCCATCAAAAGTCAGCGTGCTGAAAAGCAAGAAAAGTGCCATTTTTGAGTTAATACTCGTGTAGGCATCCATTTGACTACTAGTCAAGCATGAGTGAACATTTCCATTTTTCACATGGCGTGAGGTACCCACACTAAGTCTACTAACCCTGATGAACGAACATCAATCTCTATTACCTGATCAGGGCAAACCACTGAGGGTGGGTCCCCCACCCATGAGTCACATCATAGCGGATTCTATTAAGTGCTATGCTAAAAATACATTGAAGTTTGATGTTTCTGCTCCACCTCTTCTTTTTACTCAACAGATCCTTGATCATCTCTTGTGCCTATTTGTCCCACTTCACAGAATGTAGATCAAATCAAGATCAAATCAAAAAATCACAGGTCAGGAGAAAGAGGATATCCTTGTCTCAGTGCTATCAAAGACTCTGGGATGACTATTGTAGATGAGTTCTACCAATGAAGAATATGTTGTAAATGCATCTCGGCACCTCCTTTCTTTCTTTCTCATTCTTTGCTTTCATCAATTCTGTTCCTATTTCTATTTTTGTTATGATCACTAAGCATATTATTATTTTTTTATTTTGGACAAGAGATTTGACTGATACATCATTGTCAAGATGTTACTCAGTCTGAAATAGCAGAACTATATTTATCTAGTATACTTGTCAAGATGTTACTAACAGATACATTAGTACATGACAGGTCAGTAATGTAACAAGTGACAGAGATCTAAAGTGAAGTTCAACACTCAGAATCATGGAATGAGACTGAAAATATATTAAAGTGAAGTTAAACACTATAGGTATACTAAGTAACAACATCAAGTCCATAATGCAAAACATTCTCACCTCAGTCTTGTTCCACAATTCTGAGGTGTACAAAAAACTATGTAATGACTCAAAACTTTACTTATGTAATGTATAAGGTGAATTCAGACTTATTAGATATTAGTCTTAGGAGTTGTCATAAACTGCTCCTTTCACTAGGAGTATTATTATTATTCTTTTCCTTTTCCTTTCTTTTCTATTTATAGTATGGGAAAGTCTGTCACACTATGTGACATAAGGAGTGGCAGGGTCACATCAATGACATGTCACACATAGTTTGGTTGGGAGTATGGAATAACTGGTGCACTGTTAGCGACCAACCATGAGCAGCGGCAGTGCCAGTCAGAAAGGACTTAGAGAGATAGGAAAGGGAGGGGGCGCCACTCATGGATCGGGATGATTAACGAGAACTCAACAAGAATCCTCCTAGTATTCTCTACCTATTTATACAAGAGATCTACTAGGTATCACATGCGACTAGGTACTCTATTATTGTCTATGTATTTCCCATGTGTAAGGATCTGAGGGGTTGGCC
>Ga0153987_1000550_pt1 | contig 11557 bp, 13 predicted proteins | sample TSNC071MetaG_FD_102279 | JGI IMG/M metagenome (GOLD analysis project Ga0153987, IMG submission 102279) | Attine ant fungus gardens microbial communities from North Carolina, USA - TSNC071 MetaG | ecosystem: Host-associated > Fungi > Mycelium > Unclassified | place: USA: North Carolina, William B...
TATTCCGAGAACTTCCTCAGCGACACACAAGCCATCATCCACAAAAAAAAATACCACTGACCTTGACACAAACCGGAATGTCCGGGAATACGCGCAGATAGACCTCACTGCCTTTGATTACTTTCAGATTCTTCTTAATCACTTCCTCAGCTGTCAACAATTGCTTTGCAGTCAGCCTCGCTCCATTTCCTTGAATTCTGATCCCCCACTCTCCGTACGCGAGTGTTGTGCCTTTTGTCGAACCTCCAATAGGAATTGGAATACGGCCTTTGAATCTTTTGTCGTATTTAACTCTCTTAGGTGCAAGCTGAGTGCGAAAACGTGCAAATATGTGGGAAGGGAAGGGAAGAACGACGCGGAAAACAGACCTTGAAAGGGAAGAGAGAGCAAACATGATTGATTACATAATAAAAGATCTTAATTCCTGCTGAGCTGAATCCATTGGATGGCTTTTATTGTGAGTTCCAATGGAAAATGTGGGTATAAATCACATAAATCTTCGTCACTGATTCCTTTGTTAAAAATGAGCCACAATGATTTTGGCTTGATGTATGACAAGGCTGCATCAAGCCAAAATCATTGTGGCGCGAGGAAATTGACCAAAACATCAGTGAATTCCATTTAATATGATCTGTGGGTTTATCCAAGAACAATGCCCAAGATATGCCCAAGAAACAAATAGCCAAGGGCGTGTTTCTAGCGAATAATGAGGACGAAGATAAAATACAAGGTCTGTCCTCAATGTTTTTGTTTTTCTTACATGACATATTAACACTCTCGTTATTTCAGGAATAACTCCTCGACCGCATCTAATCACACCCAAGATGAAATAGAAGATGAAACAGAAGACAAAACAGAAGACAAAACGGATTGATTGTTTTTGCGCTTTGTTTAATACAAGCGCGTTCGAGCAAGCACTGTGTTAAGATAAAGCAAACAGCTTTGCCAACACCCCACATGCAATCATTTATACTCGACTGTCATGCTTCCCTGCAAAACAACCTCTACTGCTCGTGTCAATTCAATATGCAAATCGAAAATCGAGCCTCCGGTTCCCGACATCTGTTGTGGTAGCTAAGTATCCTGCTTTATCCTATAGAGAACCATCGCAATACCGAGTCAGTATTCGTGCATTTATTAGATAATGAGTCTACGTACTTCCTCAGTCATGGCACACCAAACTATCTCTCTTTGTTTATTCCTGTAACTATAGTACAGCCTCGTGCCTGGATAAAGAATGATTAAATTAAAAGCTGCGATCGCCATCAGGTATATATTTCCTCGTCGATCTATCAAAACATTGATCCAACATTGGTCAATGTTTTGTTGCATGAAACCTGATTGAAGAGGAGAAAGGAACGCACATCGGGGCGCGTCGTTCGACTGATAGATATTCGATGAGATGACTGCTGAAGCCTGAACGAACATATTGTATAATGATGCGCTGACAGTCCGAGAAGCTACTGCTCCCGAGTTTCGTGAACACCAACCGACCTGAATGGCATGCGAGTAGGGATACATCAATAACAACGATGATAAAACCTGAAATAGACCACAATCATGAGCTTTGTCGGGTGTTAGATTGAAAAGGGCCTAATGCACATAGAATACCCATTGGTTAGGAAAATTCGGTAATAAGTACAGAGCAATGAGAAACGGTAATGTCCATGCTGTTTCCGTCATAGAGAGATAAGTGCGTTCATGGAAAACTTCAGAAAGGAGCGTCACGGCACAAAGCGTTATCATTCCTCCGATTATTGAGGGGATCGTCAACAAGTTGGTTTCAAGGGCCCCAAAGCCGATTTGACGTAACGAGAGAGTGAGGTATTGACTGGGTGGTGTTGCCGGGATACCGAATGTCAATCCACTGTAAATGATGTGTCAATTCGATTCCCACGTAAATGAAGCGACTGATATGACACACACATGATGTATAGCGGCCACATATCATAATCTTTCAATGCGAGCCACATGCGCTTCAGAGTGAGACCCTCACGATTGTGCATGTCGCCTTTTGTTGGGTCATCTCGTAAGATTCTAGTGGTAGCGATAATCTCTTCACGTGCAGTAAACCATCCGTTTGGCCGAAACCAAGATTTTGTTTGGGTTGGAGAAGGTGGCATCATAAAGAATGTGGCGAAGCCGATAACAAAAGTCATTAGACCTTCAATTAAGAATAGCCACCTACGTGTCCATGTAAATACATTAGCGGGTGATAAGTAGGTGTCTTTGTAAGATAAATAGGGAGGAGAGGGAACGTACCGCCAACCTGCGTGTCCGCCTACACCCCTCATCCGCAGAATTCCAAATGCGAGGAAGCTCGCAGTGATATCGCATGCATTTGATGAGAACCAGAACAAGGCAAGGCGGAATGGGAGTTCGTATTTATTGTAGAAATCTTGTTTTATAATTATAAGAAAGGTGCTTTGTACTGAAGGGATGGCGTACAGGAGAGATAGAGCACCAAGTCTGGAATAAAGCCACCCTGTACGAATCTGATGAAATGAAGTTGTCAAAAAGATGACCGAACAACGAGGTTCAAATAATTGATAAGGAGAACGTACCCTAGTAATGCTCGACAGATCAAAAAACCCGTTCTGTTACGTAACCAGAATTGAGACATGGTAATGATTGACCAGATACACATTTGAATGGGGATCCAAACGTCTGGTCCGAGCTTATATATGAATTTGATGGTTGGGTCATGGAGGGAGTGGTAGAAGCAATAACAACATACCTTTTTGGATATAAGTTGGGAAGGTAACTCGGCGCAGAGAAAAGAAAGGCGGAATATTGTGTTGCCCAAGTTGTAGTCTACATGGGAGACATGAATGAGAATCGTGATCAGGACTGTCGAGTAGAAGAGGGGTCCTACCATCCGTGATCATATTTAAGTCTGGTAAAAAATTATCCGTGTTTGCTTGAGCGATATTACTTCTGTCAAGATTGAGCGCTGAGAAGCTTATTGCAGCTACGAAAAGAAACATTCCATATCAATTCTCGATCTTGAATATACCTCTATTTTACAGTTGAACATACTCCAGAGCATAACTCTCCAATCAATTTTCCGGACCAAAGCCTGCCCTGTGTGTCATCCCACACTGTATCAACACAAGGAGTATGCAAAAACTCACCCTCTCTTCTCGAATGGTCCATCTTGCAGTCACATCAAACCTATGTAAGTTTTCGTAATCTTCTTTAGGCCAATAATACTGTGCGAGATTAGGATCGTCGTAGACACTGCGTTTTGTTGCTACTGCGTCCAGGTCTATCGGGCTAGCTGACTTGTTACGCAAGAAAGGGACAAAGCGGGAGAGAAAGGAAGTTAGAGAGATAGGTTTAGGTATGTCATCAGCAAGATTGTCATGGTCGGTCAAGGAGGAACAAGGTCTCTTGTTAGTAGATTTGACTGGGAGGCTGGATGAGGAGCGAGATTGAGTACCAGACTCTGAGTCGGTACTAGAGAGACGGGAAAGGACTGGTTGGTCTGCCAGTTCTTCTGCGAGAAGATCAGGTCGAGTACCACCTAGAGACATTACTGTTCAAGTAAGAAGGTTCGAATGACTGATATTTTAACCCCGGCAATTGATGAATCACGACATTCTAGAACGCAATTACACAAACAATCGTGTTATTTCTGTGACCTAGATAAACGTGGTAGAGATGCCGATGGTATTATTGGGCACGATCAGAATGGCGTGTGAGGAAGGAGACATGGCGCAAGAAGTGACAATATATCCATGATCATGAGATGTGGCCACGCAGTTGCAGTATTATTGGGCCAAAGACATATTCAAGTTCCAATACTCAAGTCGACCAGTGTATAGAAAAGATAGAAGATGTGATACATTGATGATTGCCGAAAACGGCACGAGTCCATCACAGCCGAAAACAACCGCCATCAATCACCATGCATTTCACCAAGCCAGCATGGGTCATCCACAAAGACTCTGCAAAGAGCGACTCAAACCCAAAGCGTCTGTCCATATTTTCTGTGCACGTACACCCGGATGGTTCTCGTATAGCTACTGGTGGCCTTGACGCCAAAGTACGAATATGGAGTACAAAGCCAATACTCAATCAAGCAAGCGAAGAGTCAGGCAAACCGCCAAAATCGCTATGCACATTGTCAATGCACACAGGGCCTGTGCTCACAGTGCGCTGGGCTCACTCTGGACGGTGGCTGGCCAGTGGAAGTGACGATGAGATTGTCATGATTTGGGACCTTGACCCGTGTGTTGTTTCATCGGTTTAGGTACTGTAGAGGATGACATATGTGGTAGGAACGCTCGTGGGAAAGTATGGGGCTCGGACGAGGTGAATGTGGAAGGCTGGAAGCCTCTGAAGCGACTTCCCGGCCATGAGAGCGGTATGTGGCGTTCCACTTTTCCAAACACTCACTCTTATCTCATATTCTACCAGACGTGACCGATCTAGCATGGTCATCTGGAGACAGGTACTTGGCATCAGTCGGACTCGACTCTGCAGTAATAATCTGGTGTGGATTCACTCTTGGTGAGCCTTTCCCTTCGATTTCCTTCTCGCGCTCATGGGCGACAGAACGACTACACAAGATCGACCAACATCAAGGTTTTGTCAAAGGCGTGTGCTGGGACCCTGTCGGCGAGTTTCTCGCTACTCAGTCTGACGACAGGTCTGTCAAGATCTGGCGGACAACCGATTGGAACCTAGAAGCTCAAGTCACAAAGCCCTTCGAGGATTCTCCTGGAAGCACTTTTTTCAGACGTCTTAGGTGCGGTTCGTCTTCTGTCCGTCTTATTGAAATCAATACTTTGTCTAGCTGGTCTCCTGATGGTGCACATATCACGGCTTCCAATGCAACCAATAACAAGGGTTTCGTCTTCATTGCTGCCGTCATTACACGTAGCACCTGGACCTCAGAAATTAGCCTGGTAGGACATGAGAATACTATTGAAGTAGCTGTAAGCCTTCTTTGTTGCCTCATCTCTGCGTTGATTGATAAAATTTTCAACGGTAGGCCTACAACCCCCACATATTTCTTCGAAATCCGACTGCTCCTATCGCGACAGCAAACATATGTTCAGTAGTCGCACTCGGTGCAGATGATCGATCTGTATCAATCTGGCAAACTAAATCAGCGAGACCACTCATCGTGGCCAAGCAAGTCTTTGAGAGGCAGATTATGGATTTGAGCTGGTGCGTCATCCTTCAGCCCGTTTGCCCTTCTTATTTCCTTGTCCACTTAGGTCATGGGATGGTCTCACACTCTACGCAGCTTCTTCGGATGGTACGATAGGTGTTTTCAATTTCGACCCAGACGAACTAGAAGGAATAGCACCACACTCTGTTCAAGAGAAGTATCTTGCCAAATTTGGATTCAAGACACCACCTATACCTGAGGGTTACTCTCATACCTCCACTGTGGCTACATCCGTGAATAATGCTACTGCTGCCGGTTCCTCAAATGATTTCTCCACTAATGGAGGGCTGGAGGTCGTTCATGTTCTTATTGCGAAGAAGGGCAACAGAAACAAGAAACGTGCCAAGTTTTCTGGTTCTTCGGTGCCTTCCGCTTCGACAAATGGCCTCATTCCATCAGCATCTGCTATGCAACAACACGTATCCTCTTCATCGCGTCCCTCATCGTCCACGAAGCAATGTTCATTCCCATCTCCAGCCGAACAATTGTTTGAGCCTTCACACTCCTCTCGGGACTGGAAGATGGAGGTAGATACAGATACAGTGACGGACAGCGCTCCGATATTTTCCCTTGATGGTCGTGACCCGCAAATACGTAAGCAGAAGGCTAAATCATTTGTAAGGAACCTGAGTGGGAATGTACAAAGGAATACTGGTATTAGCGAACCCATTACTACCAGAGGTCCTAGTGCTGGTGATGTGTGGAGAGGTGATTTGGATTTAGGGTTGGACGAACCCAAGCTCATGAAGTATCAAAGCATCAAAGTACAGGATGTTGCGAATGAGGTTCTAAAAGTGTGGAATTACGAAGATGGTGGTGAGTTACACCATGCTTGTAGATGTAATGCATCTCTTATGGCTTATTTCGATAGCGGAAACGAGGATTTCACTAGTGAGAAGTGAAGAAATACAGTGGATAGATTATGTGCCTTCACCAGTCTTGTTAGTGGAAGCGACAAACGTTTTTAGTGCGGTTGCGATGCAAGATGGGAATGTTCATGTTTATTCTCCTACTGGTCGACGGTCAGTATGAATTCTCTCGACCCTTGTATAGCGTTGACGATTTTGTGCGTCATAGGCTATTGCCAACGTTGACATTGGGTTGTTCAGCAGCCTATATGGACGCCAATAAGCATTGTTTAATGATCGTCACTGTAGACGGGCAGCTCTACTCCTGGTAGGCTCTTCCTCCCATATCTCTTACCATCACCGCTGATCAACAGTTCCTCTCCTCTCAATCAGGAATGTGCTAACTCAGAAAGCCAATTTTCCCTCGCTATCCGTCCTCCCTCTTCTCAACTCTTCACCCAATACGCGTCTCACGGGTGCTTCAACACGTTCTAATGGCATTTTGATGCTTTCATGCTCAAATGCTGTGGTATATACATACGATATTGCCCTAGGCTGCTTTACTAAATTGGCCGATAGCTGGTGGGCGAAGGGATCGGAGGCGTGGGGACTGGATCGTCAACGCGCTCTGGCATCGAATTGTGGTTTGAGTGATGAGGAAGATGGGTTTCAGGAGGGGTTGGTTGCGTACGTGGAAGGCTATTGTGATAGGCACATGAAACCGCCCGTGGCGACCACAAGTACGGTGGATGCGAAGACTAGCGGCAATAACAATAGCTCGGGAAATTCGAAAGGAGAAGAGAAACCGCAATGGTGGGCTGAAGTGCTTACACTCGGGCATCAGGAAATGTTGTTATATGCAGCGAAAACACTGGAGAGTCCTTTTGAGTTCAAACAGGCACTGTATATGTACGCGAGGAAGATTGCAGATGAGGGATTTAGGTGGAAGGCAGAAGAGTTGATCAAGGATTTGTTCGGGCCGATTTATTGGTGTGTATCTGCGTTTTCTAGTTTCACTTTTTCTTCACTCGTTCAATTTCAATTGGATAGGCGACCCGGAAGAGATGATGGATGGGTCCCGCGTATTGCTGGGTGTGACAAGAGAACTGTGTTGATGGATGTACTAGCCATTTTCGGTGTGTGTCTGTCGTTTTTTATCTTTTTATTTTTCCCTAATCAATGGTGTGAATATAGCACGGAGTAAAACACTATCGAAACTGGGTCTCGATTGGCAGGACACTTTAAGGAAGGCCATTCTGGATGGTAGGTGCGACAACTAAATTCGTTATATTAATTGCTGGTATTGTATGATAATTAAAGAGCTGTATATTGTCTGTTCTCGCGTCTTGTATAGATCCAGATAATGATCGAGAAGATATTTTGTGACGACAGCACATATTTGTGATATGGCCGGTAGACGCCGAGAACTCTCTGTCATCGACGGCCATGCAGCTACCCAGCCAGATGTCGCCTGCCTCCCGCTATCACTCCAATCTCAAGGTTCTCAGGCGCAGAGACCCTTCAATAGTCTCCATATTTGACCAGTTCAGCCATGTCTGTATCTACCATCACGACGGTCAGAAGTGGCAGAAACACGGCTTCGAAGGCTCCATGTTTCTTTATGAACGGTTGCGTTCTTTTTTCTTTTTCTTTTTCTCCTCTCTCCCTCACAGCTCCTCAGCGATTCCTATCCTCCATACGGATTTTATATCCTGAACCGCGTCGGTTCTGATGACTACATCCAGAGGCTCTATCCAGAGGACGATATCACCACCCATGGCGGCTATCTCATGCTTCGTTCCTACCCCAAACTCTCTGCTGCTCGACTGCGTGCACTTGCCTCTTCTGACACCGGAGATCAACCCAAGTTTTCAGAGTTGTATGCCTATGTCGGCGATGCAGCAACCATCGCCTCCAAAAATCAAGAGGCTAACCAAACCATAGGACTCTGGACATTTACAACTGATGGGAGGGAGCCCTTGATGGAAGTCATGTTGAGGTATACCTTGACTTTTCTCGCTTGCAATCGCTCATCATTCGACAACCCAGACTCCATTCATATATCAAGAACAACTCGCCTTATCCCGAGCAATACCGCTATGGCCCAGATAGGCCTCCACCATCAAATCCACATATTCGTGCTACTTCCTCTACCACCAATGTCAACATCAGTGACAACAATCAGAATTGTATGTCTCTTCTCGATTTCCATCATTTTTGTTCACTCTATCTGCAGATGACTCGCACCAAAATAGTAACAAAGGGCTCATAGCATCGAGGGCACCCGGTACACCTGGAACCTCAGATGTTGACAAACTATTTGCAAAATTCTTACCTGCAACGGCTACTACCACCTATAACAATCAGGGACCTACTACGGCTGCCCCTTCCAGTATCGCTGTAGGCTTACCTGCTATTGGCAATGATTCACGGTCAGCAGCGTCAATGTCTGTTCAATCTTTGTTCGCTTCGGTTACTGGATCCCAAGAATCTCAAACCTTATCTCAGATCAAGCCGTACTTCGGTGGATCTCCTTCACAGTTGCCACTGAATACTCAACAGCAACAAGCATCTTCAACTACTGGGTTGAGTTTGCTGGATTCAATATTCGCTTCTGCCACTCCTGGACCTATCTCCCTATTACGGGAGGGTACCTCGCATGGCAGATTTGGTCAACCGCAACACCCCCACTACCAACTGGGGAATCATTCATGTTCATCATCATCGACGGCTGCTACACACTCTTTCCCTAATAATCTCAATGCTTCTCGTTCCCTATCACAAATTCCTATGTATACATCGACACCTAAATCGTTGCCTACGCCACAGGTGTTAAGTCAGAATGTTATAGGTTCTCTTCTTAATTATGGTGGAAATTCTCTTAGTGATGACGATCGAAAGAGACAAAGAGATGGTGGTGTGGATTGGGAGTTGGGGTTGGGATCACATTCGAGTTCAAGGGATGGAGATAATGAACTGGAAGAACTGGAAGACGAGAGCTGGAGTGGTGGTGCCAGTGAAGGTGGAATAAGAGGGGCACCGATACAACTACAAGGACAGAGGAAAGGGAAGAAGGGGAAAAGTGGAAAAATCGTGACGACGCATGTTAGTGCGGAATTGAATACAACAAGCGGAACGGCAAATGGTACAGTTGGAGGGGACGTGACGCCTAGGCCTGGATCTTGTGTGGGAGACTATTTGAAAAATCTCACCGATTCATTTGGTGCTACGACGACAGCTATTCTTTCGTCCACTACAACTGCCGATGCCTCCATTCCGGCTGATGCTGCTTCTTCACCTGCACAAAGAGAGAAGAAAAAACGAAAACGGAAGAGCAAACCTGGTCGTGGACGTCCACTTGAATCGAGCTCGGAATTATCTTATTCACCCTCGCAACAGCATAACAGAGACAATATGGGTGCTGTTGTCTCTGATGAGAGCCTTGGTGACATTGATGAACTGGTGAGTGAAAGTGATAGTTCGTCGATGGAGTTGAGTGGAGGAGAGGGAATGGCAGCAGGAGGGGATATTGTGGAATTAGATTGGGAGGATATATCAGCGTTGAGTGATTTGAAGGAGTTTGAGAGAGTACAGAGGGAACAGCAACGACGACACAGAAAGAAGAATAAGGGGAAGGGGAATGTTGTTGACACTGTGAATGAACAAAAAGAGAGATAGGAAGTCTATCTGGGGCGCTGCTTGGAGTGAGGATTTTTATGGTGATACGAAAGAAACGATAGGAAAAAGTCAAGGCTTCAACCTCATATTAGTCAAGGCCTCCCTCCAGTGTATTGTAAAAGTATAAAGCCCTATGGTCGGAAGAAAAATCTTGAACGCGACGATTGCTGTATCACCGGCAGACATACTTTGTAAATTATGTTATTCACTGTACACCTTTGCATACTGTTTTCAGGATGATGTGGGCCAGCACGCAACAGCTTTCGTTGTGTATCTGTACTGCTATCTCTCTCATCTCCTTAAGTCATTCAAAGAAACCAATATACTCTCTGGTTAATATGTGAAAAATTTTATCCACTTGGACGTGCAAGGTTGTATTCTGTCAAGTTGGTACAGTCAAACCTCTAATAAGGCATACCTCCATTTTCCAGTTACTGAGTCGGTTTGCAGGGTATAAGGCATACATCTCCAATAAGGGATAGGGCATACAATTTTAACATGGCATAAGGCATACTTTTTTATTGAAATGTCAGCCACCTGAGTTGTCATTTCCCTATAGCTTCCCATAGCTTCCCTATTGTTTCAGCAGTGTTGTACATATTGAATTAATAATATTCTGGTTTTTTCATAATTTTCTGCAGCCCTAGTATCATCCAATACCTCTGCTCATGTCCTCTAATCCACTGGATATTCTGAAGAAAGGACTAGTAAATCTCCAATCCCAAACAAAAGGGACAAAGAGTAGACTCTTGACTGGGCTTGCAAATCATGAAATAATCACAGAGGAGGAAGAGCACTGGCTTGACCATGATGCAAATCTTGTAGAGGAGGAACAGGTCATTGAGGAGCTTGAAAAGGCATCTGATTATAAGCAAGGACTAGGAAGGCTTGATGAAATCAAGAAAAAGTTGTTGCACGCCTTTCTGCTGCTGATGGAAATATGGTAGTGCCTAATAAGTGAAAAAGTAAGTTTTTAAATAAATTTTGTGAAGATTTACTCAAGGTACAACTAGGACCTGCCAAAAAGAATATTGTTCCACATACAAAGCATACTTCTATCTCTATTTTCACCCATGAAGAGTAAATAATTAGTCAACACTCAGACATTGCAGTATAGCATAGATGACTCTCTATTCACCTAATAATCAGTCAACACTGTGGTACGACATAAGTAAAGTATGTAAGTGAGAAGTAAAGGTGGGTCTTACCTCAGATGTTGCAGTAGAGTTCAGTGCAAAGAGTGAAGCCCTCGTGGTTCTCATCATTGTCCGATAAGGTTACCGGACTCAGTCTCATGAGTAGAGATCGATGATAAGATACATGGTGGATATCTCTACAACAACCTATTTGAAGTGTCGCTAAGGCTGACTGGTGGTACCGTGTCCAAAACTATGCAATTCCGACGATCAATGAACACAAGTCGCCCACCAGTCATATCAAGCCCAATGTGACAGAGCTCACTGGGAAAACTAACGACCTCAGGAATCCTGATATCCTTCATTTGAAACACACACTCTGTCATATCCACATCCCAGGAATATGTTATGATTTTTGCAGTCCAGTAACCATCTCTAACAAGAGCGGCATCCCCCGTTATCAAATCAGGTAACCATCCATAGCCAGGCTCAGCAGGATTACGACCGAGTGTAACGATACGAGGAGGATTGTTTAGATCTTGAGGCAATCGTATGAGCAAGAACTCATACTTATAGAGAGTAACCATCCAGTTGAAACCTCGGTCGTAAAATGGTCGAGATATGGTATGAAAATCCATCTTGACACGTTGTCGTGGCAATACTAGTTGCTTGTGATGCATTTTCAAATCTTGGATGGAGTAGAGGCTGATAAA
>Ga0153987_1000551_pt1 | contig 11547 bp, 16 predicted proteins | sample TSNC071MetaG_FD_102279 | JGI IMG/M metagenome (GOLD analysis project Ga0153987, IMG submission 102279) | Attine ant fungus gardens microbial communities from North Carolina, USA - TSNC071 MetaG | ecosystem: Host-associated > Fungi > Mycelium > Unclassified | place: USA: North Carolina, William B...
GACATTTGCTTATGCTAGAAGATTAACCCCTCACTATGGTTCTTCGTAGTAAGCTTCTAGCTGTATGGTCAGCTGAAGTAGAGCTTGCACGAGGCTCCAGGAGTTCTAGGTAGTAACTGCTATATCGGCAGCAAGCCAGGCTACTAGACTAGGTAAGGACAGCAATGTTACAGCATAAGACAAATGTGTGCCTTTGAGATCCAACTAGCAAGAGTGCTCACAAGTGAGACTTATTATTATTTTTAGCCTGTTTTATACATTGAAATCACCAGTACATTCCCTAAATTCTAATTACCTCTCCAGTGCCTACTTGTTTGCACACAACTATGACCTATCTCAGAGGCTATAGGACTCTGACTTGCACTTGTCACTCTTGTTTCTGATAAAAGGACATACCCAAATAACCTACTTTACTTTTATCACCCCCATTAGTGCTAGAAAAAGGTGGAGCCAGCAGAGAGAGTAAAAGGGAGACTAACTGTAGTCCATGAAGTTATTGAAGAAAAAAGAGAAAAGATAGAAGAGTGGAACAAAGAAGATGAAATGGGTCAGATGGAGGATGCTCTGGAAGAGCTTTAAAAATCATCAGAACAACAAATCTTGAGTAAGGGGTGGTGTTATAATTCGCCACTTTGAACCATTGACTAGCTACCATAGCTAAGTCAATATTTATTTTCTTTTCTTTTCTTTTCTTTTCTATTATTAGCGTGGGAAAATATGTCACATCACACTTGGTCATATGAAGGTGTGGGAAAGGAGTGCACAGACCAGTAGAATTGTATATAAGTAGATAAACCTAATAAACAAGAACTCTAACAAGTTTTCCTTATCAACTCAGACACTGAGTGTAACTGTAAGGTTTCATACTAAGCAATTGCTACATTATGTACATTACTCCCAGGTCTTGCCTACTGTGTGGATGGATCTATCATAGGTCCATGTGCAACCTATTCCTATGTTATGTCATCCTATTAATAATTACACCTTCCCAGAGACATCACTTCTAATCTCCAATGGCCATCAGTTATGACAGCTGCTAACTGTCTATGTCCAGAGGCCTGTCCAAGGCATGTCATAACACACTATATCATAAACATAAAGGTCTATTCCCATGTTATCTCTAAATACCTTAGCACTTTCCAGTGTGCCTCTCCTATACTCCTAGGCTATCAGATCATGATATCCAGTGCTATCCATGTCAGATGCTTGTCCAAGACAAATTATAACAAGCAATTTAGTGTTTGGTGACTATTGATCTGCTGATATCTCAGTGAATATTTGTTATGTCAAAATATCCCTGGTATCATCAGAAAGGTCTTCTTAAAGGCTTTCTAATGCAATTTAGATCATTGAAATAGACCCATTTTCCATGGAGATACATCTGAATGAAGTTTGTGATACCTCAATTTCTTAATTTTACTCTTTGTCACAGTGATCTGTAAGGATCTGTTAGTGTAGCACCTCAAGGTTCCACTCAATGTCAGAGTAGACAAGGAGAACTTGTTAGAGTCCTCATAGGATTATGCCCTACTTATATACAAACAGATCTATTTACTGTCATTTGTACATATGTATACTCATTGTCCCACAATTGAGTTATCTTCCTTGTGCTCGACCTTGTTTTGCTTCTACTATTAGATTTTGTGAAAAGAAAAGAAAATAGAAAAGAAAATAAATATTGACTTAGCCATGGTGGCTAGTCAATAGGTCAATAAGAGAAAAGAAAAAGAAAAGAATAATAAATATTGACTTAGCTGTAAGAGCTAGTCAATGGCTCAAAGAGACAGTTTATGACATAATCTATAACTCACAGTCATAATATACCAGCTCTCCTTTGGGAAGACTTGGATCTATCCCTACCAGATATTGCTGACTCAGCATGGGCTTATATAGTCACAAACTTTTTCTAGAGTACTTAGTTTTTTCTTCTCTAAGTGTAAAGACCTAAGGTAGCTAGGATAGCACTTAGATCTCATTTCTGATGGTAGTATTAAGAAAACTCAATAGAGTTCCCACTTGATTATGGCCAGCTACTTATACTAGTTACACTTGGTCTGTGCACTATGCTGACTAAATATTCCCATAGATAACTACTATAACTTGTTCACTGATTCTTTTATCTGATCTAATCAAATTATAGAGAATTTATTCTACAACTCAAGGTACAAGTCAGCTGGCCCATCCTCATTGTCCAAATCAAATGCAAGTCTGTTATCTGCTACCTCTACTATCTTTGGGATTAGTTCTCCTTCCAAGTACATGTCATATAATTCCTCAATAGGATCAAGCAGGTTCATAATACTAAGCTACCATCTGTAACTTGGCATGTTATTTGCTTGCCAATAAAACCCTCTTTACTCTTACCTAGCTTGGGGCCAGTACAGTAGTAGATGCAACTTTAGGTTGATGCCAAGCCATCCTTGAGTCTCCAGCAGTCCAAGCTTAACACTTTCAAGCTCAAGAACAAGTTCTTGTTTATAGGTTTTTTCTTACTATTTTATTATTAGGACAAAGCTGTGAAAGCTCAAGCCAACTTCCAGGTGAAGAGTCAAAAAGAACTTGATGGAGTTCTTTGTTGTATTGGTTCTCTACTTATACAAATTCTAGATAGTCTATGCATCTATCTCCTATAATTACAAGACCTCTTCTAAAATGTTCCACAATTAGATGATCTATCACATGACCACCTATTTATATCTTTTGCTTATAATATTCTCTTAGGTTGTTAGTGCAAGACAATAAAGTCCTTAGGCTGCCTCTAGGTAAAAGGTTAGAAAGAACTCACTAGAGTTTTTTGTTGTACTGTCCTAGTATATATACAAATTCTACTTGGTCTGTGCACTGGGTTCTTGTGCTCACATGACCTTCTAGAATATTTTACAATTATGTAATCAGTCATGTATCCATCTATTTATATATTGGGTCCATTATACCAGTTGATTCCTTCCAGAAGGTTCTGGGATGCCAGAGAAATATTAGGTTCTGGAGCTGTCTCATAACATGGATTCTCTAGAAGGTTCTGGAAAGCTAGAGAAATGTTTGGATTTGAACCTGTCTCATAAAATTCACCCACTTGCTGTTAAAAGATTTCCTGCATTTTAGCTATATGTGACTGAAGTATACTATCAAAAACAGTCATTTGCTGGGCTTCTACAGGAATATGACCAAGTGGATAGATAGTATGCAGATTATTGTCAGAATTCATAGAGGACTAATTGTGTGAACTTGACAACAGGTGTGACATATGACAGGCTTGACAGATACATAACATTATAGTTATAAGCCACTTGACAGTTAAATGTCTGCCATGTTATTTTGTTTGTTTTATTACTCAAACAGTTTTATCCAAATCATATGACTTATAATTCAATCTCTAGGGAATTTATCTGAACATAACATATATGAATTTCAGAATTTGAGAATCTGTGGTATTAAATGATTAATCCAAAAAAAACTAAATATTTGGTTGGTTTTGGAAGCTGTTTACATTCATTTCTTCTTCTGAGTTCCTCTTCTGATTTTCCAAGTTTTTTCCCAACTTTCATAGTAGACTAGGATCTCCTTTTTGGATAACTGTATACAGTAATCAGAACATGTTCCAGAAGAGCAGAAGAGCTTTGGAAGAGCTTTGGATATGGTATATGACAAGTCTGCAAAGTAGAGTATACCCTAGGAGTATTAGTAAGGGTAATAAGGGTAATGAGTGTTGGAGCACAACAAGTATAAATAACTTTCCCCAATAGCTACTCAGGCTGAAGTGTGCTGTTTGGACTCACACACATTCACCATGGCTGATTATTCAAAACCCATTGCTTTCTGCGAACACCTCCAACTATCTAGCCTAGGAGTCCAACCTGCCTCAATTTCATTCCAGGTGAAACGACTTAATACTGCTGACGTGCGCCTCATACTGATGATATCCTTTTTTTCCGCAGGTGCTTGTCGAGATATTTTACGGTTGAAGCAGGAATCTAACTCTGTACCTATCCCAGACACTAACGCTCGAATCCGACCGGTTTATCTGTGTACGCGAACGGATTAACGAACGAGACCAAGTGGTCATTGTCGACCTTGCGGATGCTAACAATGTTTTGCGGCGACCCATTGGCGCTGACTCTGCAATTATGCATCCAACTCAGAAAGTCTTGGCGCTGAAAGGTCGGTTTGTATGCATGTGTAACCTTGGGTAGCGCCACTTTGACAAACGTGTCCCCCAGCTGGACGTACACTTCAAATCTTCAACATTGAATCGAAGCAGAAAGTCAAATCACACGTCATGAGTGAAGATATTTCTTTTTGGAAATGGGTATCCGATTCTACAATCGGTATGGTTACTGACACGGCAGTATACCACTGGTCAATCACCGACCAGACTTCTCCACCTCAAAAGATCTTTGACCGCCATCCAACACTTCAAGGTAGTCAAATTATCAACTATCGCGTGACGCCTGATGAAAAATGGCTTGTACTTATTGGCATCTCTTCAAATACAACAAATCCATCTGCATTCAAGGTCAAGGGCTCTATGCAGTTGTTTAGCCGTGATCGTGGTGTTTCGCAAGCCATAGAAGGACACGCTGCTGCGTTTGCAGAGCTCAAGTTAGATGGCCACCAGAAACCCACTAAACTTTTCACCTTCGCTGTACGTACAGCAACTGGAGCGAAAGTGTGTGCCTTTCATTCCCATTGACATCTATGATTACTCATTGTGTGGTTAGCTCCAAATTGTTGAGATTGATCATCAAGCTCCTGATCCCCCCTTCACAAAGCGTGCCGTAGAAGTTTTTTTCCCCGCAGAGGCAACCAGCGATTTCCCTGTAGCGATGCAGATGTCTAAGAAACATGGTATCATTTATCTTGTGACCAAGTATGGCTTTATTCATCTATACGATCTCGAAACGGGTGCCTGCGTTTACATGAACCGAATTTCTGGCGAAACAATCTTTGTTACGGCTGAGCACGAAGCTACACATGGCATCATCGGTGTTAACAAGAAGGGACAAGTTCTCAGTGTTAGTATCGACGAAAAAACAGTCATTCCATATATCTTGCAGAGCTTAAACAACACGGAGTTGGCTTTCAAGATGGCCAGTAGAGCAAACCTCCCTGGTGCTGATGATCTCTATATGAAACAATACCAACAACTATTCGCAGCGGGTCAGTACGGCGAGGCAGCTAAGGTTGCTGCTAATTCCCCTCGGGTCAGCTCAGATTCTACATGTATTTGATAAAGTCTCACACTTCAGCTTTTAGGGTATCTTGCGAACAAATCAAGTCATTGAAGCCTTTAAGAGTGCTCCAGCTCCCCCTGGCGGCCTCTCCCCGATCCTACAATACTTTGGTATCCTGCTTGAGAAGGGTGAATTGAATCACTCTGAGTCTTTGGAGCTTGCGCGGCCGGTCTTGCTTCAAGGAAGGAAGCAGCTTCTTGAGAAATGGCTCAAGGAAAATAAGGTATGTTAATCATCAGGACGTTGTCGGCACATCACTGATGATCTTGAAGCTCACTTGCTCAGAGGAGCTTGGTGACATCGTTCGCCTTCACGACATGTCCCTGGCTCTTTCTGTCTACCTCCGTGCCAATGTACCCAGCAAGGTTATTGCCTGCTTCGCTGAAACTGGTCAGATCGACAAAATTATTTTGTATTCAAAAAAAGTCGGTCATGTGCCTGATTATGCTGGTTTGCTTCAGCACATAATGCGTACCAATCCTGAGAAGGGCGCTGAATTTGCTACCCAACTTATAAATGATGATTCTGGTCCTCTTGTTGACATTGAGCGGGTGAGTTACTGGAGGCGTTGGGTCAGCACGATCAACTACTAACCTATTGCATAGGTGATCGACATCTTTCTGTCGCAGAACATGATACAGCCTGCCACTTCCTTCTTGTTAGATGCTCTCAAAGATAACAAGCCTGAACAAGGGCACCTGCAGACGAGGTTGCTTGAGATGAATCTCGTTAATGCTCCTCAGGTGGCTGATGCCATTCTCGGAAATGAGATGTTCTCGCACTACGATCGTCCAAGGATCGCTAATCTTTGTGAGAAGGCCGGTTTGTTGCAGAGGGTAAGCATTCAGAGTTGTAACCATGCAAGCATCTCACCCGGTTTGTCACCCTGTCTGACAGGCATTGGAGCATTATGAAGACTTATCAGATATTAAGAGGGTTATCGTTCACACTAATGGTCTTCAACCCGATGTATGTAAGGTCCAAGTCCTTTTATTTCTATGGCTTACGTTTGCCGAACAGTGGCTGGCCAACCACTTCAGCAGGTTTACAGCAGACCAGTCCATGGCCTGTCTCGACGAGATGCTGCGTGTCAACATTCGTCAGAATCTCCAGGTTGTCGTCCAGATCGCTACCAAGTACTCCGACATTCTCGGTCCTCTCAGACTCATTGAATTGTTTGAGAGCTATAAGAGCTTTGAGGGTTTGTATTACTATCTTGGTTCTGTTGTCAACCTCAGCCAGGATCAGGAAGTGAATTTCAAGTACATTCAGGCTGCTACTCGGACTGGACAAATCCGCGAGGTTGAGCGTATTTGTAGGGAGAGCAATTACTATAACCCCGACAAAGTCAAGAACTTTCTCAAAGAGGCCAAGCTTTCCGACCAACTCCCTCTTATCATTGTTTGCGACCGTTTTGACTTTGTTCACGACCTGGTCTTGTATCTGTACCAGAATGGTCTTACGAAGTTCATCGAGGTATACGTTCAGCGTGTTAACTCTGTCAGGACGCCCCAGGTCGTTGGTGGCCTCTTAGATGTCGATTGCGACGAGACTACAATTAAGAACCTGCTTGCCAGCGTCCAGGGAACTTTTCCTGTTGATGAGCTCGTTGCCGAAGTTGAGCAGAGGAACAGGCTCAAACTGATTCTCCCCTGGCTTGAGGCTCGCGTTCAGGATGGCAGTCAGGATACTCCTGTCTTCAATGCGATTGCCAAGATTTATATCGACAGTAACAACAATCCAGAGCAGTTTCTCAAAGACAACAACGTATGTCAAACTTGGTCTCAGTTGATTTAGTCTGACCCTACATCCCAGTTGTACGATCCTCTTGTTGTTGGTCGTTTCTGTGAGGCTCGTGATCCGTACCTGGCGTATATCGCGTATGCCAAAGGTCTCTGTGACGAGGAATTGATTTCTATCACCAATGAGAATTCGATGTTCAAGCAGCAGGCGCGCTATCTTGTGAAGCGTCGTGAACTTGATCTCTGGTCTCAAGTTCTTGTCGAGGACAACCTTCATCGTCGCTCCCTGGTTGACCAGGTTTGTGCCCAACTCTTTTGCGGATCCAAGGCATAGTTGACCTAGATGTGCAGGTCGTTGCGACTGCCATCCCCGAATGTACAGATCCCGATGACGTATCTGTCACTGTCAAGGCTTTCATCCAGGCCAACCTTCCCATGGAGCTTCTCGAGCTGCTCGAGAAGATTATCATGGAGCCTTCACCATTCAGCGATAATAAGAGCTTGCAGAACTTGCTGCTTCTGACTGCCATCAACTCAGACAAGGGTAAGGTTGTTGGGTATATCAACAAATTACAAAATTATGATCCATCGGAAATCGCGAAAATCGCCATCGACAAGGGTCTTCACGAGGAGGCGTTCACCATCTATAAGAAGTACGAACAGCACGCCCAGGCCATCAATGTGCTTGTTGAACACATTGTCTCTATCGACCGTGGTTCAGATTATGCAAACAGGGTCAACAAGCCTGAGGTTTGGAGCAGGCTGGCGAAGGCGCAATTAGACGTGATGCGCATCAAGGATTCGGTCGGTACGTGGATTTCTATGAAATGCTCAGTCTTGTGCTCATCTATCACTCAGATTCTTACATCAAGGCTGAGGACCCATCCAATTTTGTAGAGGTCATCGAAATTGCGAACCATGCGGATAAGCATGATGATCTTGTACGTTATCTCCAAATGGCGCGCAAGACTCTCCGTGAACCAAAGATCGATACTGAGCTGGCTTACGCCTATGCCAAGACTGACCGACTGCATGATATGGAAGACTTTTTGGGCATGACTAATGTTGCAGATATCCTTGAGGTTGGAGAGAAATGTTTCGAGGATGATTTATATCAGGCTGCCAAACTTCTGTTTACGAGTATCTCCAACTGGGCTAGGTTGGCAACCACCCTGATCTACCTCGGAGAAAATCAAGCTGCTGTAGAGAGTGCAAGGAAGGCTGGTAATACCCAGTCAGTGGTCATGAGTTTCTGGTGACGATGGTTTGAATTGATGATGTTCTAGGGTCTGGAAACAGGTACATAAGGCCTGCATTGGTAAGAATGAGTTCCGCCTCGCACAGATCTGTGGTCTCCATATCATCGTTCATGCTGTATGTTTATGTTCACTATCGAGTTGATGAGTTGATACCTATCCGTTCTTAGGAAGAACTTCCGGCTCTTATCAGCATGTATGAATGTGCAGGCCACTTTGAGGAGGTTATCAACCTTCTTGATGCTGGCTTAAGTTTGGAGCGTGCCCACATGGGTATTTTTACGGAGTTGGCGATCCTGCTCAGCAAATACAAACCCGCCAAATGTGAGTTTATGATTTATGATATTAGGGAGCATGATTCTCATGTATTGCAGTGATGGAACATCTCAGACTGTTTGTAGCTCGTATCAATATTCCCAAGGTCATCAAAGCGACAGAGCGAGCTCATTTGTGGCCTGAGGTAGTGTTCCTGTATATCAGATATGATGAATTTGTGCGTTGCAGAGTCTGTTGCTGCCCCATAATTTGACAATTTCCCAGGATAATGCAGCCCTTGCCATGATCGAACGTTCTGCAGATGCTTGGGAACACAATCAATTCAAGGAGACCATTGTGCGAGTGGCCAATGTAGAAATGTAAGGAAATGACGGTGGTATTTGAGACGATGTTGACTGTAAATTCAGATACTACAAGGCTCTGACATTTTACCTCCAAGAGCAACCGACGCTTCTGACTGATCTGTTGACTGTCCTGATTCCTCGTATCGATCACACTCGGGTGGTTCGCATGTTCCGTCAGATGGACCATGTTCCTCTGATTCGGTCTTACCTGATTGCTGTTCAACATGTATGTCAATTTTTATTTTGTTTGATATTACGCTGAATCGTTGTTTAGCTCAACATTGAAGCTGTCAATGATGCCTACAATGACCTTTTGATAGAAGAGGAAGACTATAAGACACTGCGTGACTCGATTGACAGCTTTGAGAACTTTGACAATATTGCATTGGCGCGTCGTTTAGAGGAACACAAATTGCTTGAAAATCGACGACTTGCAGCGCATTTGTACAAGAAGAATCAAAAATGGGACGAGTCGATCGCATTGTCGAAGCAAGACAAGCTATACAAGGATGCGATAGTTACGGCTGCTACGTCTAGTTTGACGGAAGTTGCGGAGGACTTGATGACGTATTTTGTGGATATTGGGAATAAGGAGTGTTTTGCGGCGACGCTGTACAGTTGTTTTGATCTTTTGAGGCCAGATGCTGTGGAGGAGGTGACGTGGTTGCATGGGTTGACTGATTTCTATATGCCGTATAAGCTTCAAGTCCAGCGGACACAGACTGCAAAGGTTCGTTTTGTGTTGTTATTGTGTGTGCGATGTTAATCTTCAAGGGCAGTTGGCATCTTTGGAGATGGAGGTTAGAGAACGAGCGAAGAAGGATACACAAAAGGAGCAGGCCGAAGCTGAAGCTCCAATGATCAACCCTGCTGGGATCGGGTTGTTGACGTATGGAGGGTGAGTGTGAAAAAAAAAAGTGCTTGAGATATACTGATGTTGTTGTGGCAGAGGTGTTGGGCAAGCGGCTACGGGGATGAACGGGTTTTCAGCAATGAATGGAGTTCCTCCCGTAAGTCGAGGGCGCATTTCTTTCTCATAACAAGTTTTGACACACACTCTGTCTCCCAGACTATGACTGGATTTTATTAAAGTAGTTATAATGTTACATTTCATTTTTTTCTCTTAGAATGTGAGAAATCTATTGATGGTTGGTGTGACGACCGGCCATTGTCAGGCATTAATAATTATTATCTATTATTATCAGTTGTTATTTGCGAAACAAAGGGTGTTGGATGATATAATAGTCACTTGACTCTTGACTCTTGATGCACTCAGCTATTGGATTATGTCTGGGATTGGAAGTCGGATAAGCCACTTTCTGAAGAAGAGGAAGAAGAGGGAGTCAGGGGATGCAGCAGCAGGGGCTAACGTAGCTGTTGTTGTCAAGGACAGTTGGGAGGATATGATGGAACCACCCATACCACCACCCAAGGACGAAGTGCCCAAAGAAAAGAAGGAGGACTATGGGTACGTGATGGACTCGTTGAAGAAGGGGAAATGGGCCGAGCAACGAGAGCTTTTGGCGGTTCGTGATCCTGCAGAACGGGTACGAATACGTATGGAGATGCAAGAACAAAAAGAGGAAGCGGTGCGAATGAGGATGGAGAAAGACGAAGAAGAGCGGGAAAGGGTGTGGAGGAGAACAAAAGAATTGCTGGTGAGACGCGAAGAGAAAGAAGCTGAACTGCGGCAGACGAAAATTCGAGAAAAAGCAGCGCAGGACACTGCTGAACGCCGACATAGAGTGGCATTGGAGAAGGCAGAAGACGAGCAGCAGGCCAGAGAAAAGGCAGAGAAACGGACGGCAGAGAGGCAGAGACGGGCAGAGGCACGCGAGGCTTGGGAGAAGAAGAATCCACGGATGACAGATGTGCAGCCGTCCCCGCCAGAGCTGCCAATACCGCCGCTCGAGTCTAGTGGAGACCCTGTCTGGGCCACGATCCAGACTCAGCACAACGGCGTCTGGAAACGACGCTACTGTGTCTTTGAAGCAGACACTCTGCGTCTCTACCGTGCAGTGCAGGACACAACACCTGTGCTCGAGGTCCATGGGTCAATCAGCGCGCTCTCTGAGCCCGAGGACGGATTCGAGGAACTTGGCACAATGCCGCACTCGTTTGTGGTCGAATTCACTGACCGTAGGCCATGGGCCGTGTACACCGACTCTGGCGAGGACAAGGTAGGCAGCATACTCGTTTTTTTTCGGGGACTAACCGTTGGTCTTCAGTTGAGACTGCTGGCCCTGCTGCAGCGCTGTAAAGTAGCCGTGACATAATTAGCTTAGTCAGAGTAACAATATACCCTTCTGTGCGGTTTTTCTGGTTTTTCTGCCAATGAACCACCCCCATGGCCCGTTTGTCCCCAATGCACACGAAGACAACAAAATCTACTCCTTGGTCGTAGACCTCATGAATCCAGCCAACAGGGACCTGGCTTTGCTCGAGCTCAGCAAAAAGCGCGAGCAGTACGACGATCTCGCCCTCGTCTTGTGGCATTCTTTTGGTACTGCTGTCCTTGTCTCTTTTGGTGCTCCCTCATCTCATGTTATGGCCAGGTATCATGCCCGCCTTGCTGCAAGAAATCGTTTCTGTCTATCCCATGCTCACGCCTCCAAACCTGACTGCGACAGTCTCCAATCGCGTCTGCAATGCGTTGGCTCTGCTTCAGTGTGTAGCTTCTCATCCAGAGACCCGCCAA
>Ga0153987_1000554_pt1 | contig 11535 bp, 6 predicted proteins | sample TSNC071MetaG_FD_102279 | JGI IMG/M metagenome (GOLD analysis project Ga0153987, IMG submission 102279) | Attine ant fungus gardens microbial communities from North Carolina, USA - TSNC071 MetaG | ecosystem: Host-associated > Fungi > Mycelium > Unclassified | place: USA: North Carolina, William B...
TGATACCTCATGTTACAACATTGAGAACAGTCTATCTCCATGGGTACTTAACGTCTCGCATTCTATTTATAGCCAATGGGATTGTCTTGATGAGAGCTTTATGATGCAATCAAAAGCGAATGCCCACAATCACCGGTTCCTGAGATATAAGCAATTTAGTATTTGGTAACTACTGATTGGTTGATCTCTTGGTGGATTCTTAAGGTGTCAAGGGCTCTCTAGCATCATTGGAAAGGTCTTCTTGAGGGCTTTCCAATGCAACTTAGATCGTTGAAAAAGACCCATTATTCATGGAGATACGTCCAAATGAAGTTTGTGACATGTTCTTTGTGTGACTGCAGTCACTCCTATCACTCACTTGCTTTACCTAAAGCAATTCATTATTCTATAACTAGTTCATTATCTGGAACTGTCCAAGAATCTTCATAGTTCAAGCTATTCTCTTAGAAATTATAAGTAGTCAACTTTTGTATTCAAACACTAGTCTAGTTCTCAAATAAGCATTGACAAATATTTGTGTCCACTAGTCCTTGTTACCATCCAGATCTAAGGCTTAATAGTGTATCAGAATTGAGTCACTTTTTCCTGCTCATCTGATACCTTGAAAAGAAAAGAAAAGAAAAGAAAATAGAAAATAAACATTGACTTTGTCTTTGAGGTTCAAAGGTCACCCTTACAACATTCCACTACTCCAAAATCTGTCTTCAACAGGGGTAAATCCCATGTATTGCTCATTAGAAAACACCATAATTCTCTCATAAATTCAATAGATATTATGGGGTCATGATGTAGGCCACTGGCCTCATGTGCTCTTTAAGGTCAATTTCAAAAAGTGGCCGAGATATTATTATTGGGGCTCTGGTCAAAGCAGCCCAGTAGATAATACTTGAATGTTCAGCAACCCCTTGCAGCTAATGAAGCATACTTTAATAACCAAAGTCTGAAATAATAATGTCCTAAAACAAAACAAGGAAATAAATATAAAAATGTTCAATCCTTCAATTCCCCTACCCAAACTTCCACCACCTCTTTTTTTCCTTCTTCACAGCACCAGCTGCGCTGTGATGTTCCATGGGTCTGAAAACATCAACGCTTTCGTCGTCATACAACAGCCTAACCCTCCCCTTCCCAATCGAGATGTTAATCCTATCACCCATCCACTCCGATCCTTTTCTGGTATCAACATTTTTCGTTTGATCACCAGCGTTCGTAGAATGAGCACCAATTTTACCACCACATGTACATTTCCAGTTCTCCCCTCTGATCCTTGCAGGAGCCACAGAAGCATTAGCACTTCGTTTTCGGACATCTTCACCGCCACCACTCAAATCATCTCCTATGCCGCCATCACCCACCCCATTATCACACATCCTTGCTAGAAAGCCGTCATTCTCGTTTCCAACCTTTCCCTCAGGCAACAATCTCCTCACTTGCATATCCTCATGCCCCCCCTCAAGAATTGTTGGCCTCTTGACAGTACCAGGTAACTCACTCTTCGGTAAAACCCATGCAGGTGTCTGAGCTTGGCCATCTCGCGGAGGCACTTTAATAGTTGATTGATGTTCACTTGATACCCTTACACGTCCTTTCATTTTTGTCCTCGATCCTTGACCATTATGACCACCATTGTTTGTTTTGTGGACAAGGGATCCAGGATCAACGTCGAGGAAGCTTGGGCGATATGGTAGGTTGGAGGAGGGGGCTGGAGCTAGGAACGGTGAGGCTGATTGTGACCGTACATGGTTGACAGTGGAAGCGGTAATTGGGGAGCTGGATCTCGAATCGGACTTTGCGCGCACATGAAGTGTCGTCGTGTGAGGAGCAGTGTAAGTTGGATTCGATTCTTCTGAGTCGGATTGAAAGGCAGCATTTGCCGTCGTTTTCGTCATCGTACTAAACTCAACAGCAGGCCTTCTCTTCACTCTCCTCTCCTCTCCTCCCACAGTCACTTCCATCTCCCCCTCCTCTCCTTGACCACACACACATTTCTCACCTTCAACGTCCGCACTTGCGCCACAACCCCAATCAAAACCAAATTCTTTCCTGAAATCGCCGACAAACAACCCTCTAGCACATCCCCCCTCTCGAACAAGTACACAATCCTTCTGCAACGCATCTGACAATTCAATATGCTCATCCAAATTCCCAGCTTGAACATGTATGCTCAATGGACCATGAAATGTCCTTGGGAGGGATAATGTAAGATCGGAGTTGTCTAATTCTTGTAGTGATGGTTTTCGCTGATGCTTTTCAGAATTGGATTTCTTCAACGTTTTGTTGTCGTCAGGTGATGTTGATGATGCTGGTATTGGGGTAGCTGCTGGGACTGAAGGTTTCTTAGGTGACGCTCTAAAAGGCTCGGAATCGGGTGGATGAACAGCATCGTAAGCATCAGACGGAAAACGATTGGTAGCCTCCAATGATAAGTCAAGAGACTGATGAGTCTGAGTATAATGAGGCGGTGCACTCCTTTCTTCTAGATCTCCACTTTGTCCCTCCACAACTTCTCTCCCTCCTCTAGCACCGGTACATCCTCCTATGCCCCCTCCTGCACTATCAACATTTTCACCCTTCGCGCCACCAGTAATTGCACTAACAGCTTCTTCGGCCGTAGCATAACAATATGGTGTAAGCGTAGAAGTCCTCTCTGGGCGCTGAAGAGGTCGCTTCCTGTGCAATTTTCTGCCTGTGGACCCGGACCTGTTCAATCCTCTATCTGTGTTTTTCATCGTTTCTGTTATTGCAAGAGTAGATGCTGTGAAGTTCGTGTTCGTCGTTCGGGCCGTATGAACCGTTTGAGTGGTGTTTGTAGTATATATGGAAGATGTAGGCGATGGCGGATAATCGGAGGGCACCGTTAGCAGGGATGCAGTTGTTGCGGAAAGAGGCAAAGGTGATGTGGAAGAGTGTGAAGGTGGCGGCGAAGAAGGAGGAGGAGGAGGAGATGGTGGCATGAATGGTGGTGATGGTGATAATGGTGGTGGTGGTGGTGGTGGTGATAGTAGTAGAGGTAGTTGAGGGACAGCTGGTAAAGAAGATCGCTCAGCAACGGTTCCCGGATTAGGTGGCGGCAGCAGCACGCCCAAAGGAGCTGTGAGAGTCACTTCACTTGCGAAGGGAGAAGAGAGATGAGGAGGGGTATATGTGCGCGCCGTGATATGTAAAGGCTGTCTTGGACCCTTCGCGTGCTACAATAATCGAGGATCGTCAGTGTGTCGAATGATCAGGGCATCATCAACACTCACGATCCTCGCAATCAAATCAAACTTATATGATTGCTCTCCTCTTCGTCCATACCCTCTATCATGACCATTGATGGTAGCGGATAACAAGGTGAGCTCAATCGTCGTTCTTCTTCTCTGTTCCATTCCTTGTATCCTCTTCCTTCTGCTCCCAGTAACATTGGTAGTCATAGTGGGAATAATATAAACGTCGATATCCATTCCACCGTTCTCCACTTCCAACTTCAAGTTCTTCTTCTCATTCTTCTTCTCTCCTCTTTCCATCAACTCACCCGTGCCTTGCCCATTCATTCTCCTATGACGATGACGATTCAAAGCACCCAGACCACTCTGGTTAAGAATAGAACTAGGTGGATTTTCACCACCAAAAGATTGACTCCTTTTCAATCTCAGCCCTCCTGTATCAACGTCTGAATCCCCACCCTTACTCAACCCACTACCACGACCTGTAGTGAGAAACTCAGAAGAAGGGGTGGGTGTAGATGACAACCCAAGAAACATATCGTCACTAAACATTCGAAATAACCCTTTTGGTAAGACAAGTAGAGGGTCGATAGCAAATGTCCCTGTTATATCTCTTCCCAATCCTCCTCCACTAGCACCGCTAGTAGATGATGGAGGGTGTTTGGTAGAGGTGAATGTAGGGGGTTGGAATATCGATGACGAATGTGATGAAGTACTGCTATTGGGGTGAGAGGGAGAAAAGGGGGACAAGAGGCGAGAAAAAAAGGAAGGACGTTTTAATGGGGGAAGGTATGTTCGACGAGAGAGGTGGACATGATTGGTTGGTGTTGGAAGTATTGTGACTGATAGTTCCGGTAGTGTTGTAGCTGATGGTGCCGCCACCGGAGGTGGAGGCGATGTAGATGCAGGTATGACTTCTGTCGTCATCGAAGCCGTCTGAACTACTTCAAGTGCAAGCGAAGACACTTGTCTGGGTGGCGCGGCGAGCGGTGATGATACTGTAGGAGACACGGAAGTAGTTTGTGGCGTTTGAGTGGGTAGCGCTGGAACAGAAGCAGGCGGTGGTGGTGCCGGTGACTTGACAGCTCCAGCAACTTCTTGACGAGGTTGCTCGGGGAATACCGTTGTAGCTGTTGGGGTAGATGAAGGTAGAGGTGAAGATGGGGTAGAACTAGCCTCAACAAAGGAGACTAGAATGGAAGGAGGAGTTTGATTGTGACTTTGAGTCGTTATCGTTGACAGTGATGCCGTCCGCGATAGCAACACTGGAGATATTGAGGATACGGGAGAAGGTAGAGCAACTGTCATATCTTGTTTCGAATCCTTCAGAGGGGGTGAAGGTGGCAGCGATGGTTTCGGTACCAAAGGCGAAGACTTGATAGGCTCATAAATCTGCACCATTTTCCTCCTTGCCGGTGTTGGTGTATGTTGTATTCCTTGATTATTCAAAGCAGACTTCAATCGATCCCTGGCATTATCCTCATTTCTCGTTGCTTCCAACAGCTTATTCCATCTTGTTGTATCTGCATTTCCCACAACATGAGAGCTCATCCCATTAGTAGTCGTAGAGGCCCTTCCAATATTTCCGGCACCACTATTCAGCCTCGATTCGGGTTTATAAGGTGGATGAATATCTCTCCGAGCAGCGTTATTATCTGCAACAAATGTATCAAGTGTGCGACGGCGAGCCTTGGGTGTTAGGTTGGCGAAAGCTGTTGCTGCTGCTATCGAGGATGAAGATGGTAGATCGTGGAGTGACTGAGAAGCAGATGCGAGAGTACTGACGGGCGTAGGGGAATATGAGAATCTGGATGTCTGTGGAAGAATAAGTGAGGGTGCAGAATGATTTGTTGGAGGAAGTCTTGAAGTGGTATCGGTAGATGTGCGTGCGACCATGATGGAGACAGGTTTAGTGCTTCTTTCGGGTGTAGTGAGGTTTGTTCTCATCGTCCCTTCTGATGACGACGATGACACCGATTCCGCGACCATTAATGCTACAGCCGGCGAATAAGCAGCTCCTTCTGTCCCAGATGTAGTAGTAGCCGAGACATCCAGCGCCGATCCGCGTGTCGAAGCAGAAGCAGTGTCAATTTTAAACACAGGTTCAGCTGAAGACGGACTCGAATCCTGTTGTTGAGAGCGATCTACAAATGATGATCCAGGTATATATCCCACAATGAAGTCCCGGAACTGTGGACTTGCTAGACAGCAGTGTCCTCCTTTGTGGATCGAGCATGTGTGTTTGGAAGTTACACGTGGCGTATGTTGGCCCGTCAACTCATTTCTGTCATCGGGGAGGTGAGGAGAGGAACCTAGGGTCATGAGCCAGAGCGCACTACACTGGGGGAGAGAAAAGAAGGAAGTAAGAGGGGAGGGAATCTGAAGAACATTAAAAAAGCACAGTTTTGATTTGCAGTTATTGCAACGTGCACGGTCATCCATTCTACCCTCTCTTACGTCCATGTGCTGCCAGATGTCGTCCGAGTATCCGCTCTACATTTCAAGCTTCATATTCTCGACACTTCAGTCTGCTGGGGCGGAAACGTCGTTAAGAACTGCAGGACTCACAATGAAAATCTTCAGTCATGAGCCTTGCCAATGTGATCCGAATTTCTTCATTCTATCCCCGTTAAGAAATCGTGGATGTGGCGGCCCGTCTAGCTTCGGCTTGGAAAGACAACCTTATTCGTTTTGCAACAACAAATCTGCCTCGTGCATTATTGTTTGAAAACACGAAAACAAAAAATCAGGTCAGCAGTGATCACGACGCATCCTCAGATTTATGTTTCGAAATGATGATGTGGTCTTTTCGGCGCTAATGTCCCCGTTTAGCAAAACACAGGAACAAGTGATCCGGTCATCATCTCAAAGTTGCTTATGACCGAAATTTGGCCATGGCACACTTGAATTCTTGCCGGTGACGTGTCACGACACAACTCAATAGAAATAAATTTAAGACCTTGTCAAATTTCACGAGTTTTCTACGCTTCAGGAGTACCAATGAAATCATATCAAGTCATTCACTGTACAAAGTCGAGTATCACTGGATCAAAATTTAGCCTGATGAATTGCTTGCTTATCGCCAGATTGATCGCTTTCGATAGGGAGACCGAATATGAACTGCAGACTCCAGGGATAACAGTTGATTCAGGTGATTCTCGGAAAGTCAAGTTTACCCATTGATCGTATCAATGCTTGACGGGGTATATATTCCTAAAGGCCGGATTTTCGGTTTAATATTTCTATCAGTAACTAAATAAGGTTATATGACTCCCATCAGTGGCAAACGAACCATGAGGATGCAAGAAGGACCCAGGATAACGGTAGTAGCCTTGTGTATCTCGGATTAGTAGAGAAGATCATTCTGTGATTATCCTATCCAAGAGTCAGGGGCATCTTTTCCTTTCTATAAGAGGGCTTGTCTCACTCACTCCTGCTCTTTACCCATTCTTTATTTAGGCCTTTATTGTCTTGGTCTTTAAAAAATCAGCAATTTATTACTTAGGGTTTGTTGACAGACCGAGGTATCAAGATTACATAAGAGATGAAAGTAAGATAACACTATCATACTATAGAGTAGATAAGATAAAGTATGTATACTACAAAATACTATCTCTAAAGCAAAAGGCACTTGAGTTGTATTTCAAAAAGATATAATATCTGTGAAAGAGTTGCTAATAAGATGATAAGAGTTGTTGTATCAATTACAGTCATAGATAACACAACAGCTTCCAAAACTGATCAAATGTTTAGTGTTCTTGAATTAATCATTTGATATCACCAAAAGTTTGAAATTAATATACAGTAAGGGATAAAACTGTTCAAATGTTTTCACCAAGTCTAATAAAATGCAAATATTTTGTTAGGGACAGACTATTAGGCAACCTGACCTAAGCTAGCCTATGCACTAATAAAGGGACTTAGCTGGGGAAGAATAAAGAGGAAACAGTTACCCAAAGACTAGGGAAGGTCAACAAGAACCTAACAGAGTTCTTTTAGTATTACTCAACTACTTATACATGAGTAGTGAGTAGATACTATATCATGATACATGTCATAACTTGCCTTGGATAGACATCTGACATGGATAGTACTGGCTGTCATAATCTGATTGCTATGATATAGCCTGGATGGCCCTCTAATATAGACAGTTGATAGCTGTCATTGATGGACAGCTGTGGGAGTTAAGAGTGATATCCTGGGATATAAACTAATCAAGGACTAACATGGGAATAGTCCTGTGATGGACAGGCATAAACACATGATAGTTGGATCTACAGTAGACATATCATGGGAAGAACAATATAAATAGTACCTAGATACATGTGGACACCTAGTATGGCTTGCAGTATAAATAGTCAAGCAATACTAGAAGAACTCTGTCAAATTCTTGTTTACCTCCTCTGGTGTTATGAAATGCCACTTTGAGCCATTGACTAGCTACCATGGCTAAGTCAATATTATTATTCTTTTTTATTTTATTTTAATTTAATTGTTGGCCATCACATAATAAGGAGATGGTGACTCAATTATGATGTGATAAGTACAAATGTAGACAAATAGTATGAGTTGTATACAAGTAGAGAATAATCAAACAGGAATGCTAATGAGTTCTCTTTGTCAACTCTGACTTTGTCATAAACCACTACTTCAAGCCATTGACTAGCTATTACAGCTAAGTCAATATTTAATATTCTTTTCCTTTTCTTTTCTTTTATTGACTAGCCACCATGGCTAAGTCAATATTTATTTTATTTTCTATTTTCTTTTCTTTTCTCAAATCCAATAATAGAAGCAAGATAAGGCCAAGCACAAGGAAGATAACTCAATTGTAAGGACTCTAACGAGTTCTCCTTGTCTTGTTATGATTCGCCTTGGACAGGCCTTCTGGTATCAGGAGTCAGTAGCTATCATTGATGGATGGCTGTGGGAGTTAGGAGTGGCATCTCTGGGAAGACGCAATTATTAATAGGATGACATAGGAATGGTCCTGTCAAGTACTGTCATAGTCCTCTGTGACACGCAACCGTCCCATCTCTCTTATTATTACTCAATCAATTTCCAATACTAAGTTTTCTACTATTTGTACTAGTTTGCCAAGGGGAGCTTAGTTATAAGTCAACACACCTTGTTAGTACTCTAGTTTTGTTCTCAACCTAGTAGACTCCCCTGCAATCCATCTTATTCTCCTTGCCTTGCGCCCTAGTACAGCTTGTGTACCCCTTTTCAGACAAAACCGCATGTGGAGGAAGGACCAGTTAGCCAACAGTCTACTCCTGGGAGTCCCTACTTGACAAGTACATGACATGGACACATAACAGATAACTTAGACATATGACATCAGACAGACATGGGAAATACATAGATAATATTAGAATACCTAGTCGCATGTGATACCTAGTAGATCTCTTGTATAAATAGGTAGAGAATACTAGGAGGACTCTTGTTGAGTTCTTGTTTATCTTTCCAATTTACGAGTGGCAGTCCCCCTTACTCCTTATCCACCTAAGTCCCTTTCTTGGCACCACTGCTGCTCGTGGTCGGTTGCTAACATATCTACTCTGACATTGAGTAGGACCTTGAGGCACTACACTGACAGATCCTTATAGACTAAGATAGTGACTTGAGTTATCACAAACCTGAGTTACTACACTAGAACTTGTTTTACTTTTCTGAGATCTTGCTCCTTGCAACTTCTCACACTCACTCTTAAGTCAACGGTTGTCTTGATTGCTGCTCACATTTTTAACTCGACAACTTGATGGTGGCCATCACGGCTTCTTTATTGTCACCTCCATACATAAGCAGACCCTAGTTTTAAGGAGTACTACTAGTAGGAAGATACTGGAGGTGGATAGCCAGTGCATTTTTGTCATGATTCACCCCTTTGGACTTTTGACTAGTTACCACAACTAAGTCATTATTATTATTCTTTTCCATTTCTATTTTGTTTTATTACATAAACAGGAGAGAGCTATGACTCAGACATAGAGTACATCAACCAATTGATACAAATGTTATGGAAACTCTGGATTCTGCAGAGTTACTCATAGAGGACCAAGTATGGCTCGACTATCTCTGGAACTTTGAAACAAGAGGGATCGATCTTGATTTCTCTTCTATGCTATCATCTCCTGGTCCAGACACTGATTAAAACTTTCATCTATTCTTTTGAGGAGCAATTTCTCACAGTCACCTTTCTTGTCACAGACCGTAACAGACTACTGACTCAGACATCTTCTATTTTCTCTTACCCTGCTTCCTTGTAACAGACAGTGACACTACCTTGTAACACTGTGACTCTTCCTTGTAATACATAGTTACTCTTCCTTGTAATGCTCTTGACTCATACTAGTTACAAGTAGTTACAAGTTCATGTAATGCTAAGACTATAAATACAAGTGAAGTGAAGAGAGGACAGCATTTTTCTCCTTTCTCTTGGTTTTCTCTTAAACTATAGGATATTCTATCCTCAAGACTTAAACCAGTAGACTAGCCAAGCTTTAGAGCTGAACTGCTAGACCTGAACAATGTCTTGTTGTGCTCTTTTGCATATAACTCTTCTGAAATCCTTAACCAGAGCCTCTAGCAGGAGATGAGGAGAGAATACAAGGTTGCCTCAGGTTCCTATCACAATTAGATCTGGTTAGGGGCTCAGAGTTGTAACAACAAATATATGCACACATTGTAAATAGTACCAGTAGTAGTATAATTGATCAAGAACTCTAACAAGTTCTCTGTTATAACCTAATAACTCAGGTTGCAACCTTAGCCTTAAGGCTTGAGGATGAGTTAAGAGTGAGAGAAAGGGAATGCATAATAGATTAAGCATAAGGAGATACAGTATATCTACTGGAGCTTATATACTAGTTGTGCTATAGAAACTAGGGTTGCAACAAGTAAGAAAAGAGGTGGTTCCCCATGAGGCATACAATGAGGTGATGTCTTGTTGCAAGGCACAATAGCCAGTGGAATGTCAGAGAAAGATAAAAGAAGAAAGGTACCAGGGACAGGTACCAGGAACAGAAGCATAACATGAGGACAACATGTGTGTCCCCTACAACCATAAAGAAGAACAGAAATAGAATAAGGGGCATAATATTCTCTTTGTCAACTCTAATAAAGAGGGTATGCCTAAGTCATCACAACCTTGGTGCACTATAGTTTTGCTCAGACCACTGACTGAGACCAGACCTGTTAATTGAGCAGTGTTGATTAGTATACTTGTCTTTCTTTAGTAGTAACTTCATGCTACAGATCCATTGTGGTCTGTCTATCCAGAGGAATAATCAACTTTTCCTAGAAGGTTAATTTAGAGTAGGGGTGTCATAAACCACCTCTTTGAACTATTGAGAACCATTGACTAGCCACCACAGCTAAGTCAATATTTGTAGTTATATTTATATTTATATTTCTTTTCTTTTCTAGTTTGGGAAGTGTGGGACAATATGTCATATTGATGTGATGTCACACATTACAAAGGAGTCATGGTCATGTCACACAAGACATGTCACAGGGTCACATGGTAGCACAGGTAATTAGTGTACAGACCAATTCAATGGGAGCTCTTAATGAGTTCTCTTTGTTAACTCTGACTTAGAGTAGGATAAGACCTATCACAGGATTGAGTCCTTACAAGGGGTTCCATTTTTAGAGGCAATCTATATACTACTATTAGGGCAGTAGACATAAACTAGTTGGTAGTCAGTAAGGTAGCTAGCTAGACAAAGATCACATTTCCCAGTAGCTGTAATTTTTCAAATACAAATACAATAGTTACCTTGACCAAAAATCTATCATTACAACAAACTCTAGGGATACCACACCATGTCCTTAACACTACAGCAAGTTGAGACCTACAAATGCTATAGGGAGGATAGGAGATGTCAATGGTGCAGCTGGTTCAGGCACTTGGCCTGGAATTGCAAATATGAGGAGAGTGCTATGATTTGCCCTTGATGGGCCTTTGATATCAGGAGCTGGTGGCTGTCATTGACTGACAGCTATGGAAGATTAGGAGTGACACCATGGGAGATATTAATATTAATAGATGACATGGGAACTGTTAGGTGACCTGGCAGATGAGCAGCCAACAGGTGCCCAAAAGGGACTTAGGGAGACTATTGAGGAAGAGGAGAGATGCCATTCATCAACCAGGGAAGGTCAATGAGAACTCAATGAGTTCTCCTAGTATTACTTCTAGCTATTTATACAGAGTAACTACCAGGTCATCTATATGTATCTAAGGAGTATTTATGTACATTACTCCCATGTCATGTCTACTGTGTGTCCAACTGTCATGTCTCTATGTGTGTCTATCACACAGACA
>Ga0153987_1000555_pt1 | contig 11535 bp, 14 predicted proteins | sample TSNC071MetaG_FD_102279 | JGI IMG/M metagenome (GOLD analysis project Ga0153987, IMG submission 102279) | Attine ant fungus gardens microbial communities from North Carolina, USA - TSNC071 MetaG | ecosystem: Host-associated > Fungi > Mycelium > Unclassified | place: USA: North Carolina, William B...
ACCAAAAGGGTTGTTCCTTTCTTAGAGACTGTCATGCGACTCCAATCGATAATCAAAGACGAGGACAGCAAAAAGAAGGAGGCTTGTCAGAAGGGAGGACCAAAAAACATATCTAGCATTAATGTAGGATCAAATCTCGAAAAACAACAGGAACAAACACAACACGCGTCCAGAAGTGCGACTCATTAGTCGATCAATTTCATTCTTTCTCAAGTATGGTCACAACGACAACGGAACAGGTAAATTTATTCTTTGACCTTTTGTTCCTATGTCTTCAACCGCAGCTGAGTGATAAAATACCTTGTTGAGGTATCTGCTGGTTTTATAGCAGCAAGGTCCCAACACGAGTGCTGCCAAAAGTCAGACTCAGCTCCTTGAACGGAAGAAACTAAATGTATATTCTGTACCTGCCAAAAGTCAGACTAGGTACATAAGTAAAGTCCTCATGAATACAAAAATGTATAAACAAATACCTCAGCTCCTTGAACAGAAGAAACTGAGGTGTGAAGTAGTACAACATGGCGAAAATAGAGGCTGACTAATGGACTCAGACTAAATATAGAGAGGTAAGTGACTAGAGAAATGAGAGGAATGCACAAAGGTGAAAGGAATACAACACCCCCCCTCGTCAAATGTTGTTCTATTGCTTGACTCCAATTCCATCTTGAAAATACTTGAACTTCTCGCTCCCTAGTGCCTTTGTCATAATATCTGCAATCTGTTCTGTAGTAGCAATATGCTCCCCTTGAATTACTCCTGCATCCTCATGATCACATATATGTCATAAACTGCTCTTTTCTACTAAGTCATTTCTATTATTTTTTCCTTTTAATTTCTTTTCCTGTTCTATTTATAGCGTGGGAAAGTCTGTCATGCCATGTGACACAAGGCGTGACGGAGTCACATCACATAGCATGGTCACAGTCACATGTCATGTCACACATCATTTGGTTAGGAGCATGGGATAATAGGTGTGTCATGAACCGCCCCTCCAGGTATTTGACTAGCCACAACAGCTAAGTCATTATTTATTTTCTTTTACAATTTCTTTTCATTTATTTTATATACAAAGAGCCGCGACCTAACAACAAGATAACTCGATAGTGATGCAACGGTCATGCGTATGTACAAATGTCAGTAAATAGAAATGTTTGTATATAAGTAGAGAGGAATCTAGCAAGAACTCTTATCGAGTTCTCTTTGTCAACGCTGACACAGAAACAGTTGGCTTAATTCCGGTCACTAGAGTAGGCTAACACGACACTAGAACTCGATACCACAATCCTAAGACCTCGCACCTCGCGACTTCTCAATCTCACTCTTAAGTCGGTGATCATCGTGATCGTCGCTTGTCCATTCACATCGACAACTCGGCCGAGGTCATTGCGACCAAAGCCACTTCCATATATAAGTGGGCCCCAGCTTTAAGGGAACTTACCAGTCAGTAGAGAGACTGGAGGAGGATATGCTTCGGCTAGCTCAGGGCAGTCATGTAGAGTCCAGACCTGATAAACTGAGGTGTTAGATAGTTGCTTCAATAGCTGCCTCATGCTGCGGTACATTGTCACTGGTACACGCAGAGGAACAACGGACACTCCTTAAGAGACCATTTAGTTTAGGCATTCCCTTCTTAGGGATACTATTGTTTCACCCTCATAGTCACAAGTAGGTCGTAAAGTAGGATAGCTAGTTGGGTAAAGACTGTGTGCCCCAATAGCTGTAGAACTTAGTACAAATCATTTCCTTTTCCTTTTTGGAAGTAACAAAACGCTATGTCGCTTCCTTTTGACACCACCACCCTCCCAGAACCCACTGAGGAGGAGATGAAAGTTCTGATGGCCACCGTCATGCAAAATGGCCTAATGATCCAGCAGTTGCAACTAATGGTTGCGCTAAAGCAGAAGGAGATGAGAGAAGAGGAAAGCAGAAAAGAGAGCCAACAACAGAGAGAGGAGGAGAAAACAGCGGAAGAAGAAAAACAAAACAAATTAAAGGAAGAGGAAGTGAGAATGATGAACACATGGAGTGAGGAGGAGAGCCGGCGATATGTGGAGAAGTTTAGAGGATACAGGGGAGACAAGAGGTGCAGGAAGTGTAGCTGGTTCGGGCACATGGCCCATCAGTGCAGGAGAGAGGAGATCAAAGCAGAAAGAGAAATGAGAGGGGGGTTGCAGGAGAACAGGTGGGAACCGTTGAGGTGTAGGGTGATGAGGTGCAACGAGGAAAGAGAGGCGGCGCGCTCCATAAGGAGAGAGGCGCAGCGAGGAATGAAGTGTTGGGGATGTAGGGAGGTGGGACATCGTCTATGGATGTGCCCAAAAGGGGCGGCACGCCCTAACAAGGGAAAAGCGCAGCAAGAGAGGAAGGTAGTGTGTGTAGCGTGTAAAGGGGAGAACCACATTGCAAGAAATTGCGACAGTTACTGGAGATGGAAAGAGCTGGAGCTGAGAGAAGAAGTAAAGAGGTTGAGAGAGAAGAAGGAACAAGAACTGAGAGAGAAGGTGAAGGAGTTGAAGGAACAAGGGGAGAAGAGTAAAGGAAAAGAAAGAGTAGTGAGGTGCACGATGCGACCTCTAAGAGAAGTATGGATGAGAATAGGAATGGAGAAGATAGACACTCATAAAGGGGTTATAGTGAAAGCGCTCCTGGACAGTGGAGCTACAGGAATGTTTGTGGACAAGAAGTTCGCAGAAAGGCATGGATTTAGAATGGAGAAGTTAGAAAAATCACTGGTAGTCACAAATGTGGATGGTAGTAACAACAGCGGAGGAAGAATCACTCACGAGATAGAGTGTAATGTCTATTATAAAGGACACCAGGAAAGGATGAAGTTCGACGTGTGTAACCTAGGAAGAACAGACGTGATTTTAGGTATGCCCTGGTTAGCGGCACACAATCCAGAGATAGACTGGGAAAGAGAGGAGGTCAAGATGACGAGATGCCCGCCATGGTGTGGCAGGGGTGATAGAAGCAAGGGAACTAGGGAAAAGGTGATAAGAGGAGAAACGAGAACAGTGGAGGGAGAAAAGGCAATCAGTTGGGCAGCAGGCGAAAAAGAGGACTGGGGTAGGGAAGAAGAGATGGAAATTGACCATCGAAAGATCAAGACCATGATACCCAAGAAATCAATGTTTAAAAGTGTTTGGGAAGGTAGAGTCGGAAAGAATGCCGATTAGAAAAGTCTGGGATCATGCAATAGATGTAAAAGAGGATTTCAAACCAAGCAAAGCAAAGGTGTACCCGCTCTCCAGAAATGAGAGAGAGGAGGTGCAGAAATTTGTAGACAAACATCTGAAAAAGGGGTATATAAGACCCTCCAAATCGCAACAGACGTCACCAGTATTCTTTGTAGGAAAGAAGGACGGAGGAAAGAAGGACGGAGGAAAGCACATGGTCATGGACTACCGCAAATTGAATAGGCAGACAGTAAAGAATAACTACCCATTGCCATTAATCACTGAACTAGTAGATAACATGGGTAGTAAACGCGTGCTCACCAAGATGGATCTGTGGTGGGGCTATAATAATGTGCGAGTGAAGGAGGGAGATGAATGGAAAGCGGCCTTCACAATACATGTGGGGTCGTTTGAGCCAGTTGTGATGTTTTTCGGGATGACAAACTTGCCAGCTACTTTTCAGGCAATGATGAATGAAATCCTGAGGGATATGATCAACGAAGGGAAGGTGGCGGCATTCGTAGATGATGTGTTGGTGGGTACAGAAACAGAGGAAGGATATGATGAAGTAGTGGAAGAGGTGCTGAGATGACTAGAGGAAAACAACCTCTATGTCAAACCAGAGAAGTGCATGTGGAAGGTACGGAAGGTACCGTTTTTAGGAGTGGTAATGGGAGAAGGGAAGGTGGAAATGGAAGAAGACAAAGTGGAGGGAGTGCTGAAGTGGCCAACGCCACAATGTGTGAAGGATGTTAGGAAATTCCTAGGGCTTGCAAATTATTATAGGCAATTTGTGAAAGATTTTGCTAAAGTGGTCCTACCAATGAATTGACTGACACGAAAGGATGAGAAGTGGAAGTGGGGAGAGGAACAACAAGCAGCGTTCGAGCAATTGAAGGCAATATTTACCACCAGGCCAATGTTAGCAACCCCCGAACTAGACAAAGAGTTTAGGGTTAAAGCGGACGCATTAAACTTCGCAACTGGGGGATTATTATTTGTGAAATGCGACGACAACTTGTGACAACCAGTGGCTTTCATCTCTAAAGTGTTAAATGAAACGGAACGTAATTACGAGATCCATGATAAGGAGATGCTGGGAGTGATAAGGTGCTTAGAGGCATGGCGGTACTTCTTAGAGAGCACCAAGGTGAAATTCGAAATCTGGATGGACCACAAGAACTTAGAATACTTTATGAGTAGCCAAAATCTAAATCGTAGACAAGCACGATGGGCATTATATTTATCTAGGTTTGATTTTGTACTTAAGCATATCCCAGGGAGTAGAATGGGGAAAGCAGATGGGCTAAGTAGAAGAAGCAATTGGGAAAAAGGAGTGGAGGGAGATAATGAGGAAAGAACGCTCCTGAAGCCAGAATAGGTAAGGACCATACAAGCAGGAGAAGTAATTGTGGAAGGGGTAGACATTTTGGAAAAGATCAGGAAGTCGGAGGCCAAGGACGATGAGGTAATAAAGGTAGTAGAGGAAATGAAGAAGGTGGGAGTAAAGATGTTGAGAGATAAGGAATGGAGAGAGGAAGACAGATTAATGTTAAGGAAAAGAAAGGTGTATGTGCCAAAGGATGAGGCATTGAGAGTAGAAATTATTAGGCTGCATCATGACACGCCTATGGGAGGGCATGGAGGACAGTGGAAAATGGCGGAGATGGTCACAAGAAATTTTTGGTGGCCAGGAGTAACAAGGGAGGTGAAGCGATATGTAGAGGGGTGCGATGCCTACCAGTGTAATAAGAACCGCATGGAACAGCCGGCTGGAAAGTTAATGCCCAATTCAATACCTGATAAAGCATGGACACACATTTCAGCAGACTTCATCATGAAGCTGCCATTAGTTCAGGGGTACGATAGCATTCTAGTGGTAGTGGATCAGTTCACAAAGATGGCACACTTTGTGCCTACAACTGAGAAGACTACGGCAGAAGGATTGGCCAGGCTGTTTAGGAATAATGTGTGGCGATTACATGGACTGCCTGAAAGTATCATTTCAGACAGGGGTCCACAATTCATGGCAGGATTGATGAGGGAACTAAATGAGATGTTGGGGATTAAGACTAAATTGTTGACGGCTTTCCACCCGCAGACTGATGGACAAACAGAGAGGATGAACCAGGAGTTGGAACAATATCTCCGTATGTTCATTGATCATCGTCAGGAGCAATGGCCGGAATGGCTAGGTACGGCAGAGTTTGCATACAACAACAAGGCGCACAGTGGTACTAAAGTGTCGCCGTTCGAGGCAAACAACGGTCGGAGTCCAAGGATGGGGTTTGAGTTCAGGAAGAAAGGAAAGTTTGAAGGAGCGGAAAAATTTGCCAAGAGGATGGAGGAAGTACAGGGAGAAGCCAAGGCTGCCCTGATAAAAGCACAGGAAGAAATGAGATGATATGCAGATAGGAAGAGGGGAGAGGCGGTGGAGTACAAAGTGGGAGATCTGGTGCTACTCAGCACTAGGGACCTCAAGTGGCAAATGGTTGGCCGAAGCTCAGAAAAGTTGGTCAAACAGTTTGTAGGGCCTTATAAAATCAAGGCCATTATCTCTAGCAACGTAGTAGAGTTAGAACTACCAACCACAATTAAAATACATCTGGTAGTAAATATTAGTCGAATAAAGCAGTATGTAGACCAAGTGGACGGCCAGAAGAAGGAAAAACCACAACCCATGGTTATCAAAGGAGAGGAAGAATGGGAGGTAGAGAAAATACTGAATAAAAGAAGAGTAAGAGGGAAGGATAAATTCTTGGTACGATAGAAGGGGTTCACTGTAGAAGAAGACACTTGGGAGAGTAGGGAAAATCTGCAGAATGCAGGAGAGCTGCTGAGGGAATTTGAAGAAGAGTACGGAAGGGACAACAGGGAAGTGAGATGACAAGAAGTAGTGGAAGAAGATAAGGATTACTGGAGTGGAGGGTTCCCCGGACGGTACGCCACCAGGAGGCTATTTGGATGGTCAGACGGAGAGTACGATCACCAATATTGGCAGAGATTGGAGAGGAATTGGAAGCGGTGGAAAAACGTGAAACCAGTAGGAAGGGAGAAGGGGAGACTGACTGCGGTCCACAAAGTTGCTGAAGAACAGGGAGGAAAAATTGAAGAGTGCAATGAAAAAGATGAAATGGGCAACATGGATGACCCAGTAGATGAGCTGTAAAATCCTCGGGACAAGGAATCTTGAGAGAGGGGTGGTGTCATGAATCGCCCCTCCAGGTATTTGACTAGCCACAACAGCTAAGTCATTATTTATTTTCTTTTACAATTTTTTTTCATTTATTTTATATACAAAGAGCCGCGACCTAACGACAAGATGACTTGATAGTGATGCAATGGTCATGCGTATGTACAAACATCAGTAAATAAAAATGTTTGTATATAAGTAGAGAGGAATCTAGTGAGAACTCTTATCAAGTTCTCTTTGTCAACGCTGACACAGAGACAGTTGGCTTAATTCCGGTCACTGGAGTAGGCTAACATGACAAGGTGCACAGACCATTAGAAATGTGTATAAGTAGACAGACCAATGAAATGGGAACTCTAACGAGTTCTCTTTGTCCACACTGATAAAAGAACAGTTAGCTTAATTCCAGCTCAGGAGTTGGCTTGCTACAATATATGTCTGAATTGTGTCTTGATGTGTTTTGTTCTATCATTAATTTGCCCACTTTTGATGAGATTAAGTGACCCTTGATTGTCAATTAGAATGCATGTAGGAATTGTCAATGGCATGTTGAGAGAAGTAAACAGAGATCTTATCCAGATGGTCTCTTTAATGGCTGTTGATGCTGCAATGAACTCTGATTCCACTATTGATAGCACCACACAGCTGTTAAGATGCCAACTCCAAGTTGGAATTAAGCTTCTACTCTTTATCAGTGTTAGACAAAGAGAATTTGTTAGAGTCCTCACTTTATTGGTCTACCTACTTATACATAATCTACTTGGTCTGTTCACTTAGTATCCCATACTCCCAACCAAATCATGTGTGACATGACATGTGATGTTACCTTTGATGTGACTTTGTCATGCATCCTGTCACATAGTGTGACATGAGTTTCCCATACTATAAATAGAAAAGGATATTTAAAAGAAAAGAAAAATGGAAATGAACTTAGTGCAAAAGAGGTGGTTCATAACACCACAACTAAGTCAATATTTATATTTATTTTCCTTTTCTTTTCTTTTCTTTTTCTATTTATAGCGTGGGAAAGTATGTCATACTTTGTGACATAATGTGTGACAGGGTCACACTTGGTCACATGAGGGCACAGGAAAGGAGTGCATAGACCAGGATGATTGTGTATAAGTAGATAGACCAAATACATGAGAACTCTAATGAGTTCTCTTTGTCTATGCTAATAAGAGAGCAGTGGTTTTATTCCAGCTCAGGAGTCAGTTGTTATATCATGATCTGTACTACTCCTAGTAAATCCAAGTTCTTCCAACTCCTTCTTCAATCTCAGATCTCATTTCCTCAATGCTTGTTTTAACCCATACTATTATAAACCACTCCTTTCACTAAAGAGTATTATTATTATTCTTTTCCTTTTACTTTCTTTTCTATTTATAGACTGGGAAAGTCTGTCACACTATGTGATATAAGGAGTGACAGTGTCACATCAAATGTCACGTCACATGTCACACATGGTTTGGTTGGGAGTGTGGGATAACTGGTGCACAGACCAAGTAGATTATGTATAAGTAGACAGACTAATAAAACAAGGACTCTAATGAGTTCTCTTTGTCTAACACTAATAAAGAGTAGAGGCTTAATTCCAACTCGGAGTTGGCATCTTGACACTAGAACTCATTATCTCACTTCCAAACGACCTCACTTCCCATGACCCCAATTAACTTACTCTTACATCTCCTCACTAGTGGTTATCACAACCACAAGCCTCTTGTATAGCAGACCCTAGCTGTAAAGGAGTACTACCAGTGGGGAGACACTAGAGGAGGACGTACTTCAATTAACTCAGGATAGTTGTGTGAAGTCCAGACCTGATAATCTGGGGTGTTAACTAGTTAGAACTTCACTATCTGCTCCATACTACTAGTGTATTGACATCAGTCTACGCAGGGGAATAGCAGCAAACCTCTTAAAGGCCTGCCTAGCTTAGGGATTCCCTTCTTAGAGATAACATTGTTTTACTTTTGTAGTTAATCAAGCCTTAGCTACCATTCTCTCAGACAAAGAAAACCGCTCCTCATACAAGGAAACAGACAAAGAACTCTCTCCCTCACCATCACCCACAATTGCCCCGTCATCACACAACATGTCAAGGCAACAACAACAACAAACTACTTCTCCTACCATAGAGCAAATTTTACAATATATGGCTCAGCAATCAGAGGCTATCACAGTCCTCCAACAACAACTCCTCGCTGCCCAGGCAGCAATTGCAACACCAGCAGTAGCAGTGGTCTCCACCCCAGTTGCTGCACCAATCATAGTGGAGGTGGCTCTGCCTCCAAAGTTTAATGGAGAAAGGAGTCAGGTGGTAGGGTTCATCAATGCCTGTTACCTGTTTATACAAATGAGAATGGGACAAGTAGGAGAGAGGAGCAGGATCAGTTGGGTCCTGTCCTATGTGCAAGGAGGAGTGGTAGAAATCTGGAAAGACAACATTCTGGATGAGATTACAAAGGGAATGTCAGCAGTGAGCACGGTGGAAGAGCTATTCACAAAAATAAGACAAGAATTTGGGGAGTTCAATGAGGAGAGCAGGAAAGTAGATGAGTTGAGAGTGCTGGAGCAGAAAGGAAAAACAGTGGATAAATATATACAGGAATTTAAGAGGGCTGCAAGAGGAAGTGGGTATGAAGAAAGGGCATTGGTGGAGGAATTTAAAAAAGGATTGAGTGGAACAATCAGGAAGAGGCTGGCAAAGGCAGAAACGCCTCCTACTACAATCATGCAGTGGCAGGAGAGGGTGGTCCAGCTGGATTGCAATATGAGGCAGAGTAGGGCAGAAGAAAGAATTCTGGGAAGTAGGGGAGGAAATGCAATATGCCCAGCAATGGGAAATGCACAACAACCAGGAGGACAATGATCCTCTTGGAACAACAGGACATTTAGGAGAGGCTGGGTCCCTAGAGGAGGCTGGCAGGAGCAAAGGGGAGCTGTGCCAAGATTGACAGGAGGGAAGAGGTGTCGTGCAGCTAATTCTGGTGACCGGAATTAAGCCAACTGTCCCTTTATTAGTGATTGACAAAGAGAACTTGTTAGAGTCCTTGCTTTATTAGTCTGTCTACTTATACTGTCATGAACTGCCCCTCTAGGTACTTGACTTGCCACAACAGCTAAGTTATTATTTATTTTCTTTTACTTTTTCTTTTTCTTTTATTTTACAAAAGAGTCGCGGCCCAACGACAAGATGACTCAATACTGATGCAACGGTCACACACATGGACAAATGTCAGTAAATAGATAGTCTTGTATATAAGTAGGGCACAATACAGCAAGAACTCTTATTGAGTTCTCTTTGTCAATTGCTGACAACAGAGACAGTTGGCTTTATTCCGGTCACTGGAATTAGCTGATACAACACTAGAACTCGATATCCACTACAGCGACCTCACTCCTCGCGACTTTGCTAACTCTTATCTAAATTGACGACCATCGCAATCGTCGTACTTCCATTTTAATCAACAACTCGGCCAAGGTCATCATGACCAAAGCCACCTCCATACATAAGCAGGCCCCAGCTTTAAGGGGACTTACCAATCAGTAGAGAGATTGGAGGTGGAAACGCTTCGGCTAGCTCAGGACAGTCACGTTGAGACCAGACCTGTTAACCTGGGGAGGTAGATAGTAAACTTCTTTGATAGTTACCTTGTGCTGGGGTGCATTGTCACTCGTACACACAGAGGAATAGCAGTGTGCTCTTAAAGCGCTGCTTAGCTTAGAGGTACCCTTCTTAGGGTCAGTACTGTTTCACCCTTTGTAGTCTAAACACTAGATACAAGTAGCCGGTAGGAAGTAGGATAGCTAGTTGGATAAAGATTGTGCGCCCCAATAGCTGTAGAAATTAGCACAAACATTACTTTCCCCCAGGAGGAGACAATACACTATGTCGCTTCCTTTCAACACCAATAACCTCCCAGAACCCACTGAGGAGAAAATGCAAGCTCTGATGGCCGTCGTCATGCAAAACGGCCTGATGATTCAACAGCTGCAACTTATGGTTGCGCTAAAACAGAAGGAGATGGAGGAAGAGGAGGGAAAGAGGGAAAGGCAACGACAGGAGGAAGAGAAAACAAAACTGGAGGAAGAAAAACAAGAAAAACTAAGAAGAGAGGAAGTCAGGATGATGAGTTTGTGGAGCAAGGAGGAGAGTCGGCAGTATGTAGAGAGGTTTAGGGGATACAGGGGGGACAGGAGGTGCAAAAAATGCAGTTGGTTCGGGCACATGGCCCACCAGTGCAGGAGAGAAGAGATTGAGGCGGAAAAGGAACTGAGAGGGGGGTCGGAGGAGAACAGATGGGAGCCGTTGGGATATAGAGTGATGAGGTATGATGAGGAAAGAAAGGCGGTGTGCTCCATAGGGAGAGAAGCGCAGCAGGGAATGAAGTGTTGGGGATGTGGAGAAGCTGGACACCGTCTATGGACATGTCCAAGAAAGGCGGCGCGCCCCCAAAAGGGAAAAGCGCAGCAAGAGAGGAAAGTAGTGTATGTAGCGTGTAAGGGAGAGAACCATGTCGCAAGGAATTGCGACAGTTACTGGAGATAGAGAGAACTGGAACTGAGGGAAGAGGTGAAGAGGTTGAAAGAGAAGAAGGAACGAGAACTGAGAGAGAAGGTGAAGGAGCTGAAGGAACAAAGGGTGAAGGCAGGGGGAGAAGAAAGAGTGGTGAGGCACACGATGCGACCTCTAAGAGAAGTTTGGATGAGAATTGGGTTGGAGAAGATTGACACCCATGAAGGGGTCACAGTGAAAGTGCTCCTAGATAGCGGAGCCACAGGAATGTTTGTGGACAAGAAATTCGTGGAGAGACAGGGGTTTAGAATGGAGAAGTTGGAAAAGCCATTAATAGTGACAAATGTGGACGGCAGTAGTAACAGTGGAGGAAGGATTACACATGAAGTAGAGTGCAACGTCTACTATAAGGGATACCAGGAGCGAATGAAGTTTGATGTATGTAATTTGGGGAGAACGGACGTGATATTGGGTATGCCCTGGTTAGTGGCACATAACCCAGAGATAGACTGGGAGAAGAGAGAATGTCACAAAAAAGTGACTACTGAATGAGAACAGGAAGTATAACAAAATACTTGTTCAAAAGAACTACATAAATAGCTGGACCCACGTTACCAAGTAGCCTTGTTAACGTCGCCCTTTTGGTG
>Ga0153987_1000556_pt1 | contig 11524 bp, 11 predicted proteins | sample TSNC071MetaG_FD_102279 | JGI IMG/M metagenome (GOLD analysis project Ga0153987, IMG submission 102279) | Attine ant fungus gardens microbial communities from North Carolina, USA - TSNC071 MetaG | ecosystem: Host-associated > Fungi > Mycelium > Unclassified | place: USA: North Carolina, William B...
GAATATTCTTTTAGCAGCGCCTTAAAGTCGCAAGCTTTGTCGATTTCTCCTCTTGCACATTCGAGTATCTTTGATCGGGAGCTACAAGATAAACTACAGGAAACCCAGCAGGCTCAAGTCAGAGAAGCAACGAATGCAACGAATGGCGAGGATGGTGAAGATAGAGAGACAGAGGATCTTGATGAAGCACCATCGGGTAATGATAGGATTATGGTAAAAGACTGGCGTGCACCCCCTGGAAAGCGTATATCTGTTCCCGTCCGAGTCGAACCTAAGGTTTATTTCGCTGTTGAGCGCACCTTCTTGGTGAGTTCGTGTTATTCCATCCCATATTTCCTAACATCGTTATTATTTGTAGAAATGGCTCAATACCTCAGTCTTTATTGGTACTATCGCAACGACTCTTCTCAACTTTGTTCCAGCCAATGATACACGGGGCCTGATCAGTGCTGCCTTCTTCACCTTTGCTGCTCTTCTTGCCATTGCTTACTCTGCTGGGATCTTTGTATACCGGTCACAGCGAATGCACGAGCGGCGTGCCTCCGGATTATATTATGACAAGTATGGACCAACTATGCTCTGTCTTGTCCTATTTCTGGCCTTGTTGACGAACATTGCACTTCGTCTTTCTGAAATGTGACAAGACGCTTGCATGCATTTCTGGTGATGTAAGATTTTGGTCTTACATTGCATTTGGGAGCTGTCATTCCTGTAGTGAACTTTGATTTATCTACCTTCTCTTGTGTTTTACAACATCTGAGCTTCACTATCTCCAACTCATTTGATGATGGATTCTGACCTTTTCACCTTATGTGGGTAATAATGTATGGGTTCAGTTGATCATTATCCTGCTGATTGGTGTGAAGGTGTGAAAGTGTTCTCCTTTGAACAGTTCCTGCAGCTATCTATCAAGTCGTTGAACCAACACTACGACCAACACTACGGTCGAACCATGTGCTTTGATGGATTCAGGTCTGGTAACCATATCATGGGTACCCATGGAAGCCGTGCTCCTAGCGCAAATGCTACCGAAAGCATTATCAGTATATGAACAAGATAATGTGCTCACGAGCATGTGCACGAAGTAGAATCAGAGCAACGGAGTAAGAACAGAAGTCTCTGCTATACATCCTTCATAATTCGGTCATCCGTCGAAGTGTTGACCAAACTCATTAATGAGTCTGGCAGACTGATATCTTCGGATTGACTTCTGTATCATCTGCAAGCATAATCCGCAGCATAATCCGATCCATATGTTTACTGCTTCCATTCCAAGATGTTGTAACGTATGAATCACATGTCGATCCTGACTTCTTGTCAGATTCTGGATATCAGAGCCTGTGGGAGCCTGGGTCAAAAGAATGGTCTTTTGATGAGCCAGATAAGAAAGGCATCGACAGTTACTCCACCCATATCATCCAACCACATCAGAAGCATTGTCATAAAACAAGTTTCCTGACCTTCGCAATGCGCCTTGTTGTGCTACCGCGGCTAACAAAATTCTTGGGGCCCGATACTGGAAGATGAGTCGATGTGAGAAGAACCGAACTGTTGTCCATGACCAAGCAAGTTAACTCTTTTTGTCTGAGAACTTTTCATTGGTCGCTTCGGCAATGAGTTTTGCAGACATCCGCCTTACAGTAGACGTTGGTAGTTTATGCTTAACGCAAAGCGAATTTTGAAGCGATATCAGACGAATAGTGGCTTCATGATTACAACACTTACAGCAATCTTCAAGACATCCAGCCAATTTGGCAATGAGACATGAGACATGGAAACTGTCATGTAAGTTGTTGTAAGTTTTAGGGATTGGTAAGTATGCGTTTGATAACTGAGTCGACTCGCGAGATGGATATAGAAGAAAGAACACCAAGTCCCGCTGAACTTGCTTTTGAGACGTAGACAACTGATGTGCTAAATGTAGCTACCTGGTAAGGGGACCTTCGAATCACTGAGCGCTGATAGGCGCTCCCTGGGCGCGATAGTAGATACTCAAAATCTGCTTGGTAAATGTGCGCCCACTGCCTTAACTATCTGCTCCCTTGGCTGATAATAGTCTAGCGAGGTCATGTGCGCCGTCATGTGTGCCTCATTGGTGGAACAAAACAATTCCCGGCGCAACCAGTATAAACTTGACGACGAGCTACTTGCGCCCAGAATTCTCTTTACCTCTACCTTCGCCGCCCACAGCTCCTCAATGAACGTTAATTTGCTTCTGCGCCTGTATATATATCCCCAAGTCCAACCAGAACCTCCCTATCACTTCTAAATTTCCCGTTCTCAACGGTCAGCTCTCTTGAATATCTTGGTGCCCGATTTTGCGCGTCAAGAATTGACCTTCATTACGCGATTTACGCAACGATCACTCTTTTTTCATCCGCATGTTCCTGTGGTTGCAGTACACTCCTTGTCGTTGGACGCGCTCGTCTGAGCTGGTCCTGTTCATTTACGATGGCAAGGGCAAACCAAGAGACTCGTGGTTTGGCGCTCATCGACATATCCTCAGTGCTGAAAACTAACACGATCCCATCAATGAGTTCGACAAAATCATAAATTGGTTAGTTTCACTTCTGACCTTGAAATACAATACTCTGATAACTATGTTAGGCATATGATACAAATAGCCGGTGGTAAATAATTAATGTACGTCGTATAAGGAACAGCTCACAAAGAGAACTTTAGAGTGGTAACGAAATCAGATCAGGAGTAATCGTAAGTTTTTCTCCTGTGCAGTCTCCGGTAATGATACACCGCCAGGTAGCGGGTTGGCATCGCGTCTCTGCCATACAAATTCCATAAGCGCTCTGGCCTGCATGAGATTTCCAATGCCTTCGTTTTGCGCTTGGAATCTCCCTCTGAGAAAATCACGTTGAGCTGAATTGCTGGCCATGCATCCAGCAAGTGTGATCGGTAATATCACACTTCGCTCTACCTCTGATGGCGAGCATCCTAAAGCTTGTGTTATGTTTTGAACACACTTTCCGATTTCCATAACACCTGATAAGATTTTTAGCCTTCGATTACCACTCCTCTGAACCAGACACTCACCAGGACAAGGACCACTTAGGACCGTGTGAAGATATAGAATTGCAGCTTCTTTGAAGAGATCAGCGACTACAGCACGTACATCACCGCTCGGAAATGCCACGTCAGGCTCGCCGATAGTCTCGTTCGGCAAACTGACATCGCTACTCGTGTCAGTGACGTTCTGTCTCAGGCGCTGTTCAATAGCATCTCCCTTTCGGATCAATTCTCGATAGCTCAAAATCCCTTCGCGCTGGGCATTCGTTTTCCATTGGGCCAAAACGGAAACTTCTGCCATCATTAACAATGCTTCGTCCGGACACCCTATCAAGGTATCTATCCGAAGACCTCGTTGGAACGGTATATTCTGATTCCAATACGTCCCTCGTTCCCCGAGTAGACATCTCCACAAGCCAATGAACCTTGGTCCTCTGCCCGTCGTGACACCAGCAATAATATCGATCCACTTTAATCAAGAGACTATCAGAAATTTGCAGATTCTCTCCGGTATTGATTTACTCACCAATGTTCCCTCAACGGCAAGACGACCTGGGGCAGACATGCCTTGGAAGAAGAGCCAGGGTTCCTCCGTTGATGTTAATCCTGTTGCTACGAGCCAATCACAGAGGATGGTGAAAGGTTCATCCCAGTCAAGAAGACAGCCATCAAGCTGGGAGAATAGAACAAGGTATAAAGAAGCTATGGCATCAGCTTCCATCTCAACCGGTCGGCGTCGCAAATCCTTTTTGCTTTTTATCTGCATTAGAGCCTCATTTCGCCAATAAAATGCCGGGGAATGTTCAGGTTTAGTATCAGACTCTAAACCCTGAGAAACGCGCATCTTTGTCTGGTGTAGCTGACCTAATGCCATGGCTGCTTTAGCCACAGGACCGGCTGGATCTTGCTTGATCAACTGGAACAGAGAGTTTTTGTCAGAAGGCGTCCCTGAAGAACAAATATAATATGACTAACCATATACGTTACTCTGGAGACAACGCCGTATGCATCAAACCTGAAAAGCATTCGACGAGCATGATTAAACTCAATAAGAATCTGGTCGATGTTTATTGTCTGCTGGCAAGGCAAGACGTGCATGGAAGGTTGCTCTGAAAAACTATCACTGGGAAATATTCCGAACTTAGGCAGGCTTTCAAAGGGTGATGCCGTGCTTGGCAGCGATGATAACTGCTCTGGGGGATAGATCCTGTTCATAGATGTCATGCCCATCCCATTGGGTTCTACTGGAACATTGTAGAACATATTTTCATACGCAGGACTTGTGGTACCTGAAACAATAATAGGTCAACTGGATGGCCCTCGCACAGCATTACGGTAATGTTAAAGGACGTACTGGACATCTCAGGAAAGCCATAGGCTTCATTGAGATTGAAGACAGGAGCGAAAAAGGGAAGCTCTTCGTGATTGTTGTTGGAAACAAGACCCAATGATGGCTGTATAGTGTTCGAGACTTCGGGAACTGAAGTTCGATGCTGGATTGGGGAATGTGTTGATGGTGCTGTTGCCAGTGTTGCACGAGATGGAAGAGATGGAAGACCACGATTTATCAACTGAGATCGAGGCTGTCCACGAATCAGGCCTGCTCGATTTAGCTGTTCCTTGATTCCAGCCTTATATTCATCAACTGCCTTCTTGTCCTGCAGAGTAAGTGAGAATGGTTTTTTATTGATGCGAGACTCAGGACGAACTCGCATCCACTCTGGACGCCTTGCGCCCCATCCCAAACAAGTGATTGTGAGGCGTTTGCATGTCCGGCATGTATCCCCTTCACGCTGTTCGTCACATTTCTGTCCGATCACGTCGTTAGCCACAGTGATGGAAGGGTTATGTCATTGAACGAACCTTTCGGCGGAGACGACATGTCCTGAGGAGGTTGATGGTCAATACATATTGTAATGCCGAGCCGCTTTTGGCTCACCAACATCCACCTTTACCAGCTGTTTGTGTCCGAGGAAGATCAGCTGAGGAATGAGTCGGAGTGCTGCGGGTACTGTGGGATGACTCCGCTCGAGTGTTAATGGTGGAGGGATCTAGACAAGTTGGTAGGGTCTCTGGGCTCGAGGTGGATGAAGGGGATGCGGAGAGAGAAGGGCTTCCGCCAAGTGAGGTAGTTCTGTAAGGCATTTGCTCGAAATTGCCAAAGTTATTGAGTGCTGATTTTCAGAGGACTCGGAGGGACCAATGTATTTGTTGAGGAAAAGGCAAGTTGTGTCGGAGAAATTTGTTCTGTGAGATCTTATGAGGGTTGGGAAACCGGAGGCAAAGCCGAGGTGCAGCTAGTTTTGGAAAGATAATTATAAGAAAGAAGAGACAACGTGACGGATTGTTTCCAAGGAGAGTCCTGTGCAGGAATATTGCTGAAAAGAGTTCCTCGACTTGGTTTTTGAACCTGTCAGGTTCTATTTCCGTGCGGAGATCAGATTCAAGGATAAGATGCCTACCCCTACCTCATCGGACGATCAACACTAACGACCCACGGCACATACTTGGTGCCGGATCCTTATATCCATATGGCTTGCCGTAGTTGGAATGGCCAGGGTTCTGTCCTCAACTTGAAGGAGTCCGAACATGGTATTTCTCCAAGCCTTTTCCCCTGAATTTATTACATAACATTCGACAATCTCGCAATCCAAGGATTCTAAGGTGCACATGCATTAGCTGTTCTGAGCATCAAGAAGGGTTGAACACGGGGAGACCCGAACTTGGCTGGAAACTATTTAATTCCTTAGAATCTGAAAGTCGTGTTCTTCCTCCTTGCTTTGTATCACATTCGGCCTGCTTTTGTCCTGCTTTTGTCCTGCTTTTGTATGATATGAAGACCTGATGACCAATGTATAGTAGGCATTCCCACTGCAACTGAAATTCTCAGATCATTCCCATTCCAGAATCTCTGGTCACCATGCGGGAAATAATTTCATTTAAGTAGCTACATGCAACCCGTCAAGCTTTCGGAGCTACATTTAAGACCTCTTGTTGAGGCTCTAGCTCCTCGCATGCTCATGGCGTGCCATACAGCAATATGAATTACTTGTCCCAGACATCCTGACGATTAATGAGCATGGGTCATAAACATTCCGAATGCGGGTCGTCGAGTGAGGGTAAGGGGGAGATTACAAATCAATAGACTTCCAAGTCAGAGATATACGGCTGCTGGTCACCATACGTGTATGTGGAAGTTCTCCGGCACATCTGGTAGGTTTATCGAAAGATAAGAAAACATTGTTGAGAACCATCCGACTCTCGCATGGAAGAAGTGTGCATCGATGATTACTCTCACCAGCCACCGTGTCAAAAGGATGACATTGACTAGCGTTTTCGTAAGGTACACCATAACGTTGGCAAGGGGATTTCATGACCGTTGAAAACACTAATAAGGGGATATTTGTCTCATGAGTCACTCCGTTCTTCAATAATGATTCTAGATCTAATGAGCTGAGAGATCCTAGGATTTCGACTGACCATCACCAGAGAAGTCGGAGGATGAAAAGAGAACCTTCCAATGATATCATCTACCCACTCAACCCCGTATTTCATAGGTGCTATTCTATCCGGGGATTCAGACATTCTTTGGTGATAGGCCAATCAGACTTGCTTAGCTTGTTGATAACACAATGATTATTTCTGTAACATCATCTTCTGGATTCATTGACAGACAGAAGAAGAATGTGGCACAATCTAGAACAGTACATTTAATCCAGCTGTAAACCTTTTGTTCAGCTTAGCTACTCGCATCACAAGAACCTAATCTCTGTCAGACCGTCTGATGTAACGAAAAAGCTCATAAAGGTGTGGAAAACTTTTGTTCTGAGCAATTGGAGTGGGTCGAAGAGCCGTAACAGTTTTCTTCACAAATCCCTCGTTCGCCTGAAGGGATCCTCGAACGCCTGAGGTGATTGTTATTGGTTTCCCATCTGTGCTTTATTTTCCAGATACGTGCAGATCATTTGAGCCGCTTTTGTTGAAGAGTTTTGAGCAAGCATCTGGGTAACATTTTAGAATGATCAACAGATTGCCTTGCGTCATTACTTGTTGGTTCTTGCAATGGAGGGAGTTCTAATTCTAAACCTCACCACATGATTACCAATTGGTGATCTTGTCTCATGTGTTCTAGGGGACTTCGGGAGATGGGAGTTTAGTTCCATTTTTGTCTAAGCTCCTATACTAGCACTGATTTTGGATGTGTTGAACCTGATTCTAGGGATCTGATACCGGGAGTCTTTTGCTCTAGTGTCAATTGTTTTGTGATCCTGCCACGATCTTGACTTTACAGATATCTCTTTTCAGAGCAATGTTATCTCGCAGATTCTCACGAACTACGATAAATAAAGCAATCCTTAATTGTCTTATTGTGATCTAGCGACAATGTGAAAGATACCATCGATTGTACCCACCGTTGAGCAGAAAACTCCATATATGGATGTTTGGGGATCACCTGCCCCAGATTCCGACACCGGAACCACAATGTTTAACATTCAGGCAAAAGAAATCTCCTTTCAGTCAGATCAGGAAATATACACCTGTTTTCATTCCTGCTCCGTGGAAGATCAAAACATCCACATCAGAGCCCTTGTTTTGCCACATGCACGACTCGCTTGAGACTAAAGTGTGCACGACTTCTGTGAACTTGTAATTTTCTTATACGTGGAATCGCAATCAAGTGTGAAGTTCTAAATCGAACTGTCATTTACGGGTTTCACATGTGAAGCACGCCACAGCTGATAAAAATATGATCGGCGATGTGATGCAATTTATACATTTCCCCGTTTGGAACTTTGATCTTCGTCTTCCTGAAGAAGAAAATAAAGGAAATACGAGCTTAGAGACACGGAGATCCAAGGGTTGCGAACATTTTGCTGAACACGTATTCATCGACCCTATTCAGGTCAGGCAGACATGACATTTACTCACGCACGAGCCCCGATCAGAAGAATAGTGATAATAATAACGATGTTAGTCATGAGACTACTATCACAATTGAAAAAAATGAACGGACAGTCCGAATTTATCGTGGACAGGTTTCCGTATGTGTGTCATCTTCGGTCAAATTAAAAAGGGTCTGTTGAGTAGAGTACAAATAAAAACGATCTAGGAGTGGCGGAACTATATACTATTAGAATAAACCCGTAAAGGACTCAGGGTTAACCTATCATAGCGCCTCCCAAACAAGGCCTTAATCTTACCTGACAACACAATGTTTCATTGGCCCAATTGCTACAGGTTTGATAATGCCTTTGACGACTTAAGTCTATGCAAGGATTAGAGTACAACACTAACCAGAGGCACTTGAAAAAAAAGCACCCATATATTTCAATAACATAACACAAGGCCAATCCTTCATATACTTGAGTCATCCATCAAAATTGTATATGTACATGTATGTCACAAAGCATCTCACGAAATTTCCTCCAAGAACAAAGGCCTTAAAACCAGCTGGTTCTCAAATACCCTAAGTAAGATCATGATATCCTGAAGAGGGTATAGGCGCAGCGCAGGCAGCTTAGAAAGTTGTTTGCATCAATGTAGTAAGTCACTTTCAAAGTCCATTGGAATTCTAAACCACTCAAGTCCAGTACATCTCGTCTGAGCTAAGAAAACCTAAAATTTGGTAGTTGAAGGCCCTACATGTATGTACTCGCTACATGTCTGTGCGTCCAAAGCTTATACCAGAAGCTTGAATAGGGTTATTCATTTGGAGGAATGATGACGAGGCTGCTGAGAGGAGGAAAGGGATGAAAAAAGAAAGGTGACGGTTAGGAAATAGTGCGTCATCTCGCTTTGAAAAAATTGACTCCCCCAATAGATCCCTGTTCCAACAGCAACGACACCCACGAACCACATCGACATCTCTACACCAACAAAATTGACTCCCCCAGCCGCCTCGTCAATTTTTCCCTCCACAACACCTCATCTGTACACTGAAATCCACTCCTACCACTCCTCCTCTCCGACCAAATTTCATTCAATATCTCCAGTATTGCTTTACAATTTCCCATAACAGCACCAACCTCTTGCACCAAATGGTCTACGATTGTCTTTCTATACTTTTCATCATCCGTCAACGCTCCCGTGATATAGAATGCAAACACTGCGCCCCGGATCACAGTCCTACGTATCTGCTTCTCGGTTTGCTCTTTTGGTTTCCATGGAATACATCTTATCCATCGCATCACCTCATCCACAGCCAGCGAAATTTGGTGTACCCGTGGATATCCACCATTCACGACAGCATGAAGGTAAAGAAGTGCTGAAGTCCGGAAAATATTGGATACGAGATACCTAGAATAGGACATCACATCCGAATAATCACTAGTGCTTTCCACAGGCATATATCTCGCCTCCAGCTCTTTCTCGATATTGTTTGATTGGAGTACAAGATTTTTGATTGAGAGTTTTCCTCGCTCTTTGAGCTGCCACTTGGAGTGTGCAAGAGCAGATATCTCTGCAAAAGCCCAAACGACTCTGTTTTCGCAGCCCATAGGAAACATCATTGAAGTTTTTTCTTCACTTTCACCCTCATTGGGTGGTGTACTATTTCCATCGTCGTCGTCAATTCTACCCATCAATGCAGTGGTATTGGAGAGCTCGGCAAGACCGGATCTACTGGGTTTGAATAATGATCGAACTACATCTAGAAGCAGTGGCGATTCGTTGGTCGTTACGCTCGCGAGGACGTCGAACCAGATCGCGGTCTTAACAATAAAAGCTTCTTTATCACCCGATTTCCCCAACTTCTCAAGTCCTCCATTTTTCTCTCTCGTCTCTGACATTCTCTCTTTGACGTAGTTGGCTGCAAAATAAAGATATTGTCGCCACTTGTCACTATGACCACCGTCACAGAGGACCATGGAAATGAGATGTAAAGCAGCCATAGCATCTTCGGGTTTCGGTTCCCTTATGCTCTGGTTTAAAAGACTCTCAATCTGATGAACATGAAGATAAACACCCGTCTGATTTCGCAGAACGAGATCATGGTGTGAATGAGAGAATCGGAGAAAATGAACTCGAGACAGGAGTGTGGCGGCTTGTTGTTCAATTGTGGACTCTTCACCTGTGATGACCATACTCCGAGTCGTGGTGATGTAGTTACGAATAAATTCTGTACCCAGAGAATACTGAACATTGACAACTTCCATGTTATACCGTTGAAGGAGACTGGCAACAGCCTGGAATGGGAGGAGCAAATCCACATGCGCTGGGATCGTCGAGAAGAATAGCTTGGAAGTACTCTCAGTACCTTCTGAAACTCTAGAGGCATTATCATGTATTGTAGCATTAGCGCCGTTGCTGGATTCAGTGTAGTCAGATCCGGATGGAACCGAACTGAATAAGGCTTCTGCTTGGGTAAAGAATGCCATATTCGCCATTTCTGTATCATTCCAATTGTAACTGGGACTTAAAGCACTCGATTTGGCTGGTGTCCAGCCCACGTTCAGACGTTGTTGGTATACAATCTGGTAAGGATGATGGCGATAGTAGCGCTGAAATTTTTGCACTAGAAAAAACAAAGAAAGCAAGCCGAAAGCAAAGCAAGGCTCCGATGTTAATTACTACATTAATTTACAATATTTAATAGTACATCTCACATGGTTGCACTAGACTATGAGGAGACGGAATCTGAGGAGGGTATTCAATAGATTGCGGAGATACAGATCGGTGATAATCCGAGCTATGGGTGGCATAGTGGCCTGGGATACCATGAGTACCTTATCTACCAAGGCACAGATAACTGACCGTTGGTGTGTCGGTAAGCCTGCTCTGGCATGGAAGGTGCAGCCCAGGGAGTGCGGGAACCAGGGGCTTGATGATGGTGTCGAGGGTGAACGTAATCCTCATTGGCCAAGGTCTGGGAGCGAGAAGGTGGACTCGAAGATGAGCCACTATGGTACGGAGAATTGTCCTCGGTGAGGGTAAGACGGAGGACAGTCGGCTGCTCTGAGGATCTGGCACCAGAGCCTGAGTGTCCCTTGATCATTCCCTGGGAAGCAAGGAAGTTCTTGATCTTGTCCCTCAGCTGAAGAACGTTGCGGTTCTCCTGTAAAGCCATCAGATCCGGCGCCACTCATGACGAAGGAGTAAGGAAAAAAAGAAAGAGACAAAACGCACCCTCAGCCAGTCGGGACGCTTGGCACCGAAGCCTAAGCACTCGAGGCGGAGACGAACGCAAGTAGAACAATAACCTTGTTCGTTTGGCTGTTCATCACATTTCTGTGGGAAGTCGACAGGATGTTAGATTGGCGTCTATCAAATGAACGGTGGGAGACAGACCTTTCGACGGATCCTGCACGTGTAACAGCCCGACTTGGCGCGCACAGCACCCTTTGCTTTGGGCGCTCCGGCGCGCCTAGCAGAGGGGGGTTGAGCAGGAGACTTTGAAGCAGGGGGCATAAGGATTAGGGTATTGAGCGACGAGATATTTGAAAAAGATATGGGAAAGTATATCAGTGAGGGAAAAAGACCATGGATGGCAGAAGAGAATTGTCCA
>Ga0153987_1000557_pt1 | contig 11514 bp, 13 predicted proteins | sample TSNC071MetaG_FD_102279 | JGI IMG/M metagenome (GOLD analysis project Ga0153987, IMG submission 102279) | Attine ant fungus gardens microbial communities from North Carolina, USA - TSNC071 MetaG | ecosystem: Host-associated > Fungi > Mycelium > Unclassified | place: USA: North Carolina, William B...
GAGTGGTTGGAGGCAAGGACACTGGAAGAAGTAGTTATAGAGGGAGTGGATATCCTGGACAGGATAAGGAAGTCAAAGGCAGTAGACGACGAAATAGTGAAGGTAGTGGAGGAGATGAAAAAGGTAAATGTGAAAGTTCTAAGGAACAAAGAATGGAGAGAGAAGGATGGGTTGATGTTGAAAGATGGAAATGTGTACGTACCAAAGGATGAGGAGCTGAGAGTGGAAGTAATCCGGTTGCATCACGATACGCCGGTAGGAGGACATGGAGGGCAGTGGAAGACGGTGGAGTTGGTAACCAGAAACTTCTGGTGGCCCAGAGTAACAACGGAGGTGAAGTGGTATGTGGAGGGGTATGACTTATGTCAGAGGAACAAAAACAGGACAGAGCTGCCAGCAGGGAAGCTAATGCCAAACAAAGCGCCAGATAAGCCTTGGGCACACATAACAACAAACTTTATTGTAAAGCTACCACTGTCAAGAGGCTACAACTCTATTCTAGTAGTATGCGACCGACTCACTAAGATGGTGTATTTTATTCCTACGACAGAAAAGACGTCAGCAGAAGGATTAGCGGTACTATTCCAGGATCATGTGTGGAAATTGCATGAACTCCCTGAGAGCATTATCTCTGATCGAGGAGCGCAGTTTGCGGCAGTGTTGATGAAAGAGTTGAACGGGATGTTGGGGATCGAGATGAAACTATTGACGGCTTTCCATCCGCAGACAGATGGACAAACTGAGCGAGCAAACCAGGAACTGGAACAATACCTCAGAATGTTTGTGGATTATTGTCAAGAGCAGTGGCCAGATTGGTTAGGCACAGCAGAGTTCACTTACAACAATAAAGTGAACAGCTCTACCAAGGTGTTGCCTTTTATGGCAAATAATGGTCGAAATCCCAGGATGGGCTTTGAGATAAGAAAGAAGGGGAAGGTGTTAAGAGCAGAAGAGTTTGTGGCAAAGATGAAAGAAATTCAGGAAGAGGCACAAGCGGCGCTCAGAAAAGCACAAGAGGAAATGAAGAAACAGGCAGATCAGCACAGGGGAGAAGTAGAAGAGTACAAGGTTGGGGACATAGTGCTACTAAGCACAAGAGACTTGAAGTGGCAGATGATCAGGAGAAGGACGGATAAGTTGACGGAGAGGTTCGTAGGACCTTACAGGGTGAAAGGAATCATATCCTTGAATGCAATTGAGTTAGATTTACCAAGTAGCATAAGGATACATCCCGTAGTTAACGTAAGTAGGATACGTAGGTACAGGGATCAAGTAAAGGGGCAGAAGGTAACGCCACCTCCACCGGTGGAAATACAGGGAGAAATGGAATACGAGGTGGAAAGGATCCTGAGCAAGAGGAAAAGGTATAGAAAAGTAGAATACCTTGTACAATGGAAGGGATATACGGCCAAGGAAGATACCTGGGAAAAGGAAAGTAACCTGGGGAATGCAAGGGAGGCAGTAGAAGAGTACGAAAAGGAGTATGAAAGAACGGCAAGGAGGATCAGGGAAGAAGAAGACGGAGCTTATAGCAGAAGTGAGCTACCAGGGAGGTACACTGCCAAAGTGCTGTATGGATGGGATGACAGGAGATTCGAGAAGGAATATTTAGAAAAGTTGGAAAGGAACTGGAGAAAATGGAAAGACAGAAAATTCTTCCAGAGGAAGAATCTTAAAAGGGGGGGTAATGTCATGAACCGACTAGACCCCATAGAAGAATTGTATGATATGTACTCAGAGGAAGAAGACACTCTGAGGATTGTAGAATTAGGAGATGATGGGTTGGACTTTGTTTTGGACATAGAAGGGCCGGCCGACCCTTACATGGACTTGTAGGCCTAGATTCTCCATGCTTTGGCAATCAGTGATGGAGAGATAAGATAAGGGATCAGTAGACAAGTCATAGAGTACCTGCTTAGTCATCATTGCACACCAACCATGTAAAGTAGTATAAAGTCTGGGCATGAATTGAGCGGGAACTCTATTGAGTTCTCTTGACCATCATCTTCTAAGTTAGGGCAGAGGCTTCATACCGGCCAACCCTTGGGCAACCCTTACAAGAAATACGGAATAAAAGGAGTGACAATCTCCCTATATAATTCTCAAGTGAACGGAGCGGTCGAGAGACTACACTGGGATTTGAGACAAATGTTATATAAAGCTACCAAAGGAGATGTAAAGAAGTGGTTCTGGCACTTGCACCATGTTATGTGGGCAGACAGGATCACTGTCAGGAAAGGAACAGGATGTTCACCATACTTTATGATAACCAGAGCACACCCGACAATTCCACTAGATATAACGGAAGCTACATGGCTTGTAAAATATCTGCAAAGAATGGTCTCGAGTGCAGAATTGATAGGACTGCGAGCTTTAGCTTTAGCTAAGCACATGGAACATGTAGAGGAAATGAGACAGAAGGTCTCAAAAGAAAAGATAAGAAGAATGCTCCACCTTGAGAGCAACCTGCAACATAAAATAAAAGAGTTTAATCTAAAACCAGGAAGCCTGGTATTAGTTAAGAACTCGGCTATAGAATTGTTAGCAGATTGGAAGATAAAACCTCAATACTTAGGACCCATGGTAATAATCCATTGCCTAAAAGGAGGAACCTTTATCTTGGCAGAATTGGACAGCTCTGTGTGACAGAATAAAGTAGTGGCCTTTAGGGTCATACCCTACTTGGCCCGGAAGGAAATATCCTATGAGAAGGAGGTCAAGCGACTCCTTGACGCATCTGAGGAGAGTATCAAGGCTCTCAAAAACAGACAAGAAACTTTAGACCTAGATATAACAGGAGAAGAATGAGATACAGAATAATACATATGCATAACGTGATACATAGAGGAGGTAGCAAACAGCTACTTCTCATAAGAACAAGAATGCTTCTCTTCCCAGACAGAATACATCTGCTCGAACTCCAGGACCGCATCATGATAGTCCCAAGTGGTGTGCTCGAGAGCGCGTATGGCCAGAACGACCTGGTTGGTGCTGGTGGTGAGAGCGGTGTCGACAACTGTTAAGTTGACAGCAAAAAGGATGTCTTTATGAAGGCTAAAGCCTTTACGATACAGTTTGGTGGTCGCTTTGAGAGACTGATGAGCTGGATAATAATAATAAAATCAATAATAATAATAGGAACTAGAGATTGTGCGGCTCACCATTGTGGATCATTTCAGCAATCCCCCAGGGATTGGCAAACTGGAAAACAATACAAAAAAAATGTTGGAAATAATATTATAAAAGTGACAGGAAAGAAAGAACCTTAGGTTCATAGGGTATGGGCTTAGAATTCTTCCCGAACCAGGGAACTAAAGCACCTTGCAAGCTTTACCTGAGGGCTGTTTAGGAGGATCCTTTTTAGGCAGAAGAGGAGCCGCTGGCTTGTCATTGACCTGCATGGGACCCTGAGGAAATATAAGGACCAACAATAAAGATAAACAAAGATATAGAGTAAAATAACATACTAGACCACTAGGAGAGAGGATATTTAAAGGAACATTATCCTCAGAGGCAAGTATTATGACCTCAACCTTGTGCTCTTTGTCGGGGCGACCATTGGTTGCTATGGCAGGAGAAGGAGGGGGCTGTAACCGCAAGTGCTGGACATAAATAATAAGATAAAATAAAATAAGAAAAAGAGGGCCTACCTTAGGAGGAGGGTTCTCGGAAGGCACCTTGTCGGGAGCGGGGTGTTTCAGACTATAACCACATAAGATAATAAAAGATAAAAATAAAAGCAAAGATAAAGTGTACCTGTCCATCTCAGTGTGAAGGAGCAAGAAGGCTTGAAGCTGCTTATAAGAAGGTGGATATATAAAGGATGGATTGTGCTCGCAACGGAAAAGCTCATAGGCTCGTTTGGCAGTGAACAAGAGACGAATAAACTTGCCTTTAGCCTGAGCAATGGGGTCAAGAGCCAGCTGTTCCAAATATATATGCTATGACAAACAGATCAGAAATAAAAAAGTATAACCAGAAGGAAAATAGAAGACGAACCATAGAGTCACCAAAGGCGCTGACAACACGCTTGATAGAACCCAGGGTGGATTTGTTGAACTTAAGGTGTTCACTCTAGTGAACTACATTAGAGGCGGCATCCAAGAGCTCCATAAAGGTATTCTGAGTCTCTCCCTTGACGTTGGCCATAGAAAAAGTTGCAAGAAGAGAACAGTGGAAAAGTTGGCTATATAAGCCTCCTGTCGTGCAGCTAATTCTGGTGACTGGAATTAAGCCAACTGTCCCTTTATCAGCAATTGACAAAGAGAACTTGTTAGAGTCCTTGCTTTATTAGTCTGTCTACTTATACATAATTTACTTGGTCTGTGCGCCAGTTATCCTGCACTCCCAACCAAACTATGTGTGACATGTCTTGTGACATGACCTTTTTTTATGTGACCCTGTCACGCCTTGTGTCACATAGCATGACAGACTTTCCCACGCTATAAATAGAAAAAAGAAAGTAAAAGAATAATAAGATACTTGGTGGAAGGAGCGGTTTATGACACCTCCCCGGCCCCTACCTGCACCAAAGGGGAAACACATATAAAGATCTCAGGGAGAATAACAATGAGATAAATATATTATGGGAACTGGAACAAAAATGATGCGCTTGCGATGACACACAAGAAACACATAAATAAGAATGCACCTTCCGTCACATTGATAAGAAGTGTGAGGGCACACAGGCTTATAATGGGGGGGAGAATGCATGGATAATGCAATAGGAAATGATGAGAATGGATGGTGAATTTTTTGCGCTCGCAATCACAGCCGACCTCGTTGCAGAACTGATGGGCTTATACGGAGAGTCATCATTTCATGTGGACAGATCACGTTGCGCTCAGCATAATCTCATCATAATCACATAAAGAAGTTTACTCAGGATTCACTCAGGAACTTAGGGAGGAGAACCTTAAAGATCTCAAACAGATAGAGAGAACCGGGAAACAAGCCAGATATATTTGATGATAAAAATAAAGAAAATGAAACAAAATAAAAGAAAAATATCAGAAGTCTACCTAGAACTTTCTAAGTAGACATGAGCCATGGACTTGTGATTAAACATAACAAAACGAGAATGAGATCACCCCCAAGCCTTCCTCTTCCCCTTATCCTTTGAACTGGCAATTTTCTCCTGCTTGACAATGACCTCAGGCAAGGTGGAGCACAATGAAGATTGAAGAGCCTCGGAGATAACATACATGTACTGCCATCTGAGTGCCTCAGGAAGGTGCCCATCGAAGCCTGCTTTGGCGAGGGCCGGTGAGAGGAGGCTGAGTAAGTCGGAATGGGCCTCATATAATTGTTGGGCAGACTCAGTGGTGGAGAGCCCGTCGAAGTTGGAGCTGGCAACCCAAGCAGCCTCGAAGACTGGCTTCTCTATCTCCTGGTGTTTGACGAGACTGCTGTTGACCCAGAAGTCGGGGTTGTGCTTGTAGTACTTTTGGGCAACTAAGAGCTCTTTGGCAAACTCGGACATCTGCACCTGATAATGTGAGAGGGTTGCATCAACGGCTCAACAAGCCATGGTGATGGACGTCCATATAGCAGCAATGTTGTGCAGACGAGACATGATATCTATAAAGAAAGAAATATAAGCAATAATTATAAAGAAAAATATAGAGGACTTATGCTGCGTCAAAGCAAAGGAAGGCATGCAGAGGACCTTGGCATGAAATAGGGAAACAGTGGCTGGCTTTTGATGGGAACAGTGGGCAGAGTGGGCATCTTTGCACTCAGCGCAGGAGTGAGTGCCATCCAGTGTCCCATAATGAAGGGCACGGGCTGCGGTGGTTGCAGTAAGAGGAAGTCAAGGACAGGGAGTATAATGCTTGAACCTGTTGACAAGGCAGAAGAGACAGTAAAGCTCTCCGGCCGGACCCTAGGAAAGATATATATGACCAGTTAATAAGGAATCAACATATATATATAAAGATAAAAGGAACATACCATTTCTTTGCAAGTTGGAAAGGCAAACAAGGCTGGAACCAAGTTCAAAAAAGGATGGCCCAAACAGAGGCCAAAGAGGAACTGGAGGTTCTGGGCTCTAAAGAATACATCAATAATAAAGAAATAAAAGGACAATAAGAAACACATACTAGTGTTAGCAGGACGCCGCTTTTTGGCAGAGGGCAAAGGTTCGCAACAAGCCCTCTTCCTCAAAGTAGGCGGGACCAGGATAGGAGTATAGCAAGGAGGGATCGAAATAGTAGGCACACGATGAATGATAGGTGATACCACCAAGGGAGGAGAAGGCGGCCTCTTGACGGGGATTGGTGGAGGTAAAGGAGACAAGGAATTGATAACATAAGGAGTCTTGGTGTGGCGAGGACAATGAGAACAAGGGGGAGGCCGATCTAGAGGCTCCAACACCTCAACCTTGTGATGGGAAACAGGAGGTGTATATACTGGAACAATAGGGGAAGACGGTATCATGCCGGCCAGTAAAATTCTGGTTAAATAAGTGATAATAATGAGAAAATACTCCCATAATGCTTATTCTATACAAAGATGAGCGCCCCGAGAACCAGAGAGAGACTGCTGTCCAGTCGTGTTCTCAAGCATCATGCTTGGGAAGTAGAATAGTGGCCGTGATCACCACTATCTATCCCTCATAATAACCCTTGCTCGGATCATCTCATATGGTCATCAATAAAAGTTCCCTCCTCTGTACGTGCTCTCAAGGAAGGAAACGGCCTCAAGAGACCAACTCCTGATGAAGAGTCAGCAGCCTGACATCTGTGGGGGTAGCCTTTGGGCTACCTGCATAAATGAGGTGTAGTGTGTCTTGGTTCCATCTCCTTTTCATTCTATTTCTGTTATTTTGATTATATTCATTTGTTTCTATATCTTTTATTTTCTTATCATTTTTGCTTTTCATTAATTATTTATTTAGTAAAATACTCTACTTATTACATAAGCTAGAGTAGACAAAATGTGACATGACACAAAAAATATCATCCTTTTACCCTCTTACCCTAGACTACTCTCCCCTCAGAACTTGCCTACCTTCCTACACGTCATAAAGGTAAAAATAGGTGACAGATCATGGATGTAACACAGGGACTATATTTAGAACGAGAGGCATAGGAGCAGATACGGGAGGGCTTGATAAAGAATAACCTGGGGATTGGGACGCTAGAGAAGAGATGCCTGAGGAGGAAGGAGTCTCCAGGAAGGTATAGAGAGGAGAGGAAGCAGGTTGTGAAGAGGTAGAAAGAGTACAGCATGCTCGTGGATGGTACGATCAGAAGGATCGGCGGTTCATTTTGAACACGATATCTCTACGACAGGTCCTGTCATAACCCCTGGGTATATCAAGGAGTTAGACAATAAGAGAAGATTATTGGAAGATGAATATCCATACTATGGAGTGACAGAGGAGGAATGTGATGGAATGGGGGAGATGTGTGACCCTTATGAGGGTCTATAAGTGCAAAGTATTAGTCGATCGGACAAATGTGTGGATTAGGGACTGTGGGGATAGCAATACATGGACAAACACTGTAACAGTATATAGGTTGATTGTAATTTAACAGGAACTCTACCGAGTTCTCTTTCTAACCCTGAAAGAAGCTTCCTCTGAGCAGTTGGCTTCATACCGGCTCAAGGGGTAACCGTCAGTCGCTGACAGGTCCCCGCACGGCCATATCAATATAAGAGAACCTCAAGGAAAGGCTCAGATAAAGAAAGAACGAATGAGGAGTGAGGGATCGGACAGAGGGACATGGTCAGCATTCTGGCTGGCTGTCTTAGGGAACTCCGTCAACTTTCTTTCTGTTTTCTTTGTATATGATTTGGACAGTTGTATTCTAATAAAAACCTCTAGAGTATGAGGAAAGGAACAAGCAATCTTACCCCTACCCTTTCTTCTGCTCTAGAGCTGAAAAGCAAACTTGAGTGAACTTAAGTTTAATTTTCCACTTTCTACTTCATTTCCCTATGAGTTACTCGACCTCAAGAGGACTTGGACATTTGCTTACGCTAGGAGATTAATCCCTTGCTACAGTTTTTTGTAGTAAGCTTCCAGTTGTATGGTCAACTGAAGTAGAGCTTGCACGAGGCTCCAGAAGTTCTAGGTAGTAACTGCTGTACCAATGGTGAGCCAGGCTACTAGACTAGGTAAGGACAGCAGTGTTACGGTACGAGACGAACATGTGCCTTTGAGATCTAACTAGTGAGAGTGCTTGCGAGTGAAACTTATTACTATTTTTAGCCTGTTTTATATCAAATCTATTAGTACACTCCCTAAATTCTAATTACCTCCCCTATGCCTACTTGTTTGCACACAACTATAACCCATCTTGGAGACTACAGAACTCTAATTTGCGCCTGTCACCCTTGTTTCTGATAAAGGACACACCCCACTTAACTTTCATCACCCCATCAGCGGTGCAACCTAAAGAAATAAAAGTGCAGCAAGCAGAGAAAAGGAGAGAATGGGATTTGAGGCACACATTGCAACCTCTAAACAAAATGTGGATGACAATAGGAATGGAGAAAGTAGATACTCATGAGGGGGTCACAGTAAAAGCGCTCCTGGATAGTGGAGCCACAGGAATGTTTGCAGATAAGAAATTCATAGAAAAGAATGGATTCCAATTGGAAAAGTTGGACAGGCCAGTAAGAATTAAGAATGTAGATGGAACAGGGAACAGTGGAGGATTAGTAACATATGAGATAGAAGTGAACATGTAGAGAGGATGAAGTTGGATGTATGTGATCTGGGGAGAACAGAAGTAATCTTGGGTATACTATGGCTAGCTACCCATAACTGTAATGTTAGCTCAGTTCCTGGGCCAGAATGAAGCCAACTGCCCCTAAGTCAGCAATGACAAAGAGAACTTGGTAAGAGTTCCTGTTAGATTATGCTCTACTTAAATACAAACAACTCTATTTACTAGCATTTGTCCATCGGAGTTGATGTCGAGTCATAATCATGCGATCTTATTGTTATCGTGCTTTGGTTTTGGAAAATAAAATAAAATAAAAGAAATATAAATAATGACTTAGCCATTGTGGCTAGTCAAATACCTGGAGGGGCAATTCATAACACCACCCCCCTCTCAAGTTTCCTCGTCCCAAGGATTTTATAGTTCTTCCATAGGATCGCCCACATTTCCCATCTCGTTTTCTTCGTTCCACTCCTCAATTTTTCCTCCCTCTTCTTCAACAACTTCACAGACCGCAGTCAGTCTCCCCTTCATCCCTCCTTCCGGTTTTACCTGCCTCCATCGCCTCCAATTCCTTTCTAGCCTCTACCAGTACTATCTGTCGTACTCCCCATCTGACCACCCAAATAATCTCCTGGCTGTGTATCGTCCAGGGAACCCTCCTCTATAGTAATCTTTACTATCTTCTACCTTCTCCTGTCGTCTCACTTCCTTGTTGTCTCTACTGTATTCTTCCTCGAATTCCTTCAATACATCCCCTGCGTTTTTCAGATTCTCTCGGCTCTCCCAAGTGTCTCCTTCCGCCATTAATCCCTTCCACCACATCAGGAACTTGTCCTTCCCCCTGATGTTCCTCTTGTTCAGTATCTTCTCGACCTCCCATTCTTCTTCTCCCTCTACAACCATGGGTTGTGGCACTTCTTTCCTCTGGCTGTTTACTTGGTCTACATACCGTTTTATCCTACTAACATTTACTACCAGATGTATTTTAATGGTGACTGGTAGTTCTAACTCTACTACGTTGCTAGAGATAATTGCCTTGATTTTATAAGGCCCTACAAATCGTTCAACCAATTTCTCTGAACTTTGACCGACCATCTGCCACTTGAGGTCCCTGGTGCTAAGTAGCACCAAGTCTCCTACTTTGTACTCCACTGCCTCTCCCCTCTTTCTATCTGTGTATTGTCTCATCTCCTCTTGTGCTTTTGCCAGAGCAGCCTTAGCTTCGCCTTGTACTTCTTCCATCCTCTTTGCAAATTTCTCTGCTCCTTTGAACCTCCCTTTCTTCCTGAGTTCGAACCCCATCCTTGGACTTCGACCATTGTTTGCTTCAAATGGCGACACTTTAGTGCCACTGTGCGCCTTGTTATTGTAGGCAAACTCTGCCGTACCTAGCCATTCCGGCCACTGCTCCTGACAATGATCAATAAACATATAGAGGTACTGTTCCAACTCCTGGTTCATCCTTTCTGTTTGTCCATCAGTCTGTGGGTGGAACGCCGTCAACAATTTCGTCTTTATTCCCAGCATCTCATTCAACTCCCTCATTAATCCTGCCGTGAATTGTGGACTCCTATCTGAGATAATGCTTTCAGGTAGTCCATGTAGTCACCACACATTGTCCCTAAACAACCTAGCTAGCCCTTCTGCTGTAGTCTTCTCCATTGTAGGCACAAAATGCGCCATCTTTGTGAACCGGTCTACTACTACCAAAATGCTGTCGTACCCTTGAGCCAAAGGCAACTTTGTGATAAAGTCCGCCGATATATGTGTCCATGCTTTATCAGGTATCGAATTGGGCATTAACTTTCCTGCAGGCTGCTCTGTGCGATTTTTATTTCGTTGGTAGGCATCGCACTCCTCCACGTATCTCTTCACCTCCCTCATTACTCCTGGCCACCAGAAATTTTGGGTGACCATCTCTGCCGTTTTCCACTGCCCCCCATGTCCCCCCATAGATGTATCATGATGTAGCCTAATAATTTCAACTCTAAGTGCCTTATCTTTTGGCACATACACCTTTCCCTCTTTCAACATTAAACCATCCTCCTCTCTCCATTCTTTGTCTCTCAACATCTTCACTCCTGCCTTCTTCATTTCTTCCACCGCTTTTATCACTTCATCATCTTTAGCTTCTGACTTTCTGATTTTGTCAAGGATGTCTATCCCTTCTACGATCACTTCTCCTGCTTGTATGCTCTGCACCCATTCTGGTTTCAGAAGGGTTCTTTCCTCGTTATCTCCTTCTCCTCCCTTTTTCCAGTTACTCCTCCTACTCAGTCCATCTGCTTTTCCCATTTTACTACCTGGTACATGTTTTAGTGTAAAATTGAATTTAGATAAGTAGAGGGCCCATTATGCTTGTCTACGATTTAAGTTCTGGCTACTCATAAAGTACTCCAAATTCTTATGGTCCGTCCAGATTTCAAACTTCAACCTGGCACCTTCTAAGAAGTGCCTCCACGCCTCTAAGCACCTTATCACACCCAGCATTTCCTTATCGTGTATCTCATAATTCCTTTCTGTCTCATTTAAGGCTTTAGAAATAAACGCCACTGGTCGCCATAAGTCGTTGTCGCATTTTACAGATAACACTCCCCCAGTTGCAAAGTTCGATGCATCTGCTTCAACTCTGAACTCTTTATCCAGTTCAGGAGTTGCCAATACTGGCCTGGTGGTGAACACTGATTTCAGTTGTTTGAACACTGCTTGTTGCTCCTCCCCCCACTTCTACTTCTCATCCTTCCTAGTCAATCAATTCATGGGCAAGACCACTTTGGCAAAGTTCTTCACAAAGCGTCTATAATAATTTGCCAGCCCTAGGAACTTTCTGACATCC
>Ga0153987_1000558_pt1 | contig 11514 bp, 15 predicted proteins | sample TSNC071MetaG_FD_102279 | JGI IMG/M metagenome (GOLD analysis project Ga0153987, IMG submission 102279) | Attine ant fungus gardens microbial communities from North Carolina, USA - TSNC071 MetaG | ecosystem: Host-associated > Fungi > Mycelium > Unclassified | place: USA: North Carolina, William B...
ACACAGGTGTGATATATTCTTTCTATGCCTTTTAATCAAAAGAAAATAGAAAAGAAAAGAAAAGAAAAGATAAACAATATGAATTTAGCTATAAAGGCCTAAAGTGCTGTTTTATAATACTGTAAGGAGAATTACTAGAGATACAAGTCTATGTAATTATATAAGTGTTATAATTTGCCACTTCAAACCATTGACTAGCTACCATAGCTAAGTCAATATTTATTTCCTTTTCTATTTTCTTTATTTTTCTATTATTAGCATGGGAAAGTATGTCACACTTTGTGACATAAGGAGTGACAGGGTCACATCAGGTCACATCACATGTCACATCACACTTGGTCACATGAAGGTGTGAGAAAGGAGTGCACAGACCAGGATGATTGTGTATAAGTAGATAGACCAAATAAATGAGAACTCTAATGAGTTCTCTTTGTCTATACTAATAAGAGAGCAGTGGCTTTGCTCAGGAGTCAGTCACTAAAGCTATCCCCCCTCACTTAGTTAGTATCTCTGTAAGACCCTTCTGGGCACCAGACACCACTCACTGGCTAGGTCACCTAATACCCTAAGTCTACTGGAAACCCACAAAGATTATAGGAGGAGAGTTTGGGGGGTTTTTTTGGAGGAGAAACAAAGGAGAAACAACTTGTTAGGCAATCTGGCTGGTGAGCAGCTGTCTGGTGCCCAAAAGCAACTTAGAGAGAGATAGAGGGATTGGAAGATGTGCTATCCATTGACCAGGGAAGATTAACAAGAACTTGATGAGTTCTTCTGGTATTACTTCTAACTATTTATACAAAGTATCTACCAGGTTGTCCACATGTATCTAGGAGCTATCTATGTACTTAACTCCCAAGCCTTGTCTACTATGTGTCCAACTGTTATGTATCCATGTGTGTTCATCATACAGACATTCCCATGTTATGTCTTCCTATTCATATTACACCTTCCTAGAGGTGTCACTACTAACTCCTATGGCATGTCAGTTATGACAGCTGCTAACTGTCTATGTCCAGAGGTCTGTCCAAGGTGTGTCATAACACAACTTCAAAGAGGCTTGGAGGAGATTTTCTCTACAACTTTTAGCTTTAGAGTTAGCACACTTGAAGGTCATTGGTGAAGCTCTAGAGATAACTTAGAGTTCATTAGAGGTTATCAGAGTTCATCAGAGATGACTCTAGGAGACTTCAGAGAAAATCTTTAGACTTTGGAGAGATTCTCTTTACAGAATGAAAAGAGGTTAAGATACATTTACAATACTCTATTTCATCTGAAATGCCAATGTAAGTGAAAGTGACTAAGAAGAAGAGCCTTGCAATGAATGGCATCTAATGCACTGAATACAGCATCTAATACACTGAATACAATTGGCTATACTATTGTAAATGTGTCTCAAGCCTTATTTATTTCTGTTTTCTTGCCTTTATGTTTCTATTTTTGTCATAATTACTAAGCATGTTATTTTTGTGAGAAAAGAGTTTTCTACCCTCAATTCTGTGGACACCAGACTGAGGTAAATATTTTATTATATATTCTATTATCTTTATTGATGTATCTAGTTGGATTGAATTCTAGGTTGACAGATTGACATCTGACAACATGACACAATCACATTGATTTATAATACATACAAGGACTTCAAGGGCATGCCCTCTATGTTATTTTGATAATTAAATTAGACTAATATAGGCTTATCATCATTTTAATGCTTATCTAATGCTTATCCAAGGCTTATATAATCACATGGACCTGTGTCCCTAGCAATTCCCAACTGTGAGGGTATGCTGACCAAGGTACATCATTCAATTTCCTACTAGTTAGACATAATCAAATACATACGAAGTTGATATAAGGAGGACGTCTATTGTCCTAACAAAATAAGTTCCTTGTTCTGTAGACACTCTAGGATACTCAAGTGACTAGCCTGTACCCAAGATAAGCCCGGGGCTACTGCGTCTGCAGAAGGGCTGAACAGATTTCTCTCTTTATATCCTCCATATTCTCCTAACCATCTATAGACTTCTTTGTTGAATACACCTAGCAAAATTTATACTGCCAAGACATGTATGTATCTTTATGCATCTTTGACACCTATCCCCACAAACTCAATAATCTCTTCTTCTAATGTCATCTTTACTTCAATATCAATCCAGCTTAGTTTGTTACATCATTGTTACAAGAGAGACCATTTTCTGTTTGTTGTGAATGGTATCATATATATGACTCCTATACAAGAATATATCAATACTCAGAAGCCTTGAGAATCATACGATCGTGTTCAGATAAAACTCAACAACCAGCCATTCCCATTCGTCTCCCATGCGGTAAGGTGAAACATTCGAAATACATGAGACGCAACTTATTCTTGAGAACCATGACACCCTGACTGCAATCATGGCTTACTAAGCAGACTATATCAAATGTCGAAGTCGTTCTGTTGCTTCTGGACGTAAACCATGTCTTTTACCCACAAACCAGGCTTCTATGGTCAGGGCTCCGTCGAAGTGTCTCAAGGATCTGAGGGCGAAGGCGCCGTTCGTCGGTGTGCCATTTCGAAAGACGCCCTTACGATGCGACCAGCAGAGGATATCACTACCGTATCTGACCTCTTTCAATATGCCGTACGCACTCACGGTTCTCGTAAGGCTTACGGCTGGAGAGATGTCATTCGTATACATGAGGAAGAGAAAGAGGTCACCAAAAATGTGGACGGCAGGGAAGTTGTAGAGAAGAAGAAGTGGAAATATTTCGAGCTCAGTTCCTACAAGTTTCACTCTTTCCTCGATGCCGAGAAGATTGTTTCAGAGATTGGACGTGGTCTTCTGGTACTCGGTGTTGGTGTTGATGATGTCTTCAACATCTATTCTCAGACGAGGTAGGTTCCATCGGCCGCCGCTGGTGGTTTTACTGACTTCAAAATGCCATAGTCCCAATTGGCAACTCATAGCTCACAGCTGCGCTTCAATATCAATTACCATTGCCACTGCCTATGATACCCTAGGTGATGACGGTCTCGCCCATTCTCTCAATGAGCCCGACTGCGTTGGTGTCTTTACCAATGCGGAACTCCTCCCTGTGGTCACTCGGGTTTTACCAAAGACACCCTCCATCAAATACGTAATTTACGATGGTGAACCTCCTTCCAATATTCTTGAATCTCTTGGTGCAGCACGGAGCGATGTCAAAGTCTATAGTATTGGGCAACTACGTGAACTCGGCAAGGACAAGCCAACAGAAGCACTTGAGGCGAGGCGTCCCAAGCCCGATAGTGTTGCATGTATAATGTATACCAGCGGTAGTACTGGGCCTCCAAAAGGCGTCGTCATCACCCATTCCAACCTCGTTGCTTCCGTTGGAAGTGTAGTTCAACTCCTTCAACACCATGTCCACCGAGAGGACAGATACTTGGCGTACCTCCCCCTTGCTCATGTCCTGGAGTACATAGTTGAACTCGTCACGATCTTTGTTGGCATGCCCACGTGCTACGGCCGTGTTAAAACCCTCACAGATGCTTCTGTGCGGAACTGTAAGGGTGATCTTGCCACCTGCCGGCCGACAATCATGACTGGTGTCCCAGCTGTTTGGGAAAGTATCAGGAAGGGTATCACAGCCAAAGTGCATAGTAGTGGTATCATTCGACAAGCCATTTTCTATTGTGCTTTGGCAGCAAAGAAAAACAGAATTCCCGTCCTCTCCGCTCTTGCAGATTATATCTTTGGCAGTGTTCGTGCTGCCACGGGTGGCCACTTACGGATTGCCCTTTCAGGTGGTGCTGCTCTCAGTCGTGAGACCCAAGAGTTCTTGAGCACTGTATTAGTCGACATCCTTTCAGGCGCGTTTCCATTGTCTATCTCGTATTCTTGGCTCATAAAGTCCGATTTTAGGTTACGGCATGACTGAGACGTGTGGCATGTGCGCAATTCTTCCTCCTGAGTTGATGCAGTACAGTGTCGTTGGTTTGCCAGTGCCTTCAACTGAAATCAAACTCCTTGACGTTCCTGATGCCGGTTACTTGTCAACGAACAACCCACCTCAAGGTGAAGTGTGCATTCGTGGTCCCTCGGTGATGTCAGGTTATTACAAGCGGCCTGATCTTAACAATGATGAGAGCGTGTTCACGAAAGATGGATGGCTGAGGACGGGTGATGTTGGACAGTGGAATCCCGACGGAACGCTGTCGCTAGTTGATCGGTAGGCCACATCTCTATTCAGGCCTTCAACACCTTATTTTTCTCATCCGTAGTATCAAAAATCTCCTCAAACTTCAATCTGGAGAGGTGAGTTGTGCAACTCTGCAGCTTGAGATGGATTATTGTTTACTTTCTGCTCCAGTACATTGCCCTTGAACGACTCGAATCTACCTACAAAGGCTGTTCCCTCGTCGCCAACATCTGCGTTTACGCTTCTCAAAATGCTAACCAACCAATGGCCATCATCATTCCTCACGCGGTTCACTTACGTCTTAGTCTCAATATTGACTCCTCCAAGACTCTAGAGGATCTGTGTCGGGAGTCGAGCGTAAGAGAGCATGTATTGAAAGCGTGTAATGCGGTTGGTCGGAAGAATGGGTTTAAGCAGGCTGAACTTCTGGAGACCGTCATATTGACATCCGAAGAGTGGACTCCGGAAAATGGTCTAGTAACAGCTGCGCAGAAGATTCAGAGGAGTAAGATTGCGAAGACGTTTGAAACTGAAATCGAGAGCGTTTATAAGCATTGACCTATTCGTGCCGGCCTGTTCCTTCTACTCAAAATTTCTTGGACGCCCATGGTTTTGAAAAAGGTGCCGCATGCCTCAAGTTGACTTCTTTAGTACCCTGTTATACATGCCTGGCTGTATGTCTATACCCTTGCTTGCTGATGAGATATCGAGATGACCAAAGTAGACACGTGAACTACTTCAAAATACTGACACTGATCGACATTCATTCCTGATGGACAGACAAGAACATCAATGACCCTTGACAGAGCTGAACTAGCGTTTGAATTACGACGTACACGGACCAGAATCTGGCCCAGAAAGTCACAGGAAGGTTGTTGCCGTACCTCCTGCGGGAAAAGGATGGAGAATGGAAAACGGCCATTTTTTTGGGCGAGTGATCGGGATTATAGAATCAGATCGACGAAGATAGAAATGTATCAGGGAACATCATATTTGGAAGAATTCATGTGAGAAGCTAGTTTGATTATAATGATGGTTACTTATTCCACTCATCAAAGAGGCCATCATCATCATTATCATTCCATGCAAGGAAAGATCCTTCCCCGGAGTTAAATATATCTACGACCGTACCGTGTAAAAGACGATGATGGAAATGGAAGACTTTCGGACGAAAGAGTTGTTTTTTTTTTTCATGTGTTATCCAACCCTTGTTGTTTGCCTTTTCCAAGCGATTTTCCAAACTTTTTTTTTTTTTTCGAGATACTGAAATCTGCCCCTGGTTTCAAAAATTCGACAGTCGTGCTAGAGGACGGACGCGGGCATCCATTTGGCCAAGTGTGACTCTGTACTGATCTTTTCTTTTTTTAAGCCGAAGAGAACGCTGGTGCAACACTTTCGGGTTTTGTGTGAGGTGGGGGGGCGGGTTGTGTTTTCGTTTTGAGATTCTTCCTCTCTCTGAAAAAAGGGGCAAAGGGGGGTGGGGACGAATATGACTTTCTTTCTTGAAGATGGCGCGAAAAGCACTTGGGAGCTCCTTTCTGCTGTATCCCCAAGAACGCTTGACGCAATATAAATGAAAAGCAAAGAGCACTTGGAACTCTATCTCAAGACTTTTTTTTTTCTACTGGGAATCCGATCTCTTTTTGCCTGCATGTCCATTTGCTTGGTCGTGTGTTACGATAAGAAGAAGTAAGTTGAAGTTTTTGGTCGTTTCTTGAATCTTTTTTTTACATCATCGTTGACAGGGACGTCCATTTTTTTTTCTTAGTGCGGTTTGTCTCGTAATGAGGAATGAATATGACTTGAGTCGTTGAATTAGACCGAGAAGACGTGTCTCGGGACACACACACTCTCATTGTTATCGAGTCATCCTCCTCCGCCTCGAACCTCGGTATTGCCGACGTAGACGTGAGGGAAAATCTTTTTACTTGGCCGTTGGATCTCTCTAGAACGCTCCTTTTCATCTTTTTGGAAACGTTGTCGCTCCTCTGTTTTCTTTTCCTACTTTCAGAAGGTTCGGTCGAGGGGTGGTAAGACCCTCCCCCTCATCTTCTCTACCTCAAAAATGCATGTCTTCATTTTCCTCGTCCATTCGCTTTACCTCTCCTCTATCATCACCAAATCAGTCCAGGCCTCTATAACGGTCTATAATCAACTTCCATTCCGACAACAATCTCGTACCGATGATAATTCAATGATACCATCGCCAACTTTGGCAGCCTACGATGAAACGCAACTCGAACCTCCTCCTATACCTACTGCATTGAATAGGACATTTACCTTGGAGTTGGTTAGAGATGCACAGGATGTCGTTGGATTGTCTATTCCACGTTGGAGTGGAGCGAGTTTTTTCGGATTTTCAATTGAAATGTCGGTTGTGAATCAGGTTTTGGGGAAAAATTCGTGAGTGCCTCCCCCCCTTCCCCTCTATCAACGTCACTTCTCTTTTTATCTTTTTTTTGAAAATTTTCTTGGATTCATTTTCTATCTTTTTTTTTTCTGGATGATAGGTCATTGATCCAAGTACCTTTTTTGAATCTCATGGCAAATTTACAAGAACGAGCTGGGCGAGTCATGATTCGCATCGGAGGAAACACGCAAGACATTGCTGTTTTAGTCGACCAGCTCGATAACGGCAGGGCGATCGCGAAGGAGAAAACGGGTCTCACGCAGATGGTAAGATGGATCTCAATTTGCCTCTCACTGTTCAAAATTGAGTTGACCCGGGTTGTTTATTTATTTGAGACTTTGACCCCGGCTGTGTTGTATACGCCTGATTTGTTCTATATTGCTGCGAATATCTCACGATTCGTGAATGTCGACTGGTTCATCGGTCCGTTCTCTTCTTGATGGATGGAAAGAGAAAATCATTTAATCATAATCACATTCAGGTATCCCATTTAACGACACGAACTGGCGTCTCCAAATTGCCGAACAAGCTCAATCTATCCTAGGTGATAAGCTTATCGGTATGCAAGTTGGCAACGAACCCGATCTCTATGCACGACATGGCCACAGACCTCAATCCTATTCACCCAAAGATTATCATACCGAATTCGGTGAGATGATTCAAGCGTTGAAAGAGGATCAGAAGGTTCAGAGGGTCGATGGGATGTTGGTGGGTCCAAGCTTGGCGTCGGCAGAGTGGACGCCGGAAATGGTTTGGGAAACGGGATTTGTGAATGACTATGGGGAATACCTGTATGCTTTGAGCGTCGAGCAGTGAGTCGGTTCTCTTCCCGCTTGAATTGTATAATTGATAGCTTCTCCAAGTTATCCGAATAACAACTGTCGTGCTGCATTCGGTACAGGAGCAATCCAGGATCCTCAAGAAAACTTCCAATCCTATCTCACGCACCAAGCGAGTGTGAATCTAGTCCAACCTTATCTTGATTCAACAATGATGGCGCAGCAGATGAATAAACGATTTATGATGTTTGAAACCAACTCGGCTTCATGTGGTGGGTTTCCCGGAATATCGGACAGTTTTGGAGGGGCGTTGTGGGGGTTGGATTATGGACTGCAGATGGCGTATGCGAATTTTTCGAATGCATTGGTGCATGTTGGTGGTCAGAATGTTTATTATAATCCGTTCACAGGTAAATTCTTATCTTTGCCGCTCAAAGGGTTTTTTTGGTGACCAGTCTTCTCTTTTGTTTCAAGCACCTCCGACGAACCAGTCCACGTTTCATCAATGGACAGTTGGAGCGATATACTACTCCGTTCTTGTTCTAGCGGAAGCACTTGGGAGAAGTAATACTTCACAAGTGGTTGATCTCACTCTGATAATTGGGAATGAATTTACGCCTGCATATGCGATTTATGAGAATGGGCTGGTGAGCAAGGTGGCATTGTTTAATTTTGTGGATGATCTGGAAGGAACGAGAGGACCAAGTGATTTGAGGGCTAATCTGATTATTCCAGCTGGGACAATAGGGACGGGAGGAAACGTGAAGGTGAAGTACTTGGAGGCAAAGGGCGTGAGTAGCAAGAATAACATTACATGGGCAGGGCAGGTCTGTTTATTCCTGTTTTGTTCGCCTTATGGGAAAGCCTGACGTTATTAGACTTTTGGCAACAAATTCCAAGTCGACGGCCGCCTCCAAGGAGCACTGGATGTGGTCGATATCCCGTGTTCACCGTCTACCTCGGACGGCAATACAGTCGCTTGCATGATTCCAGTCGAGGCACCTGGATTTGCACTTGTATTCTTGAACACTGAGGATGAACTTGCCGCACTGGGCCAAGCATCAAGTACATTCACGACTTCAGCATGGACCAAGATGCACAACACGGCGACGGTGGATCTGCAAGTGTTGGAGACGAGTAATGGACACTCTGGGAAGGATAGGGGGAGGTTTAGGAGTACGAGTAAAGGGGGTCTACGTAGTGGTGCTATGAGAAATGTAGAGAGGGTTGCAGTTGTTGTGTTTGGTGGATTTGTGATGGGTATATTTTTGGTGATGTGAGGATACAATGAAAATTATGGGGAGAGAAAGAGCTGCAGAATGAGCACCGACATAGGTATAGAAACGGCAGACACGCCGGGGAAGAGAGGCCAGGAGAGGCCATTTGCGGGAGGGAGAGCTGGGGCAGTGGCAGTGGCACAGCGGAGGATGGCAAATGCCGAGCCAATAGGAAGCGGCAAAAATGGTGTCTCGCGGCTCCGATAGGGAGGCAAAAAGTGAAATAGCGAGTACGAGGACGTTTGAGAAAAAGAAAGCGTTCATTTTCATTTTCTACTTCATTTCTACTTTTCTACCTATGCCTGCCGATGTCCACATGCTCAACGCACTCCCACCCGACATCCCCCGCCCCTTCCCCGCCTCGACCTCCGTCTCCTCTGCAGCTCCTACTCGCCATTCCTCGCTGGCTGCTCTCATGAACCCAGAGCCTGTCCCAGTCATCGACGTGTCTGACGACGAGGAGAGTGAAGCTGAAGCTGAGATGGCTGCTGCAGTTGACGACTGTGACGACGACGTGGAGGACGAAGACGAAGGGAGCGAGGAGGAGGAGGAGGAGGAAGAGGAAGAGGACAGCGGGAAGGAGAGCATCTTGATCGCAGAAACGCACGGACCATCTGCGACGAGCGAACCCACGGCAGCGGTGGCAGCGATCCTCCATCCCGCTTCCTTCCTTCCTCCGGCCTCCGCCGCCGTTGCTGCCGTTCCCGGAGGTCCGGCTCTTATCCCGGCCGTCTCCGCGTCTGCCCCACCTTTGAAACCTGCATCTACAGCCAAACCTCGATCAAAGAAGCCCCGTTCGCCGTCCCCTTCACCGCCACCTCTCCAGCCGCCTCTGCCGTTGACAACCATCAGATTGCAAATCAGACTCGGAGGACCCGACAACTATCAGGTCGATGTATCCAAAATGGCAAAAGACACCGGCCAACGCGCCCCGACCCCGCCTCCCAGAGTCAAGCATCCAATCAGCGAGAGTGAGCAGGAGCCAGAGACCGACGGAGGAAAGAAGAAGAAGCGGCGGGTGTGCATTGCTTTTTTCTACCTCGAATAACGTCCTCACCCTGTCCTTAGAAGAATCCTGCCTCGGATTATTACGATGTCAATGATCCCTTTATCGATGACTCAGAGCTTGCAATTGATGAACGCACATTCTTCGCACAAACGAAGCAGCAGGGATTCTACGTCTCTAGTGGCGAGATTGCACTGCTTAAAGACAAGTACATCAATCACAATTTCCTCGATTTCATTCTAACATGCACTTACAGAACACCAAAGAAACCTAGGTTGAAAAAGATGGTTTCCCTCGCGACTGCTATCAATGCCTCCGCGGCTCAGCCAAATTCCACCCCTGAAATACCCACCGCAGCCGTCTCTGGTCTTGCTGGCACCGGCTCTGAAGAGAATGTCTCGTTCACGAAACCCGAAGAGAGCGACGAACATGTTGGCCAGAAACGGAAGCGGTATGTTACAGTTGTAGAGAATGGAAAGAAGAGAAAGATAATAGACCAGGTATTCTCCTTCCTAAGCCTTATCCCAATCAGTTCAGATACAGCCATCCCTCTAGACATCATTCCATCCTGATCTCCAAGCCTCGATCGAAAAATTGAAAGAAGCCGTTAAAGCAGGTACGCATAACCCACTATGATAGCCTTTATGTTGTCAATCTTTTCGGCAGAGAACTGGTCACAGAAAGGGAAATTCCCGCCTTCTCTCAAACCTCAAATTGCCTCTCTCGCACTCCAAGCCATCAAACTTGACGAGTATGACGAACATTTCTTCAGTCTGATGCCTGTTTTATTCCCTTATAACAAATTTACCATGACCAAATTGATCAAACGTACTGTGTTTCCTGAACACACGAAATTGTTGCAGACCAGACAGGATGAATTACTGAATCTACTGAAAGGGCTAACCGAGGAAGGAAAGGAGAAGGCTGAGGAAGAGTGGGAGAAGGTTGTTTCAGCTTGGGGTAGGTGTTTTTGCGGATGCACGGAAAAAGGTGCTGAGATGAACTGTGTTCTTTGAGATCGACGCCAGGAGAAGGTGAAGCAAGATCATGGAACAGACTCAAATACACCTACGCGACATCCGACGGAAGAAATGGAAATCGAAGGTCATTTGTTGATACAGGGTGAAGGAGATCCAAGTACTGTGTCAACTGCACCGGGAGGAAAAGAATCGAAAGAAGTTCAACAACCGCAGAAGAAGTATCGATTGACAGAGCAGATGAAAAGTATTGTGTGGCAATTGGTTCTGTTGAGTAATGAATGTTGCCGATTGGAAAATGAGAAAAAGTACGTTTTGTGAACTTTTCTTCTGAAAACGCCTCATACTCATACGCGAGGGTGTACGTTCGTTCATAGTTCGTTGGAAGGTTCAGTGATTCAAGTCAGCGAACAAGGATCGAGAAAGAATTTGTATCAGCGGATTGTGTTGCAGTTTCCTGAGGGATGGATGAATTCGGGACAGATTTCGAGAGAAGGTGTGTTATCTATATCATGGCGGCAGTTTCAGATTGGTATAATTGAAAAAAAATTTCTCTCCAGTGAGTGCAATGAAGAAGAAATTTGAGAAAGAGACTATGGAAGGTGAAGATTAAGTATTACACATTAGAGAGAGAAGATTTTTTTTTACAGTCGTCAAATCTCACTTGCTATGGCTATGTGGGGGCACGCCTTTGCCTTCGTTTTTATTATGGATAAATGGGCCGTGTATCGTATTTATTATTTTACTTCATCTGTTTTTTTTTTGTGAATAGGTTTATTAGATTATATATACATGCTGATGGTAGTAAGCCTAGTAGGTAGTTGCGGTTTTTTGTCTGGTCTTATGGATAGCGATTATGGGTACTTTTTTGCAGACCCATCAATTTTTGGCTTGGAGTACAAGA
>Ga0153987_1000559_pt1 | contig 11506 bp, 12 predicted proteins | sample TSNC071MetaG_FD_102279 | JGI IMG/M metagenome (GOLD analysis project Ga0153987, IMG submission 102279) | Attine ant fungus gardens microbial communities from North Carolina, USA - TSNC071 MetaG | ecosystem: Host-associated > Fungi > Mycelium > Unclassified | place: USA: North Carolina, William B...
GGTGTAAAGATAGTTCGCTTCCTTCAACTAACCCGTGTATCTGGCCAGCTTCTACTCTGAGACGTTCATCACGGCCATTAAGAGTGACCTGAAGAAAATGGGCGTTGATAGTAAAGGGCACCCCATCGAAGAGTAGACGATCTCTATGAAAACCGTGACAGACAGGTTGCTGCGTATTCGGCATTCCCTGTTGGAGTCGATCCAGGAGGTAGTTGTAGGAAATGCGATGAAGCGACAAGGCCGACACCAGCTCTAACAACTTATGTGTCAACCTTCCTCCATTTTTACCCTCAATTGCTTGGCTCCCATTCCCACATGCTGCAAGACAGATGTGGCTCTTCTGAGGAGCAAGAATACTATAAGGAGAATCGTACAATCTCCCACGAGCACTGCGCCAGAGACAGCGATTCAGGTCATCAGGAGTCACTTTGGTTGTTGGTGTCCAACGAGTGAGTCCGCGACCTGCAATGTCTCTCCGTGGAGAAAAACATGTATCGAGTATCAGAGTGATGTTATCGCCCTTAGCTTGAGACAGCTCATAAAGCATGGAGCACAATGATCTGTCAGAAATACCCGCTACGCGACCACGGGTCACTTTCGTTTCATAATCATGCGTGCAGAGAACCTCGGCGAACCCACTTCGTTTAACAGTATTAGGTGGAAACCAGCCTTTGGGGGTAGGTATAGTACTACCATGGCCAGCGAAATAAATAATGATAGCATCGCCTTTCTCAATAAATCGGTTGTTTGTCAAATGCGACATGAAGTAGGTTTCAATATTGTGTTTGGTTGCTTGACCGTCCAGCAGCATGCAAATCTGATCGTCGGGAACGTTAAGATCGTTGACCAACCAGGATCGGATGCGCCTGGCATCGTCAACACATGAATGAAGATTCCAGATGTTACCAGATTTGTAGTGGTCGATGCCAATGATAAGAGCGAAAGCACGAGTGGACATCCTAGAGACTCAGCCAATAGTGAATACATACAAGGGAGAGATAAATGAAAGAGCAAGAATACCTGAGGATTGCAGTGCTGATGAGCTCAAGGTCGTCATGCTGCCAGACATTCAGCTTTTTGAATCCTCGAGGACGTGTTGAACATGTGTTACGATCGTCATGCAAAATGCAAGAAACGAAACTTGTGGAGTTTGGGTTCAGGTTATGAGCAGCTCACGGGCTGTACAAGGGCTATTTAATGATGCTGTCTGCATTGTCTTACAGAGGTGATCACATTGTGCCGACGACCGTTTAAATGGAAATGAAGTTCTAGAGTGGACCGAACAAGTGACACTCTGTATGAGATACAAATAGTATACAAACAGTTTCCAAGTCTAATCATCTAGTCATCATCTTGTCACATCCAGTCACATATCTACCAACAATGAGCTTTGGCTTGGTATGCCAACAATGTAAAGAGTTGCTACAGGTATGTACATTGCTTTGTTTATTAGGCTGTACTTTACCTTTGATTTATGACGTTAGCCAGATGCGTCCTTGATAGATCTTGCACCGTCTGCCTATGATACTGTTGTTGCTTCTCTACCAGTTTCTCCAACTCAACGCACACGACATCTGACTAATGAGCAAAAGCTTGCCCAACTTCCTGCCTCCCCGTATGTCAAGGCAGTCTGGGAACAATCGACAGGTGCTGGATCTGGCTCCCTGAATGCGAATAAATCGAAGCGGTCTCTGCGCGCCCAAGGTAAACAGTCAGAGCGTACCGCCAATGAATCGTTCGTGCTACTACAGGATAGCTGCATACGCCATATTCCCTCGTCTCCAGTGACACAAACACGATCTCGGAAGCCAGTCTTAGCGCCTCGGGAAATATCCAGTCCTATCGCACTAGCACAACACGAGTCCGATCAAGCATCTCCCTCGCCTTTATCACATCATTTACGGTCAGCAGCACGGCTATTCAACCTCTTGTCCACGAAGACAGACATTGATCATCCACTCTGTGCTGAGTGTACACAAATCCTACTCAAAACTCTTAACCGTCAGCTAGAAGAAACCAAGAAAGAGCGAGATGGGTATATCGCTTTTGAGAAAGAAATCAGAAAGGAAAAGGAGCGTGAGGCACAAGGTCTCACAAAAGAGGAAGCAGAAAAGAAGATAGAGCGACTAAAGAGTGAGGAACGGCTTGTGATTGATCAGTTGAAAGAGGCGGAAAGAGAACGAGAACAACTTGATGAGGAGACACGTTTATTGGAACTGGATGAGGAAGCGCTTGAAGCTGAAGAGGCTGAGTGAACTGGCATTTCTATATTTGTTTTGTTCTTTCGTTAATCCTCTCAATTGCAGGTTCTGGAGGCAACATAATGACCAGCTCCTCCTAGCTGAACACCAGGCCGCACAATTGGCTTCACTAAGAGCTGCATACGCTGCGGACGTTGCCACTTTGGAGAAACTTGAACGGACCAATGTCTACAACGATGCGTTTTGCATTGGCCATGATGGCGTGTTTGGAACCATTAATGGATTACGTCTTGGCCGTGTACCTGGAGTGCCCGTAAGTGGAGCTCCGATTGCGAACTTCCGATGCACTCAATCACACTTGTCAGGTTGAATGGGCAGAGATCAACGCTGCTTGGGGCCAAGCACTATTATTATTGTATACCATTACCAGAAAGTTAGACTATACATTTTCAAAGTACGCTGACGGTCAATCAGGAAACACCATCGCTTACCATCAAGAAGTTATCGCCTAGTTCCGATGGGCTCGTTCTCCCGCATAGAAAAAACCATTGGTGACAAGGCAACATATGAACTGTATGGTTCTGGAGATCTACACTTTGGCCGCTTATTGCACAACCGTCGATTTGACTTTGCGATGGTAGCATTCATTGACTGTTTAAAGCACCTCATTGACTATATCAAATCGCAAGATACCAATGTTGAATTTCCTCACCAGTGAGCCTGGTTCTGTTCCTCCAGAGATTGGGATTCACAAATGATCTTTCTTGCAGAATTACCAAGGATCGGATTGGTGATGTTTCAGTCAAACTACAATTCAATCAAGAGGAATCTTGGACACGATCGCTACGCCATATTCTCCTTGCACTCAAGATATGTTTGAAGTGGGCTACAAATGGAGCAAATGGTTGATTCCGAATATATCTCTAACTAAAATCAAAGTAGTGGCTATGACGTGATTCGTAGCACAAATGATACAAAGGGCTGACTCAAAAGTTTCTGTGATACCGGGCCGGAGATAAGCCATGACAGAGTCATTTACAAATAGCTTTAATCAATCTCAAACTGAACGGACTGAACGGACTGCGCCCATGGGCCTGCTCATCCTTGGAACTCCCCTTGCTTGGGCTGATACCCTTAAGTATGCGGACCATGTACGCAACCATGGCATCACCCAGTTTCTACATATCTGGGATCGCCTCAAGGATAGACATGGCGATGAGCTGTTGTGGGGGGACGAGGTACACTGTGTATCCAATCACTTCACTTGAGGTTAACATGCTCCAAGCTCGAATACATGGTTATTTCCCTTGACAATAAAGGGAAGAACGCTAGACTTTCCTTGCGTCAAACCGAAATCCTTGCAAAGCTGAATGAAATAGTCGACGTCATTTGTGTAGATTGTTCAGAGAAGTGTGTTTGGTTTTTGCGTCGCATTGTGTTTATAATTTCCTCCCTACAGCGTATCGATCCCGAAATTTCACCCCGAGTACGGCCGCTACATGTTAGAATCAACACCTGGCTCTCCTTACACTGGCTCAATACCCGACCTATTGTCTGTCGAAAGCAATATGCGATACCGGTAGGTAGCCTTAACTGAATGTAGATGCAACTCAAAGTAGCTATTGCCAAGGCGAACCCTTGCCCGCAAACATTTGAAGGACAATGAAACCCCCATAACCATCACCTCCTTTCCTCTTCTCGGTGTTCAGGGTCAGTTCACGGAGCCTGGTTATGACCCCTCCAATGCTGTATCAAGTCACAGTCTCTTCCTGCCCGAGCAGATCACCAATCCTCATGCACGTTTCCCGTATGCTGGGCCACCTTTTTTTGTCGTAAAGGTTAACAAATTTATACAGTACGCTCACGGCGAACATTCGAACTCGCCGCGGATCCAAGGTTGCCATCAACCTGCCAATATTCTTTGATGAGAAGACTCCCCAACCGTTCATCGATCCCACTATCCCCTGGGATCGTAATGTCTTTCCAGAGGATTTCGGTACGTGGTCAAATACAGTCTGGATGGTCTACGCTAACGAATTACAAAAAAAGAGGCCAAAAGTGGCGCTGCTCTCCCAGATCACATATACCTAGATGCAATGGGTTTTGGCATGGGATGTTGTTGTTTGCAATTGACTTTCCAAGCCTGTAATGTAGCGGATGCCCGTCGATTATATGATGGCCTGATCCCAATTGGACCTGTTCTTGTGGGTTTCACCAGCATCCGTTTTATCCTCTCATTAATCATAATGCAGCTTGCTCTGACGGCTGCAAGTCCAGTTTGGCGAGGCTACCTTGCAGATGTTGATTGCCGATGGAACGTGATTGCTGGCAGTGTTGATGATCGCACAGAAGAAGAACGGGGATTGAAGGTTAATTTTGATAGTCTGTTGTTATAGGCTGCTTCTTAACGCAATTAACCAACCACAGGAGCTCAAATACAACCGATTTAGGATCCCAAAGTCGCGTTACGACAGTGTTGACCTTTACCTTTCCCCTGAGTGGATGAACCGCCCCGAATACAACGATACCGAAGTTCCCTTTGATGCGGAGATATACGATAGGCTCAGAAAGCATGGTGCGCCATAGTCCTGATTGATTGTTTTATTGACATCTTAGGTAAAAATAGGTCTGGATGAGCTGTTATCCAAACACATTGCACATCTCTTCATTCGCGATCCTCTTGTAATTTTCTCTGAAACGATTGAACAGGATGATACCTCCAGCAGCGACCACTTCGAGGTATGATTTTCTCATCCCAGTTACCGCCAGCCTAACACCCTGGCACATGTGACTCAGAATATCCAATCAACCAATTGGCAAACATTGCGATTTAAACCACCTCCACCCAATTCATCGATAGGATGGCGAGTTGAATTCAGAAGCATGGAGGTCCAGCTAACAGACTTTGAGAATGCTGCATTCGCCATCTTTGTCGTCCTTCTTTCGCGTGCAATCCTCTACTTTAACCTGAACTTCTACATACCCATTTCAAAGGTATTTGAGTCTGAACTGGATGAACAATTGTAGCCTTCAAATTTCTTCCTCAGGTCGATGAAAACATGCAGCGGGCCCAGGTGAGAGATGCCAGACGCTCGGGTAAATTCTATTTCCGTAAGGATGTCTATCCTCTCGACCGTAGTGTTGCAAGCAGTGCCGTTTCTCTTTATTCTGGAAGTTCCTCACCGCTGGACGGCTCTATACCGAAGCAGAAGAAACTCGGCAATTGCTTCACGCCTCCTGGCCCTCCTGTAAATGGAGAATTAAACGTACCCATCAAGGATGAGTACGAAGAAATGACTATGGATGAGATTATCAACGGGAAGGTGATTATCTTTTGTAAAATCCCTATCCTGCTGGAATAACAAATTTATAAAGGGAGTGAATTTTCCGGGTCTTCTTGGTCTGGTTTCTGCATATCTTGATACCATAGAAATAGACCCAGAAGCTCTGGCAAGAATTGAACGATATCTCAATCTAGTGAGACGTCGAGCTAACGGTCAGTGTTCTTGCCGTTCTGCTCTTGCCTTCCAGCTCACATCAAACCGATGCAATAGGCTCCCTGGAAACTACCGCTACATGGATCCGTAACTTTGTGCGTTCACACCCACGCTATGAGTTTGATTCCGTAGTTTCACAAGAAATTAATTATGATCTGTTGGTTGCTGTGGATGAAATGTGAGTGTTAATCCGGGCTGGAGCAATGAGAACTACTCAATCTATCACCCAGTGAACGTGGAGTCCGGTTGGAACCGACCCTTCTACCAGAGGATTATACTGGAGGAAACAAGGACCAAGGGTCTATTGGGCTGCGCACATAATCTACATAAAGATTATATGTATTATTATATATCGTGTGAATATGGCGGCAGAAACCGTGGATGACTCCGCAAACTCACGGCTATCACGAGTTCTCAAATGTCTTCCCTACGTTTTCTCTCTGTTGCGCGCCAGGCAACGACTAGTTTTGCACTCGCAAGACGTGGTTATGCTGAAGTCAGTGACAAGCTCAAACTTTCCTTGGTCCTCCCTCACAAAGTGGGTACTCAGATATCTTTCATAGCTGCGATAGGTTAACTAACATAAGGTTGTCTATGAATTTATAAGACCATCTTCTCCTCTCAAGATGTTGTTCAGGTGAACATTCCTGCTGAGTCCGGTGACATGGGAATTTTGTCAAATCATGTTCCATCAATTGAACCTTTGTGTTCTGGTGTTGTTGAAGTTATCGAAAACTCGGGATCTCAAAAATTCTTCAGTATGTTGTTTTATTTCCATTTTCGAAGCTTACGCATGAACACGTAGTTTCCGGTGGGATTGCGACTGTACACCCTAATAACAAGCTTACGATAAACGCGGTCGAGGGTGCTGCACTTGAGGATTTCTCTATTGAGGTGAGCTGCTTCGATGGGTGATTTTTGTACAACTGGAGTCTCCCGAACATCAGGCTGTGCGTATGGGACTCGCGGAGGCAAGCAAGGTCACTTCTGGGACTGGTTCTGAGGTTGATAAGGCGGAGGCACGGATTGAGGCTGAGGTTTATGAGGCATTGCAACATGCTCTTTCAAAATAATTCCTCTCGTTTGATATTGAATTATTTGTGAGACTACCCATTATTACATACACTGTGGCGGAGCTGGAAGCGCTTGTTGTGATTTGCAGTTGTTTCCATAACAAATAATAAAATGGCGAGGCGTGTGGCGTTGAATTGTTGAACTGTTATAATTGCCTGCTTCTCACATCTGTACTCAAGTGCTGCCCATGGACCACCAGATTATTCTACATTTGGAAGTTATTGCTCAGTTGAAGTCGTGGGACGACCGTTTTCTAGTCAAAAAGACATTTTATCGGGATATATTCGAGGAATGGAAAGCAAAACCTTTACCAAACGATCGAGCTCAAAAACGAATGGAGGGCTTTATTAACACGCATCATTTTTCTAACGTCAAGGTCTGTTCTCTAACTATTCATGCTTTGATCTTTCTCTCTGAGACCACGTTTAGACGTATCTGCGGCCCTGGATTGACTTGGCATTCAGTTCAGGGAGGAATTTTGCCCCAACTCAAGAAGTAAAAGTCACAGATCGGTTAATCAAATGTTTTGTCCATGTTCAGTTTGCTCTTTTCAACAATGGCCACGATACTGCTTCACGTTATGTAAGGGAGGAACGACGAATCCTTGGACTTCCGGAACCAATCCCTGCAGCTCAAATTTCTACGGAGAGGATAGACAAGCAAGGGGTACAAGGGGAGAAGAGAGGGAGGCCGATAGACGGGAATACAGGACAAAAGCGCCGGAGGATTGAGGACAATGAGAATTACACCCATGGACGAGCCGATATCCTGTCGCCCAAGCCTACTCCATCCTCTAGGTTCTTGAAAGTCGGAAAGACACCCTCGCACCCTGGCCATCGACTACAAGCATCTTCAAATTCAGTGCATCTGCAAAGGACTAAGGATAATGAGCCTCGTGGCCGCCCAGACAACAAGAATCATTCAAGTCCAAAACAAACACTCATTTCACCCTCTCGAGAGAATCGGAAGAAAGAGAAGCGGCGAAAGGCAACAACAATACGGAGGACTTCAAATAACACGGCCCAGCCGCACGAGTACTTCGACGGTTCGATAATACCTCTACCACCCAAGACCGGTACCGTCAAAGATTTCCCCTTAGGTACCTATACTCACTCGGACACCACCGCTCAAGGACACGATCTCAAGCAAAATCAGACCGGAACATTAGGCGCGAACCCCAAGAACTCGGATAGTCCATCAAATGACTGTATTCCTGTTCAACACGCGGTCCCTAAGATATCTTCGCCTATCGTAGAGATCCCCGTCACCGAGAAAGCATTTGACGAAGCAATAGAGTTACCTTCCCTTCGTAACTGGCTTCAGGATCCAGTGGGAGATGGATTAGTCACTGGCATCCCAAATCCAGGGATTGAGTTCGATGAAGAATCTGCTCCTCTGGTGTCCTCTGTCAAATCCCTTCTTGACAACTATCCTCCAATTTGGGCTCAAGTAATGTCGTCATCATCATCCTCCTCTTGTAAGATGAGTTCATTTTTTGTGGCAGTCTCGCCAAGAAGTTTGCGAGTCCTTCGACTGGTTTCGGAGTTATCAAGGAGGCGTTTATCACGCCCGTAATGTCGCTAGAGGATACCTTTTAAGTGCATTTTCTGCAAGGTTAGGATCCCACGACAATTCTGCTATTCTAGAGATTGACTTCTGACAGACGTGACAAATTCGAATATGGTGGAAAGCTTATCATCTCTCATGGGTGAATATCACATTCACTCGTACAGTCTTTATTCATAGTAATATCCTTTATAGTGGCGGAAAGGCGCAGAGCATCCATAGTCACCACAGGCAAAGTGTCGTTCAGGAGGCGGAAGACCAACTCGCAAAGGATCAATCTGTTCAGGCATTGCTCTCAAACTTCCGTTCTCGACGTCCACTTGTTCTTCTTATAGATGACAAATATGCTCTCTTCCCGTATGATCTTGGGTCCAAAGACGTTACATACGCTGTTCTTGGCTTCTATACTATCGTCCACGCCTGGGGTAAGAAGCACGTCTCATTTTCCTAAATGGAAAAACTGATCAACATCAGCGGAGTATCAGTTGGCGGACAATGAACGAGGGCGTGTTGTTCGGTACAAGTTTGCATTCCAATGGTGTGAAAGCCAGGTGTGTTCTACTTTTGACATATCGCATATACCCAGGATATTGAAATTAAACAGGGAGAGCCATGGTGGTCAAAGTCTACCAATGCTTCCATCAATCAATACCTCCGAGAAAATAGTTCACCTAGGGCTACTGAGGAGGATATGGACGTAGACTTTCAGGCAGATCAAAGGTCATTTTTGCCGATTCAGTTGTACTAGCACTCACAATGCAAACAGCACTGGCGAATTTGAGCATATTAAGGATATCTCGAGAACTTGCAAAGGGTGTCATCGAGCCTCGCCTCAAATCTATACTCTTACATGGACCTGCCTGGAACCGGAGTGCAACTGGTTTTGGCGAGATGAAAACGGCTTTCCTCTAAGGGAGGAACTCGAATACAACCCAGAATTTCTGAAGCTTGCACCTAGTCATTCCTTGGCTATCCCAACAGAAGAACTGGCACCTGAGCCACCTCTCCCCGTCTCTCAAGGACCCACGACCGACTATGCATATACCAGAGGTTGGCATTGCAGGAACTGTGGACGACTATCGAGTCGGTGAGTCATTTAGTAGTCGTCATGATACTGCCAGACATCGATTCTAATTTATCAGATTCAAATGGGAATTTTGGGAGTGCATGCACTGCAAAGTAAATAGATGATCCTCTTACATGCTTCGTTCCGCTGCAAGTGGCTTAATGATCCCACAGGCTGTACTTCCAGTTCGAGGAACAATACGATCTGCAACAGAATTCTTATACCTGACACTTTCCGTACCCTATCGACAGTGTCATATTGCAGATAACTCAGGTAAGCTGGATGTCTGTTCTCTGAAGCGACTATTCATTTCTTTCATAGGAATAGTGGATTTACCAGTAAAAACCTTCCAGCTCGTGCCTGGAGATGCTGAAAATACCATACAATGCTTTACCTACGAACTCCCAGAATCCCGGTAAGGGCGATCCACCTACGGAACCATAGGTACTGGAATTTACTCGTTATCAAGTGGCCGGATTCATCACATCAAGACTGGACATCTACGTTGCAATCAGGAAGCGGACACGATCTTCCAAGACTATCAAATTCAGGCCTTAAAAGGCGCATTACCTTTCCGAAGGTGGCCTATGAGAGCTGTGAGTACCATCAATGTTCAGAAGGGGTTATCTGAAATATCTCTAGCACAAATGTAATTCAAATCCTGGTATCTGATTGTCCCTCTGACCATCTTACAGGTCGTGGTACACTCTTGACAAATTACTTCTCCCAGAACGGTGAGAAACCTTCACTATTTTAAAGATAATCGAGTACTAATCATGTCATGTGGCTAGCTGGTGTGCCTTATCAGGTAAACTTTGAGCCTCTTACACGAAGACCTTTTCGCTTATAATCGATAGTATGTTGGCGGAACCGATAATACTCTCTCCTTCGACCAAGTTCCCGACGTTATTGTGAGAGCGCGTAAGCTCATCGAAGCCCGAGTCAACCTGGTACTTGGCACAGATGCATATTTCAATGAAGTTCTCAGGTAAATTTCTCCGAATACTTTAATTGTGCGTGACCTTTCTCACTTCAATTGACTCAAGTGCTGCATATATGGAGCGACAGAGAATGGCGGTATGCTTCTCTTTGAGATGTTTGCCTAGAATCTAAGGCATGCTGCTTTGCAGTTTCACACAGATAATGAAGTTGGCCTGGGTCCACTAGTTGCTGGTCTGTCGCTTGGGTCCCCGGCTTTGATGCATTTTCGGTTGTTGGCCAAACATACAGACCCAAGATTTCAACGCAATGTCGCTATCTCAATTATTCTCCGACACGTAAGTCTTGTTCAGTTATGTAGAGGATTACGAATTAAACATTACACAGGGTGACGTCCTTGCAATGGACGGTGCAGGAGTTCAACAGTATTACGAGTATATCCCTTCATGAGCTTACCACCCATAAAAGCTGATATCGCACGCTTAGGCACACGGTTGTACCAACTAATTTCCGGATCGCCGCCACAGCACGTTATATTGACGTTACTCACCTGAAACCCTAGAAATCCTCCTGAATCAACGCATATCTATGTATATGTACTATTCACATTTTTTATTTGTTAACCGCTGTCTTATTTGTCTTATTTGCTGTCTGGCTACCTTCAATTAAACTTATGTATAATTTTTAACGTGGATGCGGTAATGGGCGATTTTGACTGTATGCCTCATATGCAGGGAATTGCGGTTGCCTAGATAGTGGGCGATATGTCTGCCGATTGGCAGTTACAGTCAGAGGGCTAGGCTTCAATTTTGAAGGGTCAACAATCCAAGAATCTTGAGAAATTATGAGCCACTCACCAGTCCAGAACCCCGCTTCTGGTTGGCATGAAAAGCATGTAGATTTGCAATCTTTGTCTCCACCTCTCGTTTTTCAGACTCCAAGCGCCCAAGGTCTTGGGAGACTATTACAATCTGCCGAGCCAATTCCTTTTTCAACTGATCTACTTGCACTGAGAATAGTTTTTCTAAGTAAAGAGGGCTGTTGCATCGTTCTTGAGGACTTACTTTGGACGTTAATCACAGTTGCTTCTTTCATCGCTTCAACAAATCGCAGCCTTTCACCTTTTATCTCGCCTGATATCTCTACTTTGGCATGTAAGTAAC